>FWWL01006291.1_pt1 | contig 17366 bp, 19 predicted proteins | sample 2228331 | NCBI WGS metagenome assembly FWWL01 (sample SAMEA103939775, study PRJEB20133) | metagenome
CGCCGGCGGCGAGACGCCCCGCGCCGATGGCTCCCTGCGCGGAGGCCGGGCCGAGCAGGCCCAGCGCAACGCGACGCCCGAGCCCGGCCGCGATCCGCCGATGCCGCGCGGCGTTCCCTCCATCATCCAGAACTGATCCGACCGGACCGATTCAGGGTTTGGCAAGAGTTTCGCAGGCACCTCTGTCGGGGAGGGAGCGCCGTCATGAGTGATTCAGTCGCCATCGCGCAGGGTTTCGCCGCTTCGCAGGCCGCCTCGACGCGTCAGGCGCTGCAGACAGAGATCGTGCGCCAGCAGGCCGGGGCCGAGCAGGCCATCGTCGAACTGCTGCAGCAGAGTGCCGAGCAGTTGAAGGCCGCGCTGCCGGCCGGGCAGGGCCAGGCCGTCGATATCTCCGCCTGATGGCGGCCCCGGTTGACCCTTGGGCAGGACCGGCGCAGCCTTGTCGCATAACCGTCATGCAGGCTGGCTAGCCGAGGAAGCGTGAACCCCGCCATCGGCGGTTCGGGAGCCTCCCATGCGCAAGCCCTTCGTCATGCCGCTCGCTCTGGCCGGCCTCGCCTCGCTGCTCATGGGCGGGGCGGCCTCGGCCGAGCCGATATTCAACCGGATCGGCACCTTCTCCGTGCCGCTGAACCTGCCGGCAGGGCGCGATCCGAAGACCAAATCCGTGGCCGAGATCATCGCTGCCAACGAGGCCGGCACCCTGCTCGCCTATACCGACGGCGAACAGAAGGGCGTCGGCCTGATCGACATCACGGATGCGGCAGCGCCCAAGCCGGCCGGTTTCGTGCCCGCTGGCGGCGAGACGACTTCGCTGGTCATCCTGGGTCAGCGCGCTTTCGTGGCAGTCGTCACCTCCGGCGACGATTTCAAGCAGCCCGCCGGCCATCTCGCCACCATCGACCTCGCGACGAAACAGGTCGTCGCCACCTGCGATCTCGGCGGCCAGCCCGATTCGATCACACTGAGCAAGGACAAGAGCAAGCTCGTCGTCGTCATCGAGAACGAGCGCGACGAGAAGCTCGACAAGGGCGCACTGCCGCAACTCCCCGCCGGCAACCTGACGCTGATCGGCGTGAAGGATGGCCAGGCCGACTGCGCCTCTCGGCAGCTCGTCGATCTCACCGGTCTAGCGACGGTCGAGCCGACCGATCCGGAGCCCGAATTCGTCGACGTCAACGCGGACGGCCTCGCAGTGGTGACGCTGCAGGAGAACAATCACATCGTTCTGGTCGATACGAAGACCGGCAAGGTCGCGGGTCATTTTTCCGCCGGCAGCGTCGATCTTAAGGGCGTCGACAAGACCCGCGACGGCCGGATCAACCCGGTCGAGGAGCTGAAGGGCCTCGCCCGCGAGCCCGATTCGGTGCGCTGGCTCGACAATGACCGCTTCGTTACCGCCAATGAGGGCGACTGGAAGGGCGGTTCGCGCGGTTTCACCATCTTCCGCAAGGATGGGACGGTCGAGTTCGATTCGGGCGCTGCGACCGACCACATCGCCATGCGGCTCGGCCATTACCCCGAGCGCCGCTCGGCCGCCAAGGGCAGCGAGCCCGAGGGCATCGAGGTCGCGCGCTTTGGCGGCGACACCCTGATCTTCGTCGGGCTGGAGCGCGCCTCGCTCGTGCTGGTCTATCGCGACGAGGGGCCGGGCCGTGCGCCGCGCTATCTGCAGGCGCTGGCCGGCGGCATCGCGCCCGAAGGGCTGGTCGCCATCCCGCAGCGCAATCTCTTCGTCACGGCCTCTGAGGCCGACCTCGTCGAGAAGGACGGGCCGCGCTCGGTGGTGACGCTCTATCAGCGCAGCGAGGCTCCGGCCGCCTATCCCACCATCGTTTCCGTCGATGTCGACGGCGTCCCGCTCGGCTGGGGCGCGCTCTCGGGGCTCAGCGCGCATGCGACGACGCCCGGCCTGCTCTTCGCCGTCACAGACAGCGCCTACGAGCCGGCGCGCATCCTTCAGATCGACGCCACGCAGATTCCGGCCCGGATCACCGGCGGCCTGACCGTGACGAAGGACGGTAAGCCCGCCGCCTTCGATCTCGAAGGCATCGCGACGCGCCCCGCCGGAGGCTTCTGGCTCGCCTCGGAGGGCAATCCGGAGCGCAAGGACAAGCCGACGCAGAACCTGCTGCTGCGCGTGTCCGCCACGGGCGCCGTCGAAGAGGAGATCGCGCTGCCCGAGGCGCTGGCCGCGCAGGCGAACCGCTTCGGCTTCGAGGGCGTCGCGGTGACGGGGCAGGGCGGCGACGAGACGGTCTGGCTCGCGGTGCAGCGCGAATGGAAGGACGATCCCAAAGGCAAGGCGAGGATCCTCTCCTACAAGCCGGCGACAAAGGCCTGGGGCGTCCTGCACTATCCGCTGACGGCTCCTGCCGCCGGAGCCTGGATGGGCCTCTCGGAATTGACCGCGCTCGGCGACGACCGCTTCGCCGTGATCGAGCGCGACAACCGGTTTGGCGCCGGCGCGGTCAAGACGCTGGCGACATTCTCGGTCAAGGGACTGACGCCGGCGGCAATCGGCGCGCAGAGCAGCCCGACGGTCGAGAAAAAACTCCTGCGCGACCTGACGCCCGACCTGATGAAGCTCGGCGGCTACGGGCTCGACAAGGTCGAGGGCATGACCGTCGACAGCGCCGGCAATCTCTTCGTCGTCACCGACAATGACGGGGTGGACGATTCCTCGGGCGAGACGCAGTTCTTCGCCCTCGGCAAGATCGCGCCCTGAGCGAGCGCCAACGCTTGATGGCGCGGCGCATCCCCTTCCCCACCGCAAGCGGGGGGAGGGGACGGAGAGCGCAGCGCCTCAACCCCGCCCGCCGAGCGCTACGCGCGTCGCATCATTGGCCGGGAAGAACGCCTCGATCGCCAGCTCGGAAAGAGTGATGTCGACGGGCGTGCCGAAGACCGTGGTCGTCGAGAAGAAGGACAGCACCGCCTCGCCGAGCCGCAACTGCAGCGGCACGACGATGCCGGGCTCGGGCTCCGGCTCGGCGGCCTTGCCGTTGCCCTTGCGCGTCGCCGGCGTTTCAGGCGCGGGATAGGCCGACAGTTCCTCCAGCAGCGCCGCCAGCACCGGATCGGCGGTGGCCCTGATCTGCTGGCGCAGTCGCGCCAGGATGTGGTGCCGCCATTCCGGGAGGTTGACGATCGCCGGCGCGAGCCCGCCCGGATGCAGGCTGAGCCGCAGCACGTTGACCGGCCCGCGCAGCAGTTTGGGGTCGCTCGCCAGGCCAAGCAGCGGCGGCACGGCCGCGTTGGCGGCGAGCAGCGTCCAGTGCCGGTCGACCGCCAGCGCCGGATAAGGCTCGTGGCCCTTCAGCACGAGGTCGATCGCCGCCCGCGCCGTGGCCAGCCCCGGATCGTCGAGAGAGCGCTCGCCATAGACCGGCGCGAAGCCCGCCGCGAGCAGAAGCGCGTTGCGCTCGCGCAGCGGTACGCTGAGCGTCTGCGCCAGCAGCAGCACCATGTCGCGGCTCGGCTGCGCGCGGCCGCTTTCGATGAAACTCAGATGCTTCTGGGAGATCTCGGCGTCGAGCGCGAGATCGAGCTGGGAGAGCCGGCGCAACTGCCGCCAGTCGCGGATCAGGGCGCCGACGGGGGGTGGAGTGTGTTTGTTCATGAGCGAACCCTAGCCGGCTCTCGCGGCGGCCTTCAATTACCTCCGGCTTAATCGCGTGCCCCTCCGGTTTGCGTCAGCATTGGCTCCATCAACCACGGCCGGTCGGGCAAGAGGCGCGGCGGCCGCAGCAAGGGAGACCCCGCCATGTCCATGATCCAGTCCTCGCGCCTTCTGAGAAACGCGCTCGCCCTCGACGCCGCCGCCTGCGCCGGCACGGGTTTGCTGCTCGCCTTCGGAGCGGGCGCGCTCGCCGCCCCGCTCGGCATCCCCGCAGGTTTCCTGCGCGGGGCCGGCCTTGTGCTGCTGCCCTGCGCCGCGCTCCTCGCCTTTCTCGCCTTGCGTGAAACCCTGCCGCGGCTGGCGGTCCATGCCGTGATCGGCGTCAACCTCGTCTGGATCGTCGACAGTCTCGCCATCCTGCTCCTGGGCTGGTTCCAGCCGACGGGGCTCGGCATCGCCTTCGTGCTGGGCCAGGCCGCGGCGGTTGCGGTGGTGACGGAGCTGGAGCTGATCGGGCTGAAGCGGTCGACCCGCTACGAGCCAGGCGGCCTGATGGCCTGAGCGACATGTTCTCGCCCGACAAAAAAACCCCGGATGCGCAAGCATCCGGGGCAGTCGCCTGTCCGCGAGCGGCCAAGTGGGGAGGATTGTGAAGGGAGGTCACCAGCTCGCGAGGACCGCTCCCTTGAAGCGCTCCGCCACGAAAGCCTTGATCTGCGGGGAGTGATAGGCCTCAACCAGCGTCTTGACCCAGGGCTTGTCCTTGTCGGCGGCGCGCACCGCGATCAGGTTGACGTAAGGCCCCTTGGGGTCCTCGCGCAGGATCGCCGAGGTCGGCTCGATCTTGGCGTCGACCGCGTAGTTGGTGTTGATCGCGGCAGCGGCGACGTCGGCGAGCGAGCGCGCTGTCTGCGCGGCCTCGATCTCGATGATCTTCAGCTTCTTCGGGTTGCCGACGATATCGGCGACGGTCGGCTTGAAGCCGACGCCGTCCTTCAGTTTGATGATGCCCTTGTCCTGCAGCAGCAGCAGCGAGCGTCCGCCATTGGTCGGGTCGTTCTGGATCGCGATCGTCGCGCCGTCAGGCACCTCGCTCCAGCTCTTGTACTTCGCCGAATAGATGCCGAGCGGGAAGTTCACCGTGTAGCCGACGCCGACGAGCTTGAAGCCGCGATCCTTGATCTGGTTGTCGAGATAGGGCTGGTTCTGGAAGGAGTTGGCCTCCAGCTCGCCGGCGTCGAGCGCCTGGTTGGGCACGACATAGTCCGAGAACTCGACGATCTTGAGATCGATGCCCTTCTCGGCGACGAGGGGCTTCAGCTTCTCCAGGATCTCGGCATGCGGGCCGGGCGAGGCGCCGATGCGCACGACCTGCTTGGTCTGGGCAAGCGCGGGGAGGCTGAGTATCAGCGCGAACGCGGCAGTGGAGGCCAGCGCGGCGCGGCGAGTGATGATGCTCATGGGGTCTTCTCCTGTTCGAGGTCGGTGATGGTTGATGGATGTCAGGCGTGGCGCAGGCGCTTGTTCAGCCGCCTTGCGAGTCGGTCGCCGAGGCTCTGAACGGTCTGGACGAGGACGATCAGCACGGCGACGACGGCGGCCATCACATCGGGCATGAAGCGCTGGTAGCCGTAGCGGATGCCGAGATCGCCGAGCCCGCCGCCGCCGACAGCGCCGACCATGGCCGAGAATCCGAGCAGCGAGACCACGGCGAGCGTGAGCCCCAGCACGATCGCCGGCAGCGCCTCCGGCACCAGCACCTTGCGCACGATCTGTACCGGCGTCGCGCCCATCGAGCGCGCCGCCTCGACCAGCCCCTGATCGACCTCGCGGATCGCGCCCTCGATCAGCCTCGCGATGAAGGGCGTCGCCGCGACCGTCAGCGGCACGATCGCAGCCGTCGTCCCGATCGAGGTGCCGGCTATCAGCCGGGTGAACGGGATGATCGCGACGACGAGGATGATGAAGGGCGTCGAGCGCGTGGCGTTGACCAGCGTGCCGAGCACCGCGTTCAGCGCCGGGGCCGCGAAGAGCTCGCCGCGCTTGCTGGTGGCGAGGAAGACGCCGAGCGGCAGGCCGAGCAATGTGCCGATCCCGGCCGCGACCGCGACCATCAGCAGCGTATCGGCGGTCGCCTGCGCGATGAGGCGGATGATCTCAGGAGACATGGCCGATGACCTCCGCCTTGAGTGCGAGGGAATTGAGCGCGCCGAGCACGGCGTGGAGGCCGGGCTCTCGCGCCGGAACCGAAACCAGCAGGCTGCCGAAGGGGCGGCCGGCGATGGCGTCGATGCGGCCCGCCAGAATGTTGACGTCAACGCCGATCGTGGTCGTGAGCCGGCTGATCACCGGGGCCGTGGCGTTCTCGCCGGTGAAGGTGATGCGGATCACGGCCTGATCACCCGCGTGCGGCTCGGCGTGGATGCGGCCGGCGAGATAGGCCGGCAGTTCGACGCCGGTGACGGTCTCGACGAAGCGCGCCGTGGTCGGGTGCCTCGGCCGGGTGAACACCTCGAAGACTTCGCCCTCCTCGACGATGCGCCCGCCCTCGATCACCGCGACCCGGTCGCAGATTTCCTTGATGACCGGAATCTCGTGGGTGATCAGCAGGATGGTGAGGCGCAGGTCGCGGTTGAGCTGCTTCAGCAGCGCCAGGATCGACTGTGTCGTCTCGGGATCGAGTGCCGATGTCGCCTCGTCGCAGAGCAGAACTTTCGGATCGGTCGAGAGCGCGCGTGCGATGCCGACGCGCTGCTTCTGCCCGCCGGAGAGCTCGGCCGGATAGCGGCCGCTTTTGTCGCTGAGGCCGACGAGATCGAGCAGCCGCGAAACCTTCGCCGCGATTTCCGCCTTGCCGACGCCGGCGATCTCCAGCGGCAGCGCGACATTGTCGAAGACGGTGCGCGAGGAGAGCAGGTTGAAATGCTGGAAGATCATCCCCGTCTTGCGCCGGCGCGCCCGCCAGCCGGCCTCGGTCAGTGACGTGACGTCCTCGCCGTCGATCAGGATGCGGCCGGACGTCGCCTTTTCCAGCCCGTTGACGAGCCGGATCAGCGTCGATTTGCCGGCCCCGGACCGGCCGATGACGCCGAGGATCGCGCCTTGCGGGACGTCGAGATCGACGCCCGAGAGCGCGCTGACGGCGTCCTGCCCGGCGCGGCCGGGGAAGGATTTCCCGACCGCCTCGAACCGGATGATGGGCGGGCCGGCCGAGAGCGCAGGCGCGTCGGCGGCCGTCCCGACGCGGAAGGCGTCGGGCCTGAGTGGGGCGTTCATGATGGGCTCTAGTTCCTGTGCGGCCGGGCGAGTTGGCGCGCGGCGAGTTCGGCGGCGCCGGGCGTCGCGAAGCGATGCCCTTCCAGCGCCTGGAAGGCGGAAGAGGCCGAGATGAAGGTGAAATAGCGCTCGTCGGCGCGGCGGTTGACGAGCCCGGCCTGGGTCTCGCCGATCTCGATGACATAGGCCTGTTCGGCCGTGATCGGCCGTGCAGCGCCAGCGCTTGACTGCAAATGGGTCATGGCTTGCCTCCGCCGCGTCGCGCGGCGTTCGGTGGACGACTGATGAGCGATGGAGAGCCGGTGCGGGACCGGCGAGACGGGCTCAGCGTCGACAGCGGGCCATGGCGGGGAGGGAGGCTGTTCTTGGAGTCTGGGTCGCGTCCGTCATGTGTCGTCTCCTCGAAGCGGAGCCCACGACCCGGTCGTGGCGCTTTAGCGTTTGGTGACGCGGTGCAAGCTGCTCGCTCAAATCCCCGCGGCCGGCCGGCGAAAAGCGCCAATCGACGAGGCTGAATCTGGCGGCTATGATCCTCTTTGTCAACCGGATCGTTCTTTTAAAGAAACAGCCTGAGGCAGCATGAGATTGCTTGCCCGGCCCGAAACATGGCAGAAACCACCCTCTGAACTTTGGCGGGTCACCCCGGACAAGCCGCGAAGCGGCGCCGATCCGGGGTCCAATCCTGAACAGTTCTGGAATGGGTCCCGGGTCTTCGCTTCGCCCGGGATGACGTGGCACCCTCCGATAACCGAGCCTGCGACGACGCGCAGCTTGACGAAGCCTGTTCAGCGGCGGCATCTGCGCCTCATGTCGGCCGGCACGCCCATCCTCCCGCATCTGCGCCGCTCCCTGCTCGGAGCCTGGCTTGCGGTCGCCTATGCGCTGGCGGTGCTTGCGGCCGGCCTTTCGCCTGCTCCGGCCCATGCGGCCCTCGACGGCGCGCCGCTTTGCTCCGGCCTCTCCGCGCCGCCGCCCGATGCGCCCGCTCCTACCGGCGATGCCGGCCATTGCAAGGGCTGCCCGGTCAATCCGGCAATGGCGGTCCCGCCTGCGTCCCATCCGGCCGGCGTCGCCCGGCAGGCGAGGCACGTCGCGCTGCCCGCCGGCGCATCGCCTGGCGTCGTCGCCACGCCCGCCTGGCGGTTGCCGCCCTCTCATGCGCCACCGTACGCGGCCGCCTGAGATCACAAGCCCTTTCGTCCCGGATCGCGCGGCCTCGTCGGCCCGGTCCGCTCATCACGGCCCGCCTTTCAGCGGCTGCCTCACGCCTTCGAGGAAGAACCATGAACACGCTCGCGCATTATCTCGCCGCCATCGCCCTGACCGCGACCAGCGCCTTTTCGCTGGCGCATGAGGCGCTCGCCCATGACTACAAGCTCGGCGCGCTCAAGATCGGCCATCCCTGGTCGCGCGCCACGCCGGCCGGTGCGAAGGTCGGCGGCGGCTATCTCTCGATCGAGAATACGGGCGCTGAGCCCGACCGGCTGGTCTCGGTCTCGGCCTCGTTCTCCGGCCGCGTCGAGGTCCATGAGATGGCGGTGACCAACGGCGTCATGACGATGCGCCCGCTCGAGGCCGGCATCGTCGTTCCGCCCGGCGGCAAGGTCGAGCTCAAGCCCGGCGGCTTCCACATCATGTTCATGGATCTGAAGCAGCCGCTGAAGCAGGACGAGCGGCTGAAAGGCACGCTGGTGTTCGAGAAGGCCGGGACCGTCGAGGTCGAGTTCAAGGTCGAGGCGGTCGGCGCGAAGCCGGCGGCGGGCGAGCACGCCGGGCATTGAGGCGATTGCCGTCACCTTGTCGCGTCAAGCACGAGGAACCCTCTCCCGGAGGGAGAGGGCAGGGTGAGGGGAAGGTCCCTTAACACCGCTGCTGTGACCTCACCGTTGCGCCGCTGAGATGTTGGGACTGAACTGGTCGAGGGGCCGACCCCTCACCCCTGCCCCTCTCCCTCCGGGAGAGGGGTTCTTCCAGCGCCCTTCTTCAAGAGGGAAGACGTCAAACCTTAGCCCTCGTATCCACCTTCGCCACCCGCGCCAGCAGATAATCCACCTCCGCCTTCGCCGTGGCGCTGATCGCCGAACCCGGCTTGCGCTGGGCGTCGCTGGCGAGGATGCCACGCTTCATCATCGTGTATTTGCGCACGGCGAGACCCGCGCCCTGCTGCTGCTCGTAGCGCAGCAGCGGCAGATGCGCGTCGAAGATGTCGTGGGCCGCGTCGCGCTCGCCGGCCTTCTGCAGCCGCACGACGTCGATCAGCAGCTCGGGGAAAGCATAGCCCGTCATCGCACCGTCCGCGCCGCGCTCCATCTCGAAATCGAGGAAGAGCCCGCCATTGCCGGTGAGGATCGAGAGTTCGCGCAGCGAGCTCTCTTTCTGGAACTTCCGAAGGGTCGAGATCTTCTCCAGCCCCGGCCAGTCCTCGTGCTTCAGCATCACGCAGGAGGGGTTGTCCATGACGATCTTGCGGATGACCGCCGGCGTCATCACCACCTGCAGCGTCAGCGGATAGTCCTGGATCACGAAGGGAATGTCGGTCCCGATCGCCTCGACGGCCTGGGCGTAATAGCCGGTAATCTGGTCGTCGGTGCGCAGCGAGGGCGGCGGCGCGATCATCACGGCGGCCGCGCCCAGTTCCATCGACTGGCGCGCCAGCGAGCGCATCGCGGCGAAGCCGGGCGCCGAGACGCCGACGATGACCGGCTTGCCGGGCATGTTCTTCACCGCGCTTTTGACGATGCCGAGCGATTCCTCCGGCTCGAGCTTGGGCGCTTCGCCCATGATGCCGAGCACGGTCGTCCCGTCCGCGCCGATAGAATCGTAGAAGGAGAACAGCCGGTCGGTGGAGGCCTGGTCGAGCGTGCCATCGGGATTGAACGGCGTCGGCGCGATCGGGAAGACGCCGTTGGCGGAGGCGGTCAGGGTCATGGGGACGGACTTTCGGCTCGGTTGAGGAGTACGTCATGGTCGGGCTTGACCCGACTATTTTGGAAACCAGCAAGCTGTTCCTGAGCTTCTCGGGGCAAGCCCGAGAATGACGGCAATGTTAGACGATGCGTGTCCGCACCGTGCCGACGCCGGCGATCTCGCCTTCGAGCGTGTCGCCAGAGACCACGGCCGCGACGCCTTCCGGTGTGCCGGTGAAGATCAGGTCGCCGGCTTTCAGCTCGACGAGACCGGACAGATAGGAGATCGTCTCCTGGACGTTCCAGATCTGCTTGGCGAGGTCCGAACTTTGCCGGGGCGCGCCGTTGACGACGAGTTCGATCTTGCCGGCGGCGGGATGGCCGATCTTGCTGGCGGGCGCGATCTCGCCGACAGGCCCGGACTGGTCAAAACCCTTGCCCATGTCCCAGGGCCGACCGGCCTTCTTGGCCTGCCCCTGCAGGTCGCGCCGCGTCATGTCGAGGCCTGCCGCATAGCCGAAGACGTGGGAGAGCGCCTCGGCCTCGGGAATGTCCTTGCCGCCCGTGCCGATTGCGACGACCAGCTCCATCTCGTGGTGGAAATCGGCCGTCTTGACGGGATAGGGGATGTCGGCCCCGTTGATCACCAGCGCGTCGGCCGGCTTCATGAAAAAGAACGGCTCCTCGCGGTCGGGATCGCCGCCCATTTCGCGGGTGTGTTCGGCATAATTGCGGCCGACGCAGAAGACGCGCCGGACGGGGAACAGCCCGCCCCCGGCGACGGGCACCGCGGTGACGGCCGGCGGTTCGATCACATACTGCGTCATGGGAGTGGCCTCTTTTAAGAAACAGGTTTCGCCGCCGTTCATGCGGGAGCCGCGCGCATCGGGCAAGGGCCTGGCCGGCGGGGGCGGCCTTGCGCCTGCGGCATCGGTCGCAAGACCGGCTTTCGCGCCGTGTTGCGGTGCGTCGTTGCAACCGGAGCGGAATGCCATCACACTGCATTCCGGGCCGGCATGTGCCGACCTGAACAGAGACTGAAGGAACAGAACGTGAGCACGGGTACCGTGAAATGGTTCAATGAAACCAAGGGCTACGGATTCATCACCCCCGATCAGGGCGGCAGCGATGTCTTCGTGCATATCAGCGCGGTCGAGCGCTCGGGTATGCGTGGCCTGAACGAAGGTCAGAAGATCAGCTACGATCTCGAGGCCGACCGCAAGACCGGCAAGTCCTCGGCGGTGAACCTCAAGACCGCCTGATGCAAGCCCCAGACGGGAGGCCGATCGGCGGCGACGCCTCCCGAGCCACTGCGAATCTCTACGATCTGTGACGGACTGGAAGACGATTCCCGGCATGCCCGTCGCCAAGAGGCGGCGGTTGAAACACTCAAGAGACTGGGGCTTTCGGCCCCTTGGCGCGCAAGGCCTGGCCGGCGCATCTTGAATTCCCCGCTCATCATCGCGATCTCATGGGGAGCCGGGTCCGGGCCCCTCTGGCGGCAGCGTCTCGCCCCTGCCGCGATGTCGGACTCTTCCACCTAAAGCCATGCCCTCGGTGACGGGCGCGGCGCATCTGGAAGATCAGAGATGACCACGCGCTTCAACGCAGCCTACAACCACCCCGCTTTCGACGAGGCGCGACGCTTTGCCGGCGGCGACATCGCCGCCACCCGCGCCCGGCTGGCCGCGCTGGCGCGCCTGCTCGACACGGCCTTCCGCATTCCCGGCACCAACATCCGCATGGGCGCGGATGCGGCGCTGAACCTCATCCCCGGCGCGGGCACGCTCTTCGCCAAGGGGCTCTCGGGCTATTTGATTTGGGAGGCGCATCGCCTCGGCGTACCCAAGGCGACGCTGATGCGCATGCTGGGCAATCTGGGGGTCGATTTCGCGATCTCGGCCGTGCCGCTGGCCGGCTGGGTCGGCGACATCTTCTTCCGCGCCAACAAGCGCAACATGGCGCTGCTCGACGCGCATCTGGCGGGGCTGGAGCGCAGGTGAACGCGCTCCCGGCCGACGCCTAAAAATGGCCGCCCGACTGCGCGCAGGCCATGAAGGCCATGTGCGCGCTGGTCCCGGGGCGCGCCGCCTGCCAGCGCAAGCGGCCCGGACGATGAGGATTTTCGGAGACGCTGCCGCCATTGGCGAGGGCGCAATTGCACGAATGGCGGTTCTGGAACGATCGGCATTCCGGATAGGACCGGACCGATTGCGCCGAGGCGGCCTCTGACAGCACGACGCCGAAAAGCGCCGCTGCGGCGAGCGAAGTCAGGATCTTCATGGTCTGTCGTCCTTGTCTGGACGACCCAGCCGTCCCGTTGCAACCCTTACAAACCTCCCGCATCGGTTGCAATTCGGACGTTGCCGAAGCGTTAACGCCGCACGTCGGATGCATGCCGTCGCAGGGTGAAGCGCCGCTACTCCGCCAGCTCCCGCATCACCCTGATCAGGTCGCCCTTGCCCTCGAAGCCGATGCCCGGCAGTTCCGGCATGACGATGTGGCCGTCCTCGACGCGCACCGTGTCCGGGAAGCCGCCATAGGGCTGGAACAGGTCGGGGTAGCTCTCATTGCCGCCGAGGCCGAGGCCCGCCGCGATGTTGAGCGACATCTGGTGGCCGCCATGGGGAATGCAGCGGGCCGGCGACCAGCCATGCTGGGCCAAAACGTCGAGCGTGCGCAGATATTCAACCAGTCCGTAGGATAGCGCGCAGTCGAACTGGAGCCAGTCGCGGTCGGGCCGCATGCCGCCATGGCGAAGCAGGTTGCGCGCATCCTGATGCGAGAACAGGTTCTCGCCCGTCGCCATCGGCCCCGGATAGAATTCGGCCAGCGCCGCCTGCAGCGCATAGTCGAGCGGGTCGCCGGCCTCCTCATACCAGAACAGCGGATAGTCGCGCAGCATCTTGGCGTAGGCGATGGCGGTTTCGAGGTCGAAGCGGCCATTCGCGTCGACCGCCAGCCGCGCCTGCGAACCGATCTCGGCCAGAACCGCCTCGACGCGGACACGATCCTCGTCGAGCGAGGCGCCGCCGATCTTCATCTTCACGACGGTGTAGCCACGGTCGAGATAGCGCCGCATCTCGGCCCTGAGTTGGGAATTGTCCTTGCCGGGGTAATAGTAGCCGCCCGCTGCGTAGACGAAGACGCGCGGATCGGCCTGCCGCCCCTTCATATGCGCCAGCAGGCGGAACAGCGGCTTGCCGGCGATCTTTGCGACCGCGTCCCAGACCGCCATGTCGAGCGTGCCCACCGCGACCGAGCGCTCGCCATGGCCGCCCGGCTTCTCGTTGACCATCATCGCCGCCCAGATCTTATGCGGATCGAGATTGGTCCCGGCCTCGTCGAGCAGGCTCTTCGGCTGCGCTTCGAGGATGCGGTCGCGGAAGCGTTCGCGGATCAGCCCGCCCTGGCCGTAGCGGCCGTTCGAGTTGAAGCCGTAGCCGACGACGCGGCGGCCGTCGCGCACCACATCCGTGACCACGGCGACGAGGCTCGCGGTCATCTTCGAGAAGTCGATATAGGCGTTGCGGATCGGCGAGGCGATCGGCTTGGTGATCTCGACGACATCGACGATGCGCATGGTCCGGTCTCCGTTCAGGCGGTCGCTCACCGCTAGAGCGAGCCGGCGCGCAATGCCAGCCCCCTAGCTCCGCCCGGCCGCCGGCCGGAACAGCCGGCCCTTCTCCGCGACCAGCACGATCGCCAGCGCGACCCAGCCGCAGAGCGAAAAGCCAAGCGTCAGCGGCACCACCGTGCCGTCGAAATGCTGGCCGATCCAGAAGCCGATGAGCGCGCCGCCGACCGTGGTGACGAAGCCCTGCACCGAGGAGGCGGTGCCGGCGACATGGCCGAGCGGGTCCATCGCGATCGCGCCGAAGTTCGGGGCGAGCAGCCCGAAGCAGAACATCGCCCCGCTCTGAAAGGCCGCAAACAGCCAGAGGCTCTCGTAGCCGGCGAGCGCCACCAGCGCATGCGCGCTCGTCAGCGCGATATAGCCCAGCAGCGCGCCATGCGAGACGCGGCGCATGCCGAGTTTTCCGACGATGCGCGCGTTCAGCAGCGAGGCGCAGGCCATGAAGCCGGCGATCAGCGCAAAAATGCCGGTGAACCATTCCGGCGCGGCGAAGACGTCGACGAAGACCTGCTGGGCCGAGTTGATGAAGCCGAACAGCCCGCCGATGATGAAGGCCATGGCCAGCATGTAGCCGACCGCGATCCGCGTCGTCAGCGTGATCCCGAAGGCCTCGGCGACGCTCGCAAACGCGATCGGCTTGCGATCCTCGACATGCAGCGTCTCGGGCAGCTTCAGCGCGCTCCAGATCATCACGGCCGCGCCGAAGGCGGCGAGGCAGCCGAAGATCCAGCGCCAGGGCGCGACCCACAGGATCGCCTGGCCGATCGAGGGCGCGAGGATCGGCACGGCGAGAAACACGATCATCGCCAGCGACATGACGCGGGCCATGTCGCGGCCGGAATAGCAGTCGCGCACGATCGAGACCGCCAGAACCCGCGTCGCCGCCGCGCCGACGCCCTGGATCACCCGCGCCCACATCATCGCCTCGAACGAGGTCGCGAACGCCGCCGCGATGCTGGCCGCGACATAGAGAGCCAGCCCCCAGAGCAGCACGGCGCGCCGCCCGTAGCGGTCAGACAAGGTGCCATAGACGATCTGCGCCGCGCCGAAGCCGAGCAGATAGGCGGTCAGGATCCATTGCCGGTCGTTGGGCTCGGCGATGCGCAGCGCATCGCCGATCTGCGGCAGGGCCGGCAGCATGGAGTCGATCGCCAGCGCATTGGTCGCCATCAGCGCCGCCGTCATGCCCACAAAGGCACGGAAGCTCATGCCGTGGCGCGGCTGGGCTGGAACTGAAGTGTCGGTCATATCGAGCCTTGCGCGGGCCGGCTTCGCGCAGGCGCGAAAGCGATCGGTCGAGCCCCCTCTGCCAGCACGGTAGGCCCGGCGAAAACGCCGGGCAACCCGGATTCGTTGCGGTGCGATATGCGCCGGCCGGGACGCTACCCCTGCGCCGCCTTCATCTCCGCCATCAGCGCATCGTCGATTTCGCGGGCCTTCACCGCCGCCGGGCGGCCATAGATGCGGCCGACATAATCCTCGAAGCCGGGCCGCTTCTCGATGGTCCCGAACTGCACGCCCCAGGCGATCTGCGAGCCGAGATAGACATCGGCCGCGCTGAAGCGCTCGCCGAGCAGGTAAGGCCCGCGGTTCAAGGCGCTCTCCAGCGTGTCCAGCACCGTCTCGTAGCTGCCATAGCCGACGAAGCCGCGCTTGTCGTCGGGGACGACGACGCCGAGCGTGCGGTTGGTGGTGGCGGCCTCGGTCGGCCCCGCGCCGAAGAACAGCCAGCGGTAGTAGGCTCCGCGCTCTGGTGCGCCCGGCTCCGGCGCGAGGCCGGCTTTCGGAAAGGCGTCGGCGAGATAGGCGCAGATCGCGGCGCATTCGGTGATCACGACGCCCCGATGGGTCACGGCCGGCACCTTGCCCATCGGGTTGATCGCCCGGTAGTCGGGGCCCTTCATCGGCGGGCCGTAGCCGACGATCTCGGCCCTGTAGGGCTGGCCGGTCTCCTCCAGCATCCAGCGCGCGATCCGCCCGCGCGACATCGGGTGGGTGTAGAGCACGATCTCGTCGGTCATCGTCGCCTCCTTCGTTTTGCCGAAGGGTGACCCGGCGAGATGGCGCAGGCAAGACGGCTGTCGCCGCCGGCCACATGCGCTAGTCTCAGGCCCGAACCTGCCCGGAGGATCCGCCCGCCTTGCGCCCCGAGCCGATCACCCCGATGCCGTTCCGCGGCGGCCCTTTTCGCGTGCGGATGGGGCTGACGCCGATCCAGCCGGCGGACTGGCTCGTGATCGGGCCGGACTATGCCGTGCAGATCGCCGAAAAGCGCCGGCTGATCGCGGCCGACCGCGAGGCCGTCTGGCAGATGCTGCCGCAGGCGGAGGGGGCGGCGGCCGAGCTCGCCGATCTGGTGGCCGAGACCCTCGCGGCGCACCACGCGGAGCATTTTCGCCACGAGGCCGGGCACCTCGAAAACCGTCTGCTCGGCGAGAGCGAAGCGCTGCTGCCTGGCGATCTCGGCGCGATCATCCGCCATGTCCAGGAGGATGTCTGCCTGCTCCAGCCGGAGGCGGGCGACGGTCTCTACCGCCTGACCGGGGCGAGCCTGTGCTTCCCGGCGAATTGGAAGCTCGCGGAAAAACTCGGTCGGCCGCTGATCGCCATCCACGAGCATGTGCCCGATTACGAGCCGGCGGTTGGCGCGGGCGTCGACCGCTTCCTGCAGCGGCTCGATGCCGGGCGGCTGGTGACACGGGCGAACTGGCTGCTCTCCGACGAGCCGGCCCTGTTCCAGCTCGGCAAGCGCCCGCTGGCCGAGGCGATTCCCCTCGAGGAGATCGGCCGAAAACTGGTGATGCGGCTGGAGCGGCAGTGCTTCCTGCGCCTGCCGCAGACCGGCGCGGTGGTGTTCTCGATCCGCACCTTCGTGCTGCGGCTGGAGGAAGCGGTCGCGACGCCGGCCGACGCGCGCGACCTGATCGAGGCGCTGTCGGGCATGGACGAGCCGGCGCTGGCCTATCGCCATATCGGTCCGGCGCTGCCGCGGCTCATCGCCTGGCTGGAGCGCCGGGCGGGCTGACGACGCACGGAAAGCCCCGCCGGCGCTGAGCGCCGCGAGGGTGTCCGGCAGTCCTGTTGCGAATCCAAGGGGGATGCGCGGGGTCCGGGCGGCGTCGCAGTCGACGGCTGCGTGCCGATGTCGATGTCGAGTCGAAAGTGTCGAGCAGCGCCACTGGCCACTGCCCGAGCCCCGCGCGCGGTTCTCTTTCGGGTTCGTCGTCAATGGGAGTCCGGCGAGGACCCGGGCCTGCCTGTTGAGCCCGGCTGACGAACGACACCTCCATGGCTGTGAGCCCGCAACGGCCCGCGACCATGAACACCGCCATTCCGCCCGGCCGCACGATGCCTCGCGAAGCCCCCTTGGTCGGGTGGAACGCGGTGGTTATGGCATGGGTTTCGGGGGGCGGGGATTTGGGTTTTTTGCATCCCCGTGGAGATTGGCGTCCTTCTCCCCTCGGGGGAGAAGGTGGCCCCGCGCAGCGGGGTCGGATGAGGGCCGCGCCGAGGCGCGGACGCTCGTCTCGATCCCGCTCACCCGGTCAGCCCTCATCCGTCTCGGCTGCGCCGAGCCACCTTCTCCCGCAAGGGGAGAAGGGAGCGCGCCCTTCGCGGCTGGTGCGGAAGCCCGACGCGGAACCTTCTCCAACCCAAGTCGGATGTTTCCGACTTGGGGCACTCTGGATGCCAATCTCGGGCAAGCCCGAGATTGGTGGGAGAGGGCAGGGTGAGGGGTCGGACGGTCTGCGCATGAGGCGAGACCTCGTCGGTGCTGCGGTTGGTTTGGCCCCGCGTGCTTCGAACTAATGCAGGATGACGACGCGTGCATCGATCACCCCTAGCAGGCTGTTGAAGAAGTCAGACGCGTTCGCAGACGAAGCCTGACTCGTCGCCGTTGTGGATGTAGAAGTGCCCGACG
>FWWL01006292.1_pt1 | contig 17362 bp, 15 predicted proteins | sample 2228331 | NCBI WGS metagenome assembly FWWL01 (sample SAMEA103939775, study PRJEB20133) | metagenome
GCAAGCGCTCTTGTCCGGGCTTGTGACTGATCGCACCACATTTTTGGCTGTTGCGCTCGCCGTTTTCTTGCTTCTTGGGTTTTTTCTGGATTGGATCGCGATTTTGTTTCTCACCTCACCAGTGTTAATTCCTGTCGCGCGTTCTTTTGGGATTGATCTGGTTTGGTTTGGCGTTCTCTTTAATATCACGGTGCAAATTGCCTATCTCACCCCGCCGATGGGCCCAGCGTGTTTTTACCTCAAAAGCGTTACGCCGCCCGAGATCAGTCTTCAGGAAATCTATGCGGCCATGTGGCCATTTATCGGTCTGCAGCTGATTGCGTTGGGCCTTGTGTTAGCCTGGCCTGACATCGCGCTCTGGGCGCCTGCCGCCCTGCGTTCACAGTGACAACCCTTTGGACAGGAGAGCAGCCATGACTGAGCAGACCCCGTTAAAGCCTGGTGCCGGCCCCGCGGGTGACCGGGTTTATGATGAGCCCGCCTATCTTGCCAAAGCTGGGGTCAAGACCAGTTCGACCGGTAATGAGATGCGCGACGCCAAGGCGTCGACACCCGATCATCCGTTTCTTTCCGCCGAGCAGATCGAATGGCGGTGGATCCAAGAACGCAACCACGCCAACGCTTACATCAAACATCCGACGAAGACTGTGATGGTCATCCTTGAAGAGGTTCCGCCCGGTGGGAAGCCAACAAGCCTGCATCGGCACGCGGTTGAAGCGGTCTATTACGTGCTGCAAGGGCGCGGGCGTAGCCTGGTGGGTAACAAATATTACGATTGGAAGGCCGGCGATAGCTTTTATGTCGCGCCCTGGGCGTGGCATCAGCACTGGTGCTTTTCTGAAGAACCTGCACGCTTTATTGCCTGCACCAATGCCGAACTGATGAACTATCTTGACACACAACTCTTTGAAGAGCGTGGTGTCGACACCACCTGGGAACAAGAGCACGATGAACACGGCCGCCTGAAAAACCCAAACATCATCGACCAGCGGTATTGATCGCGCGTGTGTGAAGAGCGGCCGAAAGCGCTCTGCGCGGACGGGAAACGCTAATGCAGGGCGCCGACGCGTTCCGTCAAGCACAGCGCTCAGCGCGCGGAGGGAATTGTCGCGGCGCAGCTCTCCCGCGTTATGCGAGAGCCACGCGTTCTGCGCGCGGAGGGGAAATGCGTCCGGCGTCGGCTCGTTGACGGGCGGCGTGACGGTGCGCTCCGTGCGCGGAGAAAAAATGCTCATTGGCTGCTCGCACCTGTGCTTCATGACGCCCGCCGCGCTGACGTGCTTGCGCAAGCACGGGCCGAAGCGAAACGAATACCATCACGTTTCGTTTACCGGTCGAAGCCCGGCTTTTTACGCAGTCAAAAGCAAAAACGTTCGTGCCTCAAGCCGGCGAAGGGCGCTGCCCAATCCTCAGCGCATGGGGAGCGCGCAAGAGATAAAGCAAACCCTGACGGCGCTTTTGCAAGGGCGTGCTGGGCCAGACGGCATTTGACAAACCGCCAGCTGAAAGCGGAGAGAGGGGATGCGCACGACGCAATGGACTGACCTTATCATCCGTCCGCCCATGAAAACGAGATCATCCGTCCGCCCATGAAAACGAGCAGGTAAACACAGGCGTTTCCGTCCGCAGAACAAAAACGGTCAATGATGGCCAAGGTCCGGAAGACGCAAGGCGAAAGGCGCGCCAAGGGCAAGGCCGGAAAGGGAATCTGAGCGCGCGCAGTTGTCCCCACCGTCTCGCGATTGCCGCATGGGAGGATCGGCCCATACCCCAGCACGGGCTCGCACTGAGCCCTCGCATGCACATGCCGCAACCTTTCGCATGCGCTCTTGTCAAGAGCCCACGGCAGTGATCTATTTGTTTTCTGCAACGTCACCTCACCGCGCCGAGATACAGCCACCGGACAGACCATGCCCCTTCCATTTCCGCGACTGACCGTTCTTGCCCTTGTCGTCGCCGCTTCTGCGGCTTCTTGGCAAGCGAGGGCCCAGACATTGAACGCCCTTGTCTGGTGCGACCACACCGATCCAGAGCTGATCCGCCCCTTTGAAGAGGCGCATGGTGTTCGCGTCAATTTGCGTGTCTATGAGGGTACGGCCGCGGCGCTTGCGATTTTAGATCAGTCCCGGCCTGGGGATTGGGATGTGCTCGTCATCGATGCGGTGGATGTGGGGCGCGTCGTTGACCGCGGGCTCATGGCGCCGCTGCCGGCCGAAGCGCTGCCCACCGCCGATTTCTTTCCCGAGCTTGTTATGGCTGACCTCAACACGCGCGATGGGGTCACCTATGCGGTAACCGAGAAATTCGGTTACAACACGATCTCTTACAATCGCGCCCGGGTCGACGTTGACGATATGCAAGACCTCTCATCGCTTTGGTCGGGCAAGTATGACGGGCGCATCGCGATTTACGATTATTATCTGCCGGTCTTGGGGATGCTTGCCCTCAACGCAGGGATCAATACGGCCGATCTTGATGCGTCGGCGCTTGAGGCCTTGCGCGAGCCCTTGTTTGACCTCCGCCAGCGCGCGCGGATGGTTGCGGATGTGGTGGCAAGCCAAACCGCGTTGGCCACAGGCGAGGTGGATGTGTTGGTGGGCGGCGGCGAATGGCTAACGGCCGTTCTCCACCAAGAAAACCCAGACCTTGACTGGACGATTCCGAAACAGGGCGCGGTGCTTTGGGCACAATCGATTGGCGTTTTGGCTGACAGCCGCAACCAAGAGCTCGCGCTTGACTTCGTGCGCTATATCGTGAGCCCCGAGGGTCAGGCACGGCTTGCTACATCCTCCTGCTACTGGGGCATGCCGGCAAACCGCGCCGCGGGAGCATTATTGACCGACGAGGAGCGCGCAATCCTCCGCTGGGACGAGCAGGAAGCCTTCTTGGCGCGGGTGCAGCGGTATCCGGTGCCCGATGCCGCGCTCGATGAAGCCATGCAAAACCTCTGGACAGAGATGCTCCAACGCTGATCGTCCGTCCCAGCGCTCGGGAAGGAGTTGCAGGTGACTGAAGACGGCGGCCACAGGCGGCTTGGTTGGGTTTTGGTCACCCCAGCGCTGCTCTGGGTTGCCGCTTTCTTTATTGCCCCCTTCGCTCTGATGATCTGGCTCAGCCTCTCCACGCTTGAGGGGCGGGTTGTGGTTCCCGGGCCAGTTTTTGACAATTATCGGCGCCTTTTTTCCGAGCCCGCGTTGCTGAGGGGGCTTGTTGTCTCGCTCGAAATCACCGTTGCGGTGACGGTGATTTCAGTGCTTTTGGCCTGGCCGCTTGCTTGGACACTTGCTTTTTACGTGCCGCGGCGATGGCAACGGTTGGTGCTCGTCCTCACGATCTTGCCCTTTTGGACGTCCTACATCGTGCGTTCCTATGCCTGGCTCTTGGTTTTAGGCCAAAACGGGGTGATAAACCGCGCGCTTTTGTCGCTGGGGCTTATTGAGGAGCCGCTTGTTCTGGCAGCCACGCGCTTTGCCACGGTGACGGGCTTTGTCCATTTCTTCGTGATGCTGCTCACGCTCACGATTTATGCCAATCTTGTGCAGCTTTCGCCAAATTATGCCCGCGCGGCGGCCGACTTGGGGGCCGGGCGGCTCAAGATTCTGTGGCATGTGATCTTGCCGCTGTCGCTGCCCGGGGTGGTCACGGGGGCGTTTCTAACCTTTGTTTTGTGTATTGGCGATTACGTCACGCCACAGATCCTCGGGGGGAATAACGAGCTCACCCTGCCGCAGCTCATCATGATGCAGCTGGGCCGGCGGGGCGATTTTCCAATGGCTTCGGCGATGGCAGTGGTGCTGATGGCGATTGTCTCGCTGGCCTGGCTTGCAGCGGCCCGCTGGCTGCGGATGGAGCGCGTCTGATGCGCCTTTTGGGCTGGCTTTATTTGGCGCTGGCCTTCGTTTTCATCTTTCTGCCGGTCGCGGTTTTGGTGCTGTTTTCCTTCCAAGATGGGCGGCTTCCCGTGCCGCCCTTCCGAGGGCCGAGCCTGCGCTGGTATTGGGATGTTCTCGCTGACCGGCGGCTCATGGCGGCGCTGAGCCATTCGCTGATCGTGGCGGCGCTCTCCTCGGCGGTTGCGTTGGTGCTGGGGTTTTTGGCCGCGCGGGGACTCGCCCGCTATCGTTTACCAGGAAGTCTCATTCTGCGCGCGGTGCTCGTTGCGCCGCTGGCTGTGAGCGCGCTGATCATCGGCCTTGGGTTGCTGGCCTTGTTCAACCGGCTTCACATTGAGCTCTCGCTCTGGACAGCGGGAATTGGGCACGTGTTGATCAACTTGCCGCTTACCTTCTCGATCCTTTACGCGGCCATGGGCGAGCACCAACGCTCCGCCGAGCGGGCAGCGCGCGATCTTGGCGCTTCGGAGCTTCAGGTGCTCTGGCACGTCAGTGCGCCGATGCTGGCGCCGGCGATGCTGGCTGCCTATTTCCTCGCCTTCACCTTTAGCTGGGACGAATTTATCATTGCCTTTCTGCTCACACGGTTTGACGTCACTTTGCCCGTTGAGATCTGGACACTCTTGCGCTCAGGCCTCACACCGCGGGCCAATGCCATTGGCAGCCTCGTGTTTTTGGTTTCGCTTGTTCTTGCCCTGGTCATGCAAGTCTTGGTGCTGCGAAAGGTTGTGCGATGACAGCTGCGGTCGCGGTTGAGGACATCTCTGTCCACTACGGTGCGGCGGTGGCCATCGCGGGGGTGTCGCTCACGGTTGAGGCGGGGGAATACGCCGTTCTTCTGGGCCCTTCGGGCTGTGGTAAGACGACGCTTTTGTCGGTCATCGCTGGCTTTGTGAAGCCAAGTCGGGGGCGGGTGCTGATCGGCGGGCAGGACATGACGGCGGTTGCAGCCAAAGACCGCCCCACAACGACGGTTTTTCAGGACTATGCTCTGTTTCCGCATCTCTCGGTGGTCGATAACGTTGCCTTTGGATTGCGCATGCGCGGGGTTGGGCGGCGCGAGCGGCGGGCGCGCGCTGAGGCGATGCTGGCGCTTGTAGGCCTGCCCGATACAGGCGGACGGCGCCCGCACGAGCTCTCAGGTGGCCAACGTCAGCGTGTGGCGCTCGCCCGGGCGCTGGTGGTCGAGCCACAGGTTTTGCTCCTGGACGAGCCGCTTGGCGCGCTAGACTTGGGCTTGCGTCGGCAGATGCAGCAAGAGCTCAAGGCGATCCAACGCCGCGTGGGCACCACATTCATCCATGTGACCCACGATCAGGAAGAGGCCATGGCCATTGCCGATCTCGTCGTGGTAATGAACAAAGGCCAAATCGTTGACCACGGCGCGCCGCGGCAGGTTTATCTGCGCCCGCGGAGCCTCTTTTCGGCGGCTTTTCTTGGTGAAATTAACCGCATTCCTGGCCAGGGGCGCGGCGACCGATTTGAGACGAGCCTCGGTTCCTTGCCGTTGCCCCTGTTCGGGGCGCAGACGCTTTGCATCCGCCCTGAAGCGATTTATGTGATGGATTCCGTGCATCCGTCTGGCCTGATGAACGCAGCCACGACAAGCGCCTCCCCGACAGCCCACGCCCCGCGCCACGCGACCACCGTCGCGCCGCTACCGCTTGGCCCGGCAAGGCTTGTCGAGGCCCTCTTTTTGGGCACGCATTGGCGGTGTCTTTTTGCGCCGCTTGCTGCGCCCGATGTCGGGATTGTTGCGCATCTTCCGCAAGGAGCCGAGCCCAAGCCGGGGCTCGAGCAGCAGCTGATCGCCCTCGATTATGTCACTCTTGCAGGGCATCCATGATCACCCGCCTTCGAGTCAGCCCCGAAGAATGGTATCGCGTCCGTCCCTTGGCCGATGGCGTGACCTGGATTGACGAGCCCCACATCCGCGAGTTTTACCGCTGCAACATCTGGCACGTGCGCGGGCGCAAGCGGGATTTGCTGATTGACAGCGGCATGGGGGTGGTGAGCTTGCGCCGCTATGTTCCCTTGCTCACTGAGCGCCCGCTTGAGGCCGTGGCCAGCCACACCCATTTCGACCATATCGGCAACCATCACGAATTTGAGAATCGGCTCTGCCATACCGCCGAGGCAGCGATCCTTGCCGCGCCGACGCGCGCCAATACCCTGGCCGAACACTATGTAACCGACGAGATCTTTACAGCACTGCCACCGGAGCCTTACCAGTCGACGCTTTATGCGGTCAAAGCCGCCCCCGCGACCCGGCTTCTTGAAGACGGCGATGTGATCGATCTTGGCGACCGGTGGTTTGAGGTGATCCATACCCCCGGGCATTCGCCGGGTGGGATCGCCTTGTTCGAGCGTGCGACGGGGATCTTGTTTTCGGGCGATATCGTCTATGACGGCCCCTTGATTGAGGGCGAAAGCCCAGAAGAACAGGCGCAATACATCGCAAGCATGGAGCGGCTTTTACGCCTGCCGGTACGGGTTGTGCATGGCGGGCATTTTGCAAGCTATTCTGGCGCACGCCACCGCGAGATCATCACAAACTGGCTCAGGGCGAAGGGGCGATTGGCTTGAGTTGGCCGCGTTTGGCAGGCCGTGGCGGCTCACGCGTGCTGCCGGTTGCTGCGCGGGCTTGGGCGCTTACGGCCTCGGGCGCAGGGGTGAGGCGCGGCCTTCCCGCGCGGACCCCAAATGGTCTTGGTAAGGTCGGGCGCTCGAGGCCTTTGCGAGCGCTCTCAGCCGGCGCTGCGATTGACACCCGGCGCTGCGATTGATTTGCCCGCGCCTGGCCCAACAAATCGGTCATCATGATGATCGGCGCGTTTCTCCACCCGTTTCCGCCGTTCGGCATTTTGGGCACAAGGCTGACGTTTGTCACAAGACATCACGACTCAGCTTCCGGCAACACCTTGCCCGGATTCAACAGGCCAAGGGGATCAAGGGCCGCTTTGATTGCCCGCATCGCTGCGATTTCATCCGCGCTGCGGCTGTGGCAAAGCCAGTTCCGTTTCAGAAGCCCGATGCCATGTTCAGCCGAAATTGAGCCGCCAAGCCTTTGCACAAGGCCATAAGCGATCCGTTCAATCGCCTGCACAGGCGCGTTGGCTTGGCCAGGGACGGCGACGGCAACATGCAGGTTGCCGTCTCCAACATGGCCGTAAAACGACACATGCGCTAAGGGATGCAGTGCGCGGATCTCTTGCGCGCAGCTCTCGGCGAAAAGGGCCATCCGTCCAGGCGCCAGCGCGACGTCCAAATTGATGAGCCCGGGCAGCGCCTGGTCCATGGCCAGGCCTTCGCGCAGCGCCCAAAACGCGCGGGCCTGCGCCTCAGCCTGCGCGAGTATGGCGTCTGTTAGCACGCCGCTGTCCAGCGCTTCTTCGAGAAGCACGTCAAGCCCTGGGCCCTCCGTTTCTATCAGAACCGCGAAGGGGGGTGGATTCGCAAACACTTTGCATCCGAGCAGATCTTGGTTCAGCGCCAGGTAATCGCGCCACATCACTTCAAAGGCAGAAAGGGTGACGCGCCGGCGTGCCAAGCCCAAAAGCGCAAGGACCGCGGTAAAGGAGGGCAACGCGCATAACGCGGTCCCACCAGGCGGGGGAAGCGGGTAAAGCTTGATCACGGCACGCGTGACGACAGCCAAAGTCCCCTCTGAGCCGCAAATCAGGTTGCGCAAATCATAACCGGTGTTGTCCTTGCGCGTCCGATTGAGATGCGACAAAATTCGTCCGTCCGCCAAAACCGCTTCGACCCCAAGCAAATTGTCCCGCAGCGTTCCATAGCGGATGACGCGAATGCCTCCGGCATTGGTGGCGACAAGACCGCCAATTTGTGCCGAGCCACGCGCGCCAAGGTCAACCGGAAAGAGAAAGCCAGCGGCACGCGCGGCCTCTTGCGCGTTGGCAAGCGCTGTGCCGGCCCGAACGAGCATTGCTTCGGCGTCGCCATCAATCTCTTCGACGCCGACTAGGCGCGCGAGCGACAAGGCAATTTCAACCCCGGTCGGGTTGGCACCGCCGGCCAAGCCTGTCATGCCGCCTTGCACGACGACTGGCTGGCGAAACTGGTGGCAGAGCGCAAGCACGGCTGCCACCTCCTCTGTTGAAGCCGGTCGCACAAGCGCCAGCGGCCGATGCTGCCCGGTCCGGCTCCAGTCGCTCTGCAAGGTGTCAGGGAGATCCGAACCGGCAAAAAAGCCGTGTGGTCCAAGCCTTTCGCGTAAAGCCTGACAAAGCGTTGGATCGGGTCCCCATTCGCTCATGACACGTGCCTCAACGCTTGCGCCTTGCAATGAAGGCCACCCCCTATTTGGGAAATCTGCGAGAGCTCGATCATCGCAGCCTCAAACCCGCGCGCTCGCAGCACTTCAACAAGTAGGGCTGAGGAGGCGAGCGCAATCACCCGATCATCGCCCAGCGGCAACACGCTAAAGCCGAGAGCCATCGTAGGCTGGAAAGCGACATCGATGATCTCATGCCCTTTGCTTTTGCGCCAAAAAGAAAGCGCGGGGTCGGCACGGGCAAAGCAGACAACCGTCAGCTCAGGCGCGATGGATACGCTCATAAGTTCATTGTGCACGGAATATTCATCAAAATATTCATTAAAAAAGGCAAGGCGGACCTCCCCCTCTCGGCCACAAACCAAGAACCGACTTGGCGCGCCCCCTCTTCCTGCGTGCGTGCCCCGCCGCAGCCCATCACCAAGCACCGCTCTTCGATGATCACAAAATGACCGCACTCAAAGTTACTGGCCGGCACCGTATCGGAGATCGGGATGCCGAGCCGCTCGAATGGGCGCACTGCAGCATTATTTTCCGCGCGTCGCCACCATTGCGCCATCGAGGTTACATTCGCCCCATAGGGCGTCATCACGGTCGAGTCACGGGCGTAAGCCTGCATCGGCAACTCTGGCGCGCGCTCGTGCATATGCACTGTTACGCCGAAGTGCGGGTCGGCCGCAACAAGTTCGGCATTTCTGGCCTGAGCCAATTCAATTTTGCAGGGCGTGCCGCGAAAATGACGGTGTAAGCGCACCGAGATCGCAAGATGCCGCACGTGCCGGGGGTGCCGAGCAGAACGTCCGTGAGCCGGCCGGTCTCATTCCGGCACCCAAAAAGCGAAGCGGCGGCGTTCCGCCACCGTCGCATCGCCGCCGCAGACAAAACGCATCGTTTTTCTGGTTCGCCGGTCATGGCGTCATACCCCCCCAGGGTTTCGCGTTCGCTTCGGAAAAGGTGCCGCCGATTTGCCACCCACTCAAGCGCCCATTAGTCTTGGAATTTCTTCAAAATGCCCTCGGAGACACAGCAAACGCGGCAAGATCCTCCCGCTGCTCGAATGCAGACCGGTCCCAAAACCGGTTGGGCCTGACACGCCTTAGTTTTCGCTTGTCGAATCGTCGTTGCGCTTCGTATCGTTCACCGCGGTCGACGCCTGCGGTTGGGACAGATCGCAGAGAGGCGTGCCGAAAGAGGCCGGGAGAGGGTTGGTGCATCGAGCGGCTGAAATTGGCGTTGATCGAATCGGGAAAACCTTTGGTCGCTTTGTTGCTTTAAAAGACGTGACACTGACCATCAAACGCGGCGAATTTCTCACGCTGCTCGGCCCTTCGGGGTCAGGGAAAACCACGTTCTTGATGGTTCTTGCCGGGTTTGAAAGCCCATCAACCGGGCGGCTTACGCTCAACGGTCGGGACATGACCCACCTCCCGCCCGAGGCGCGCGGTTTCGGCATGGTCTTTCAGGGCTATGCGTTGTTTCCGCACATGACGGCTGCCGAAAACATTGCCTTCCCGCTCAAGGTGCAAAAGCGACCTTTGGCAGAAGTGCGACGCCGCGTGGATGAAATGATCGCGCTCGTTGGCCTGCAAGGCCATGCGCATAAACGGCCGAGCGAGCTTTCCGGCGGTCAGCAGCAACGGGTCGCCTTGGCGCGTGCTTTGGCTTATGAACCGCCGGTGCTTTTGCTTGACGAGCCCTTTTCGGCGCTCGACAAAAACTTGCGCGGGCAACTTCAAGACGAGGTGCGTCGGCTTCATCGCGACATCGGCACGACTTTCGTTTTTGTCACCCACGATCAATCTGAGGCGCTGGCTTTAAGCTCGCGCGTTGCGATTTTTAACCATGGTCGCCTGCAGCAGATTGCCCCGCCGCGCGAAGCGTATGAACGGCCGGCAAACCGCTTTTATGCTGAGTTTTTGGGCGAGATCAACATCCTGCCGGTTGAGGAACGCGATGGCAGAACGCGGATCGAGGGGCGCACGGTTATGCTCCCTGCGGGCGGCCCAGGGCCTTTCGCCATCCGCCCCGAATCTATGAGGCTCTCACGCAGTGAGCCGAGCACAGGCAATGCCGTTGCTGCTTGGTTGACTGACTTGACCTATCAAGGGGCGGCAACCCGGTTGACTCTCGTGACCCAAAGCGGGATCCCGTTGATCCTGCGGCTTCCGACTGCAGATTTGGCTGAAGGATTAGAGCCGGGGACACTGCTCTGGGTCACTTGGGATGCGCGCCGGGGCTTTCGACTGGGCGCAGGCGACGAGCATGCGACAACGGAGCCAAGACATGAGCCATAAGGGGAGGGGCACTCATGAACGAACCATTTCATCGCGATTGTGTTGAAATCTTCAAAGAGCGGCTTGCCCGCGGCGCGCTTTCCCGGCGTGATTTCACCCTGGCAGTCGCCTTTTTGACGGGCGGGGCCGCATTTGGCATAAATCCGCAGCAGGCCCGCGCAGAGTCCCGCGCGCTGGTTTTCGTGAATTGGGGCGGAGATGCCAGCGTTGCCTACGATACGGCCTATGGGCAACCTTTTTTCGAGGCAACCGGGATCCGGGTTCGGCAAGACGGCTCCGGGCCGACTGAGGGGGCGATTGCAGCCCAGGTGCAAAGCGGCCGCCCGGCGTGGGATATCGTCGACACTGATCCCTTCTCGGCCGAGGCGCTCGGCAAAAAGGGAATGATCGAACCCATTGATTATTCTGTTGTCGATCGCGGCAAGATGCGTCCTGGCTTTGGCTGGGAGTTTTCCGCGTCAGCGTATTTCTACAGCTACATCTTGGCCTATGATGCCGAACGTTTTGGTAATGATTCACCAAAGTCCATGGCCGACTTTTTCGATGTGGCGAAATATCCGGGCAAGCGCGCGATGTATAAATGGGGGGCGGGCATGTGGGAAGCCGCCCTCTTGGCCGATGGCGTGCCGCGGGATCAGCTGTATCCGCTCGACCTCGCCCGCGCGCATGCCAAAATTGCCGCCTTTCGGGATCATGTCGTGGCCTTCTGGGGCAGCGGATCGGAAAGCCAATCCATTCTGCTCAACGGTGAGGCGAGCATGGCGTTGATCTGGTCAACCCGTGCCAAGCTTATTGAACAAGATTCCGGCGGGTCGATCAGCTTCACCTGGAACGATGGCCTGGTTGCACCGGGGGCGATGGCGGTGCTCAAAAACAATCCGGGCGGACGCGACGCGGCGATGCAATTCATCGCCTTTGCGCAGAATCCGGAGCGGCAGGTCGTGATGTTTAGAATGTTGGGGCAAGGACCTGCAAATCCAGCCGCTGACGCGCTGTTGCCGTCGGAAGAGGCGCGCTACAATCCCGTTGATCCAGAAAATTTCGCCGTGCAGATCCCGCTTGATATGCCCTGGTATGAAGAGCACTACAGCGCGGCGCTCGACGAATATCTCAAGATCATCTCGGCATAAAGCTTTGGCCACGCGCGGCTGCGTCGGCGTTCGGCGCAGCCAGCTGAACCGTAACCCCGTGGTCTTCAGAAAGAATGCGTTCTGGTCTGCGCTTTGCCGTGCTTTTAGGGCCGCTTTTGGCCTTGCTGGTGCTGGCTTACGGGGTGCCCTTTTTGGGCGTGGTGCGCTGGAGCGTCACCCTCCCCGAGCCAGGGCTTGACCAGTATCGGCGCGCGTTGAGCGACCCTCTCGTGGTGAGCGTGTTGTGGCGGACGCTACGGATTTCTACAACCGTCACGGTGCTTGCCGTGGCTGCCGCCTATGTGCTGGCCTATCTTTGGGTTCGGGGTGGGGTCGCAATACGGCGCCTTGTTGAGCTCTGCGTTCTAATCCCGTTTTGGATCTCGGTTCTCACCCGTGCGTTTGGCTGGCTTGCGCTGTTGTCCAACCGCGGGTTGCTGAACACCTGGCTTATGGCGCTTAAACTTCTTGATGAGCCGCTTCCGCTTGTCCGCAATGAGTTTGGCGTGGTGGTGGGAATGGTTCATGTTCTCGTTCCCTTTGCGGTCTTTCCGCTTGCCGGCGCGATGCGTGCGGTGGATGAGAGGGTGCTTTTGGCCGCGCGCGGCATGGGGGCATCGCGGATGCGGATTTTCTGGCAGGTCTTTTTGCCAATGACCCGGCCTGGGATTTTGGGCGCGGCCCTTCTTGTTTTTGTCTTTTCGTTGGGCTTTTTCATCACGCCGGCAATCTTGGGCGGTGGGCGCAGTGTTATGGCTGCCGAACTTGTTTACCTGCGGATTTTTCACAGCCCAGACTGGGGCCTCGGCGCTGCCATCAGCGTCATTCTCATGACCAGCGTCGGCGCTTTGCTTTTCTTGATGATGCGCCTTGGCGGCGGGATTGGTGGCCGATGATCCGCCTGCGTCCCGGCCCCGTTGCGTTGACGCTCGCAGGCCTCATTGCGGTGTTTCTCTTGCTGCCCCTTGTTGCCGTTGTGCCAATCAGCTTCACACCAACGCGCTTTCTTTCGGTGCCGTCAGGCGCATGGTCACTTCGCCATTATCGCGCGCTGATCGAGAACCCGGTGTGGGGCCAGGGGCTCTGGCTCTCAATCAAGATTGGGCTCGTGGCCTCCGTTGTTGCAACAGCGCTCGCAACCGCTTTTAGTTTGGGGCTCTGGATGCTTCGGCCACGCTTTGCGAACGCGCTTTTTGGTTTAGCACTTTTGCCCATGGTCGCGCCGCCGGTCGTCTCGGCGCTGACGCTTTATTTCCTGTTGGTCACGCTCGCGCAGTGGAATGATATCATTGCCTATGACCGCTGGGGCGGCGTTGCCTTGGCCCATGTGGTGATGGTGGCCCCTTACGCGGTGGTCGTGGTTTCGGTGGCCTTAGCTCAGCTTGACCGACGGATCGATCTCGCGGCGCGGGCCATGGGGGCTCGACTCTTTACGCGGATTTTTCGCGTCATCTTGCCCAACATTCGGTTCAGCGTTCTGACAGCGCTATTCCTGACCTTTGTGCTGAGCTGGGAAGAAATTGGCGTGACGTTATTTGTCACCTCGGTGCAAGCAATCACATTGCCGCGGCTGATGTGGATGGGCCTGCGCGACAACATCGACCCGGCGATTGCGGCGCTTTCGGTGGTTCTGATCGTTCTCGTCGTGGTGATTTTGCTTGCCCGCGCGATTTGGGAAATGCGCGCACAACCGGAGCGTTCAAGATGAATGAGGACACCTCAACCGGCGTTTGGCTCGTGCGCGCGCTCGAAGCGCTTGGCGTTGAAACGGTCTTCGGGATTCCAGGCGTGCACACACTTGAACTGTATCGAGGCCTGGCGCAAAGCACGATCCGCCACATCACCCCCCGGCACGAGCAAGCAGCAGGCTTCATGGCGGATGGTTACGCGCGGGCAGGTGGTCGGCCGGGGGTCTGTTTTGTCATTTCCGGCCCTGGGCTCACTAATATCGCCACGGCGATGGCACAGGCTTACGCTGCGTCCGTTCCCATGCTGGTGATTTCTACCGTCAATGCGCAGGGGCGCATGGGGTCAGGCGAGGGCTGGTTACACGAGCTTAAGGACCAGCGCGCCTTGGCGGAAGGGGTCGCAGCCCTCAGCCGAACGATCCATGCGCCAGGCGAGCTTCCGTCGGCCTTGCTGCAGGCCTTTGCCCTTTTTGCCACCGGGCGCCCGCGGCCGGTGCATCTTGAGATTCCGATTAATGTGCTCAACACCTCGGCGGGCTCGGTACCGTTGCCCTCGCTCCCGCGCCTTTTTCCGCCAGCTCCAAACGCTGCAGGGATTGCCGAAGCGGCAGCGCGGCTTGCTTCTGCGCAAGCTCCGGTGATTTTGGTGGGGGGCGGGGCCAAGCGGGCTCTGGCCGTGGTTGCGCTCGCTGAGGCGCTTGATGCGCCGGTGGTCATGACAACACAGGCGCGGGGGCTTTTGCCCCCCGAGCACCCTTTAGGCGTGAGCCTTTCGCCTTCAATGCCCGAAACCCGAAAGCTCATTTCTGAGGCGGATGTTGTCTTGGCTCTCGGAACCGAGCTTGGCCCAACCGATTATGACATGTATGAGGATGGTGGATTTGCGATCCCCGGGTTTCTGATCCGGGTCGACATTGACCCCTGCCAGCTTGTCCGGGGAAGCGCGGCCAACCTGGCGCTCTTGGGCGATGCGGCGCAAGCGGCAAAAGCGCTCCTTGCGGCGGGTGCCCGGCGGGAGCCAGCCGATGGCGCGCGCCGTGCTCAGGCGGCAAGGGCCGGACAAGCGCACCTGCCTGCGACCATGCGCGCCGACCTTAAGCTTCTTGAACTTGTCCGCGACACTTTGCCGGACTCATTGCTCGTTGGAGATTCGACCCAACTCGTCTATGCCGGCAATATCGGTTTTGCCGCCACGCGCCCAGGCGGCTGGTTCAATTCGGCAACCGGTTTCGGCGCGCTTGGCTATGGTTTGCCGGCGGCCATTGGAGCGTCTTTGGCTGACGAGCGCCCTGTGGTGGCCTTTGTCGGCGATGGCGGGCTCATGTATTGCTTGGGCGAGCTCGCCACAGCAAGCGAGGCGGGCGCCCGCGCGATCCTGCTTGTGCTGCTGAACGGCGGTTATGGTGAAATCCGCTCGGCGATGCTTGCAAAGAACATCTCCCCACTTGGCGTTGATCTCTATGTGCCCGATCTTGCCGCTGTTGCGCGCGCCTGCGGCTGGTCGGTCGCCTGCGTGCACGCGCCAGAGATGCTGCGGACGGCCTTGCGCGAGGCCGCGCGGCGATCTGGCCCGAGCCTAATCCTGTTTGATGCGCATCTGCGTGCGGCGCTTGCGTCGGATGAAACACCTGCAGCGATCGCGTAAGCCGAATTCGAGTCCCTGCCGGCAAAAACAGACCTGCGCGCTTTTTCCGGTGCTGCGAGAGGCCCAAAGAGGCGGAGCCAACCGCCCCCTTTGTGAGTCCGACTTCAGACCCAAGAGAACAAAACCGCATTTGACACGCCATCACAAACGGCGCGAGGCGCAAAGCTCGGCGACGGAAAAGCGGCGGGTTCGCTTTACGCAGTCAGACTCCTGCCGCTGGAACGATGGTTGGCAAGCCGCGCATGCCCGACGGTTCGGCTGCATCTTTGCGCGCGATGCTCCTCAGCAAAAGGGGCAGAGCGGTTGGCTTGGGGGAAGGCGCGTCTGGGGCGTTGTCGGTGTGCGTCGAGCGCGGGCGCGGATGAGGCTAAGCGAAACGTGGCCGTCTTTCTGCCCAAAGCGCAACGGCTGCTGCGTGCTCGACTGTTCAGGCATATGATTGCAGCGGCGAAGGGCGGGCGTTATGAAGCCCTCCGCGAAGCGCACGGGACAGGGGAGGGGAGCAGGGGCCTTTCCCATGGCCGGCCCGTAGCGTTGACCAGCGCCAAAAGGGCCCTGCGATTCATCATCATGTCAGAGAGGCCGTGTCATGCCAGTGTCGGACCCGCGCCTGATCGTTGCGCTTGACGTGGCCGATCTCGAGGCCGCGTGGGCCTTGGTGGCCCGGCTTGGGGAGCGGATTGTGTTTTACAAGGTCGGTCTCGGTTTGCTGGCGCACGGGGGGCTTGATTTTGCGCGCGCGCTCGCCGAGGAGAAAGGCAAGCATGTCTTTTTGGATCTAAAGCTCTTTGACATCCCCGCGACCATTGAAAAAGCGGTGCGCGGAATTGCTGAGCTTGGCGCTTGCTATTTGACAGTGCACGGCGACCCGGCGGTGGTGCAGGCGGCGGCTCTGGGTGCAGCCGGAAGCGCGCTCAAAATTTTGGCGGTCACGGTCTTAACTTCTGCCGACCGGCGGGATTTAGACGCCAATTTGTTCATCCCTGGCACGGTTGAAGAGATTGTGCAAGAGCGCGCCGCGCGCGCCTTTGCGGCCGGAGCAGACGGCGTGATTGCGGCAGCCCTCGAAGCGCCTTTGATCCGCGCCCTTTCTGAGGCTAAGGCAAAGCTGATCGTCTCCCCCGGCATCCGGCCCGCGGGCAACGCGAGCGATGACCAAAAGCGCATCGTCACGCCGGCTCAGGCGCTAAAACTTGGGGTCAATCACGTGGTCATTGGCCGGCCCATTTGGGCTTCCCCCGACCCGCTTGCCGTTACAGAAGCGATTTTGGCCGAGATGGCCGCAGTCCCTGACCCGTTGCCGTGACAGAGGGGCGCTTTGCCCTGAGCTGCCGGGCAGGGGCGCGCATGACCGGCCCTTTTGGCAAACCTTGGCCCACGCGGAGCTGCAAGGACGGAACTTAAAAGCTACGGGACGCTCCCACGGCAAGCAAGGGTCAGGCGCGCGGCTTGTGCGCACGGTGGCTAAAGGCTCGGGCCTCAGGCTGGGGCTGTTTCAGCCAGCATTTCTCGCACCAAGGGCACAACCCGCTCAGCATAAAGCTGAATGCACGACAAAAGCGCGGGGTGCGGCATTGGGCCAGTTGCGTATTTGAGATCAAAGCGCTGAATGCGAAGGCCTTTGACGAGCCGCACAATCTTGCGGGCGACCGTCTCGGGGCTTCCCACCACAAGTGCGCCAGCGCGGCATTCGGCCATAAAGCTCTCCTTGCTGGGCGGGGGCCAGCCGCGTTCGCGCCCGATGCGCCCGAAACTAGCAAGGTAATTCGGCCATAGCGCTTCCATCGCTTCGGTGTCGGTTTGGCCAACAAAGCCCGGGCTATGGACGGCAATCGGCTGCGGTTTGCCACCAAAATGCTCCACCGCGCGGTGATACAGATCGACATAGGGACGAAAGCGCAGCGGATCCCCGCCGATGATCGCAAGCGCAAGCCTGAGCCCATGCCGCGCCACCCGAACCACCGATTGCGGGCTTCCCCCTACACCAACCCAAACCGGCATGTCCTGTGACAACGGCGGATAGATCCGCGCTTGGGTCAACGCTGGCCGCGTCTGCCCCTGCCAGGTGACTTCCTTCTCACGCAGGATTTTGGCAAAAAGCTCAAGACGCTCTTCGAATAAAAGGTCATAATCGGCAAGGTCAAAGCCAAACAGAGGATAGCTTTCGGTAAAGCTGCCGCGGCCCAAAATTGGTTCGGCGCGCCCCTTTGACAGGGCGTGGAGCGTGGAAAAGCGCTGGAAAACCCGCACCGGGTCGTCCGTGGACAAGACTGTCACCGCGCTTGACAATTTGATCCGCTTTGTGCGCCCGGCAATTGTGGCCAGCACGACCTCAGGCGCGGAGATCGCGAAATCATCGCGATGATGTTCACCCACCCCAAAAGCATCGACCCCAAGCAAATCCGCATATTCGGCTTG
>FWWL01004308.1_pt1 | contig 17361 bp, 14 predicted proteins | sample 2228331 | NCBI WGS metagenome assembly FWWL01 (sample SAMEA103939775, study PRJEB20133) | metagenome
GACCGCATCGCACGTGCCTGGGCAGTGCTGATGAAGCGCCTTGGATACACGAAGTATGTGGCGCAAGGCGGCGACTGGGGTGCGCTCATCACGGATTTAATGGCTGTACAGAAGGCTCCGGGACTGCTCGGCATTCACACCAACATGCCTGGCGTGGTTCCGCCCGACATTGATAAGGCAATCAAGTCCGGCAATCCGCTGCCCTCTGATCTCTCAGCCGAAGAGAAGCGCGCGGTTCAGCAGCTGGACTTCTTCTACAAACACAGCGGTTACGCCTTCTTGATGGGGACGCGCCCGCAGACACTGACCGGACTGGCGGATTCGCCTGTCGGTTTGGCAGCATATATGATTGACCATGACGCGAAGAGTCTGGAGCTGATCTCACAGGCTTTTGCTGGACACCCCGCAGGCCTTACGCGAGACGATGTGCTCGACAACATCACGCTCTACTGGCTGACGAACACAGCGATTTCTGCGGCTCGTCTCTACTGGGAGAACAAGTACTCCTTCTTCGACGTCAAAGGCGTATCTATCCCGGTTGCCGTGAGCGTCTTTCCTGACGAGCTCTATCAAGCACCGAAGAGTTGGGCAGAGCGGGCGTATCCCAAACTCATTTATTACAACAAGCTCGACAAAGGCGGACATTTCGCTGCGTGGGAGCAGCCAGAGCTTTTCACTGCAGAACTCCGCAAGGCATTCAAGTCGCTACGCTAATCGGAATCAGGTGGAATTCGCTCACACGGGTGCTCGTTGTCCCACGCCACCACCTTATCCTCTATTGTCGCGCATTCCGGTTATAAGCCAAAAACTCCGCCTTCACGAAAGCGGGGTTTTTGCCTTCTTCATTGTTTTTTTGATCAATGTGGACGACGCGTCAACCTTTTTCTTATAAGCATGCATACGAACATAAACGGGATATAAGCGTAAATAAAATAAAATCCGACTGATCCGTAAAATTCGGAGACCCGTTCAATACTTCTGTGGTCCGCAATGAAATAATTCAACGTCACTAACGCAACTAGAAAAACAATCAAACTGTGTCGCTGTCTAATGCGAAAAGCGGTTTTCATTCCGCGGCAAGCCACCCATAAGTATATGCAAATTCCGGCTATTATTTTGATTAACCATAATGAAATGAAAAAGTATTCAAGTCTCTGGAGCAGCGGTACTTCAAAGATACTGATCATATCAATTGTCGGCCATATGGAATGCGGCAGCTGACCTTCGCTAAAAAACATAAATGCCATGATTAAGATCACCAAATATAAAAATGTAACAAATATCAGTATAATATGCGCCCATTTTTGCGACTTTGCCGGTGTTTTTATAAACGGATAAAATAAGAGAAGCGTCTCAAACCCCAAATATTCAAACACCATGCTTTTTGAAGAGAGTAAAATATCGGTTGCCGAATGGTTCAGCAGCGGCATCAAGTTTAACGGATGAAAAAACGGAAAGGTCAGTAAGACTTGCGGAATAATAGAAGCAAAGGAAATAAGCGTCGCCCAAAAGCTGATTCCTGTAACCGACCGGAATCCGCCGGACACTGCATAATATAGAAGCAGAACGATACTGATACTGAGGGGCAAAATGTTCATTACCGGAAACATCCAAATTTGAATCAGTTCAATATACAATTTAAATTTAACAAATGCACCGTAAACAAAATAAAGAACAACGGCCGAGTTCAAAATATTGCCCAAAAATTTCCCGAAAAGCGTATTGTTAAGTGTGATTATTTCTTGACCGTCACGATTGGAGGATAATAGTTTATAAATCATCCATAAGATGAGATGAATGCTAATACCCGTCAAAATAACGGATATCCATGCGTTATATCCGGCATGCTCAATTAATTTCCTTTGGAAATTCAGCACTCCAACTCCCACCATACTGACATACAGTAGAATTCCTACAAAGTAGGGAGATATCATGTATTTTTCGCTGATTTCTTGTCTCACTGCACATGCCGCCTCCCAAACTTTACATTGCTGTCATCACTCGCCGGCACCGGTCTGAACAATGTTAACTTTAACGCTTACTGTTGTTTCTAATGCCTCATAATGATCTTGAAAATCTCGAGCATCCCATTTATATGATCTGCTTCTTATTAGATCGCCAAAGCCTACCGGGTCCACATTATTTTTTTTGCAAAACGATACAAACTTTTGAGTTTCTTTTTCCAAATATTCCTCCATCATTTTCTCAAGCGATGCAAGCTGATCCTCCGATGTAAGATCCATCCATTCAGGAACATTTCTAACTTGTGCGTCCACTTCCAAACGGATTGCTACGGATGCCGGTGGTCCGATGCTAATCACCTTAAATCTTGACTTAGAACTGATACTGTTCATTAAGAAGTAATCGTCGTGTTTTTGATTCGATCCCCTCACAGGGACCATGATGCTCCCATTCTTTGAGTTTTCCAGCAGCATCTTCAGTATGAATGCATCCCATATACTGATTGTTGTTTTGAATTTATCGCCTTCGAACAAAGCTATACCGTCGATTTTTATTTCTCCGCGTTCTACTGTGAAATACGGTAAGAAGACATCCCGTCCTTCGCCGTAATAATTAAAAAACATGACTTGGAGGTTCATCAACGGCAAATTACCTCTCCTAAAATTCTGATTAATCATATCGGATAAAAAATACGGATCTCGTTTGTTTTCGGGTACGTTCAATATTTCCAAAGCGTCTCTATCCGCAACGCCGAAGTGCATTCTGAGCGATGTTTTGGGATTGCGGATCAGACTGTCGATTGTAGCTTTGATACCTTTACGGGCGAACGTTTCTCCAAACAACGCCATTCTTAGCTGTCCATATTCAATCGGGAAATCAAGTTTCGTTTGCAGCCTTGGCAAACTGTCGAAAATGGAGTTCGACTCCGTCACGTAAAATTCTAATTTCGCTTCTCCTGCTACTTCGTAATTGGCAATAACAGCAACGCTTTGTACTCCATTCTCGACGGCATCATAACCGACGGTTTGGACAAGTTTAATATTATTCACAATATTTTGATCGCACGCGGTAATCAATGTAGTTAGAACGATAATTAGAAAAGTTTTTTTTATCAAATCCATATTCCCCGCTTTCTCCATCATTCATCGTCAAAATCGTTCTTCTTCCGTCTAACCGGCGCAGGTTTGAACCTGATTAAAGAATGTGGCCTTAAGAAACGAAACCTATGATTAATAAATTGATATGACGGACGTATAAAGCTGTCCTTAATATCCTGGACCCGTAAAGGATACATTGGCACCGTATATGGAGTGCCTAATGAAGTCAAACGGGTAATATGGACGAGCAGAAAAAGAATCGCGAGAAACATGCCTATTCCGCCCCATATGGCTGTCATAACGATCATGGGGAAACGTAAAAACCGAATCGCATTCGACATCTTATAAATCGGCGTCGCAAACGAGGCCAATGCCGAAAAGGCGACGATGATGACGAGAATATTGCTTGTTAAACCTGCCATGACCGTAGCTTGTCCGACAATAATACCTCCCACGATACCTAATGTTTGACCGATCTTGGTCGGCAATCTGGCGCCGGCCTCCCGAAGAAATTCAATTGTTATTTCCAAGAAAAGCACTTCAATTAAAGGGGGGAACGGGACATTTTTTCTGGAAAAAATTAGCGGCTCCAATAAATCCCTCGGGATGACTTCGTAATGGAAAGTGGTTATGGCGATATACATTGACGTTGCAAATAAAGAAAAAATAACCCCGAAAATTCGAATCATCCTAAAAAATGAACCTAAGATCCAAGGTAAATAATAATCTTCCGGGGAAACGAAAAAGTCGAACAATGTTGAGGGTCCCGTAACAAAATAAGGCGACCCGTCGCTAATGATCGCAACTTGCCCGCTGATCAGGGCATACACGACCCGGTCTCGGCGTTCCGTAGTCAAAAATAACGGAAACGGCGTAAACGAGTTATCCGAGATTAACTGGTCCAATTGGGACGTGTCGAATACAACGTCAAAGTCGATTTGCTTCAGCCTTTGCGCTGCGGTTTGAACGATCTGTTCATTGGTCACCCCGTCGATGTGAATAATGGCGACTCTTGTTTTGGATGTTGATCCAATGGTCATTTCTTGCACAATTAAGTTTGGGATATTGATCTGCGCTCTTATCAAGCGTATGTTCGTATCCAGGTCCTCGACGAACCCTACCTTGGGTCCGACCACGCTGAACTCGTTCTCGGTATTGTTCTCTTTTCGCAACCCTTCTTTATTCCCGACGTTAACCAGCGCGCATTTCCGATCGTGTTGATCAAGCTCAACAATCGCATATCCTTTGAATAGTTTCGATTGAATGTCTTCAACCTGATCCGTTATCTCTATGTCGTCAATCGGAATCCAATCTTTTAGATTCTCAAGCTGGCAGAGTTCGGAGAGCGATGTGCGGTTTTGCACCGGAAAAATAACATTGGACTGCAGGAGCTTCTCGTCAATTAACGTTTTGAAATAGGAGATTCTTACTTGTTGACCGGCTAAAGAAATATGAATGGTTTTAAAGTCGCTCGATTGACTGGATATATTTTTTAATTGATTGATGTCCTTGAAGTCCGTTTTCAGCTTATTCATACTTTTTTTCATCCCAAGTTTTTATTTTTGATAATGGTTATCTTTTACACAATAACCGTAATTATTCTTGCTTTGCATAAAGTTGCCTGGGCCTCGTCTCCCCTCTGTCCTCCATACGAAAAAAGGCACCCGAATTGGGTGCTTTTTTCGTATGGAGGCGAATGACTTTTAGGACAGCCCTTTTCTTATTGCAATTCATTTAGCTGTCTTCGCCTTGCATTGTTACAAGTTCCAGTGCGTTTGCTTTGATTTTTCCACGGGCATTGCGCATTATTTCATATCCGTCCATACTGTCTTGGAAACCAAGTTCAATGCCGGACAGATATTCACAAACTTCATCCTCGCAAATTTTTGAGGCTGCTTCTTTATCACCGCATGCAAGACTTATTGCCATTTTTGCGTACAAAATAAGATAACCTGCGTAAGCGTTCAGAATTCTATAACTTTCTGAAACTACTGGTGACTGGTTAAATAAATTACGCTTGATTATCGGTAAAAAATCAAGCACGACTTCCTCGATACTTGAAAACCTCTCAGCAGCTTTTTCATCCTTCCATGGCTTTTCCCGTCTAAAATACGGCGGATCAAACAGTTCGGAAATTTTTTCACAAAAATCCTTGACTAGCAAAGCGTCAGCCCCAAACGCATAGGAAAAATAATCATATGATATTTCATAGAAAGTAAGACTAGAGTCATATAAAGTACGCGCCATAATGTTCATTGGGAGTCCCGTCGGCATAAATACGCGAAACGGCTGATCGCAAATGTAACCGTTCAAGCCGATATTTTTAAGGTTTTTTATATCCTCGCTCAAGGTTTTTGCAATGCTGAAGTAGCCGGGATCATTAAAATGGTCCCACATCATGTGGTATTCGAATGTTAAACTGTCACCGTCAAACACCTTTTGCCAATCGCGCAGTGAAGCTATGTTTTGCTCGATAGTTTTAGGAAATGACTTAACGTTTTTATTTAACACAAACGGCGGCATTTTGGCGTTTGTATCTTCGTGATATGATTTGGAATACGTCCTTGTAATAGGCGCCCAGAGCATTTTAAAGCGGTCTTTGTTGCGCAGGCGATCGATCGTTGGCGCCCATAAAAGCTCAACGTACAAGACAAAACAAATAGTAGTCGAAAGCCCGGCGGTCGTTAATTTCTCGTCAAGTTCGTTTAGCATAATGACCATCCAATCGGATGGTGTTTTCTGTACGCAATTTTCACACTCGCATTGATTGTCATATCCGTCTGCCAGCCAAAAATGCAATACATCTATGTAACTATGAATTTTTGCATAATCTGTAATGCAGTCAGTCATAAGCCGTCTTACCTTTTCGCTTGAATAACATAGGTTTGTGCACAATGTATTGGGGTAATTTAGCGGCTCGCCATCCCAAATTTCACGTTTGCCGTTTATTAGCGCCAAGCAGTCTTTGTACTCTTCTTTAACCTCGCCTTTAAACGGGTCCCAACCGAGCGACGGGAGTTCGATAGGCTCGCATGTCCAGCCGTGTCCAACACCATGATAAATCATATCGCGTTTTTTTACCTCGTCAATAATTTGCTTATGATACCGGCGGGCAACATCGACGGGCAGTTCATATCCGGGTATTTTTTTATTCTGCGTCTGGCTCGTCCAGTTATTAAAAAAGGCGTATGACTCCATGAACTCCATGAAGAATGTATTCATGCCGACTTTTGGCATCCACTCTAGCATTTCAATAGCATTTTCAAAAGTATTTGCTCCCTCAAGGCATAAACCGCGATGACGAAGGCTCGGGTTTTCGCTTAAATTACAGCAAATATTGTCAATTGAAACATGAGGTATGATCTCACCGAGCGCACCAGGACGTACCCAGCGGCATCCAGACACCGTAAGCATTCTGTATACGGACAAAAGAACGCTTCTTGGATTTACGCCTGAAATAACACCTTGGCCGTTTTGTATGGCGGCATAAATCTCATCGTCAAAGCGAGGATCCTCATGATTAAATTTTGGCGACATGCCGAGATCACTAAAAACTCCTAGCAAGATTTCATCATCAAATTGTTTATCTCTTTCAAGTAAAAATACTTCGCCGGTCATTCTCCCAAGGTATCTAGAAAGCTCGCGCGCAGCAAAATATAAAGTTTGATGCTCGCCCACAACGCGTATATGCCTGTATTTAAGTGAATTCGACAATATTTTCATCCTCCATTTAATAATGTAATTTTGCAAGTTTACCAAGTATGCAACCTAATCGATTAATCAGTTCCATAAAAATCGAAATAGCGCTTTCATTCAGAGTATAGTTGATAAACCCAATATCTAGTATGTTATTTATTAGACTTTTGAGTCTTTTATTGTGATGTTTTGTAAACCATCCTTTGGAAATCGGACGAATTGGGGGGGATACGAAAAATCCCCTTCCACTTGAATGGAAGAGGATCCGCATCAGCCTCAGTTAACTTATTAGCACGGTTCACTTATATCCAAGTTTTAAACTCTTTGTTGACCACCTTTACATTGTTTTTTTCTGCCCAATTTATTAAATCCGAGATACCTCTGTCTTCATCTTTTGAAAATCTAAATGCCATATATATTGGGACTATCTTCTTCCCGTGAGGAAGTACTCCAATAACTGGTTTAAAGTACCCTTTTCTCATAATTACCTTAATTTCCACCGCTTGAATTGTACGTCCACTTAATAAGATTTGATTATTGTATAGATATAACTCCGCTTCGGTTGGCTGTTTAAGAGTTATATATAATGCATGTAACAATACAATTAAACAAATAAGTTCAGCCGTTAACATAGCGTATAGAAATATGCCCCTATCATCCCATATCCTAATTACAAGAATAGTTGAAATCAAAATATAAGCTGTCATGCCTATCATAGTTCCTATCCCAGAAGGATATTTTATTGAGTGCCTAATTTCCCCCATTTTTCTACCTCATCACCTTGTCATATGAATACCATGGCTTACAAAATCTGTATGTAAACTATTAGACGAATCCATTAATAAAAGGTTGCATTTTTACGGTAGCATGAAAAGGCCGCCGCTTATCTGCGGTAGCCTCGTGTTTGGTTTTTATTCAAGTAACGTACACGTTAAATATGTAATGGATTATTTAATAACTTGGTGCCATGTATCTTCGATATCTATAAAATTATTAAATCCGATTTTTTTATAAAAACTTTTAGATTCAATTCCAGTTCGTCTCTCGTAAATTATCATTAGCTTAGACCTCATTCAAAAACTTATTAAGGTAGATTAGGAATAAATTCGATCAAATTACTGAAAGTGTCATTAGTAAAAATCGTGACTGTGATACAACAAATTATATGCCTATTTCCAACATTTTCACCGTTACTTTCTCGACCCTGCCATCCATATCCGTCCCGTCAAACTTCGGAAGCTTCAACTCGCTCATGATTTTCCCGTCACGCATAAACATAATACGCTCCGTCCGTGCCGCAACCTTTGCGTCGTGAGTTACAAACATAACCGAAGTTCCGTCCGCATTGATTTCGGAAAATATGTCCATAATCTCCTGCGCGGATTTTGAGTTGAGCGCACCCGTAGGCTCGTCGCCGAAGATGATTTTCGGGCTGTTCATAAGCGCGCGGCATATTCCCGTACGCTGAAGCTGACCTCCCGAAACCTGTGTAATGTCGCGTTTTTCAAGCTCCGCTATGCCTACTCTTTTCATAAGTGATCTAGCTTTTCCCGAAATTTCTGCGACGTTTTTTCGATTGTCACGCATGGACGGAAGAATGATGTTGTCGAGGATATTCAGATTTTTGAGCATCGTCGGCTGCTGGAAAACAAATCCCATTGATGTTCTGCGTATATCTGATAGCTCATTCTCAGAGGCAGCCGATAGATCCTTACCGTCAAATACGACCTTCCCGCCATTAACGTTATCTGTTCCGCTCAGTGCAAACATCAGCGTCGATTTACCAGAGCCCGAAGGTCCCATGACCGCAACGAACTCTCCCTCGTTAATCTCAACGGACACTCCGTCAAGAACGTTGCGCTTTTCATCGCCCTCGCCGAAAGATTTTACGATTTTGTCACCGATAATTATTTTTTTCATGTGACTACTCCTTTATATGTTCGGATATTTTTATTTGTCCCGCGCGCGATGTGCCGATCGTTGTTGCGATAAGTACCGAGATAATCATCATCAGCGGACTAAGCAGATACGCCGAAAGCGGATTAACCGCAAAGTTAAACTTTGAGGCTCCAAACGTTGAGATAACCAGACCCGCCAGCATCTCTCCGAGAGTGTTAGCTAGAAGCGTGCCGAGAACTATTCCGACAATCAGAACGAATACCGAACGCGAAACAAACTGCTTCTTAATATCTGAGCTTGTAAAACCGATCGCTTTTATGACGGCAATGGAATATCTGTCCTTTGCGACAAGCATTTTCATAAATAACAGTGTGACAAGTACCGTTATTGCCAGCGCAACGGCAATTGCGGCGTAGGAGGCCATTTCGACAGAGCTTATTGTCGAGCCGAGGGTCTGTGTAACGAATTCATCAATGTCTGAAATCTTTGCAAAATCAAACTTGTCTGCATATTCCGCAACCTTCACGTCAACAAGGGATTTATCCGAAAGTTCAGCGCTGACAATGCTCCACATAATGCCCGCCGAATTGTCGCTGAATACGGCCTTGGCGGTTTTGCCACCGTTGGTAATGTCGGAATAGATTCCGCTTACTGTGAGATCTATCTCCTTCCCCTCAATCACCAGCGTAATGACATCGCCGACCTTTTTGCTCATCTCATCGGCGTATATAGTCGAAAGCGCAATTTCATCATCTGTGGTGGGTGCTTTGCCCTTGGAATATTCGATAGGAAATATCAAATGGTCGCCGAGTTCAATTTTGATATTTTCCTCCGATCCGTTTTCCATCTTGGCTTTGAATGTTTTTGTTGTAAGGACAACAACCTTTGAAATGGCTTGATCGCTTTTCATCGTCTCTACGATTTCAGCGACTTTTCCAGAGATATTGTCGATATTGCCGGCCTGTATGCGTAGATCGTAGTTTCCAATCCCCATATAACTGATGAAGCTCTTTGAGGAAATCGTGTTATACAGGTTCTGCGGAACAATCATGATAAATGCCGAAATCACCAGTACAGCAAGCATTGTGGCGTAAAGTCTTTTCCTTGCGAGAACATCTTTGATACCGAGAAAAATATTCGTGTTAAACAATCTGTTTCCGCTCAAGGTAAAACGCTTTGCGCCCGCGGTTTTTTCCTGCGAAGTGCCAAAGCGTATGGCTTCTGCGGCGGATATTTTCCGAAAACGTTTCAGCACTCCGTTTACATAGGCAATGATGGCAAGGAATACAAGCAATATGCCGATGATTCCTAAGACATAAGCAAAAGAAGAATTTTCGCTTTCCCCCATATAAAGCCGTATATTTTCAAGAAGCATGCCTTTAAAAACTAATGAAAGAGCAAAACCGAGAATAGAGCCTGCCGCCGCAATTGCCGCGTATTTCGCTAGATAAATCTTCTTGATGTCGGATATACGCAGCCCTATAGCTTTCATAACACCAATTTCGCGATAATCGTCTTCGATCTTCGCAAGGAGGGTAAAGCGTATGCACATGAACGCGATGGTAACGACAAGCAGGCTTACCAGAAGGATAACCCCAATCATCATCCCATCGGAAATTGCATTCATCGTTCTAAAAAGCGCATATGTAACCGTTGGCCCGTTCATTTCAAGTCCTGCAGAGGCATACGCCGTTTCGAATGCGCCCAGCGCCGACATATCTTTTAATCTGAACTCAATTAGATACTCTGGACTTCCAAGGTATTTTATTTCCGCATAGTCACTGCTGCTTACTAGAAATCGCTTTGAGGCGGAAAGCGAAGAATTCATTGTTGAATCGCGGAGAAATCCCACAACGGTAAATTCTTTTCCGCTTATTACGGCCTTGTCACCGATCTTTGCAGTGTTATCCTTCATATAGCTTACTGGAACATAAATCTCACCGTCAGATACGTTGATGACGTTTCCGTCAAGATCAAGAAGATAATCGAATTTTTTGCTCTGTACGCTTAAACCGTTGTCCTGAACGCTGTTCGCAAGCGACTTTTCACCAAAAATAAATTGAGCCCCGTCAAAGTTCAGAAATTCAACCACTTGAAATTCATCGACATTGTTGTTCTGTTCCGCAAAAGCCGTAAGCCGCGCAGTATCAATGTGACCAGAATGCATCTGCATAAAATGTGGAGTTTTCGCTTGCGTCATTAGCGTATCCAGCGCGCCCGTAAGATTGACGACGAGTATCGCCGCGAGTGAAACAAGCATAGACGCGGCAGCGACAAATATCATGGTCGTCAGCGTTATCATTTTGCTCTTTAGAATGTCATTGCGGATTAATCTGGAATACATAAGCCACCTCTTTTCACAAGCATTTTGATTGATTTTTAATTAGACAGAATACCGAAGGATTTTAACGAATTATGCATTGCTGCCTAGATTTCAGCTGCTAAACATCTGCATAACGGACATAAGACTTCCCGTTTCGGCACCAAGCAGCCTTTCTGCGTTGAAAACAAACGCCTGTATGCGTAAAGCACGCTCCTCGTTCGTCATTTTAACCATATCATCATCAAAAACGGTATTCGCATAAATCACAATCATTTCCATGCATTCATACGGGAACGGCGTGCTGAACAGTCCCTGCTGAGTGCCCTCGCGGATTATTCCCGTCAGTATCGGCGTAACGCCGTTGATTATGACCCTTTGTATTTTCTGATGCATTAGCGCGTTCTGTGGCTTGTGTATGTGCTCCATAATTTCCTTGCTGCTACCGCCACTAATATTCATTGCCATAACAACGCGGATAATGCGCTCGACTACGGGTATGCTATGGTCTGCAGCAATTTCCTGCGCCGCACCTAACAGGCGGACATTATACCGCTCAATCAGTGCGTCCATAATAATCTCCTTCGACTTGAAGTGATAATACAGCGTTCCCCGTGCAATACCGACCTTTTTAAGAATATCGTTCGTACTTGTGCCGTCAAAGCCCTTCGCACCGAATAGCTCATCCGCCGCATCAAGTATTTCGTTCCTGCGCTCCTCGGCTTCTTTTACAACTCTCATTTTTACACATCCTTAATATATCGACCGACTGCCTGTCTATAATATAATAGCATTATATTTTGATTGTCAACATAGAGTGCTAAGCTTCGTCAAAAAATGACATTGAAATAGCTCAGATCGAGGTCGAACCCTGTTGATACTTCCCAAGATGGGTTATGGCCAGATTGATGGAAAGTTATTATCGTTCCATTCGAAATATTCTCCTTGTACTCCTCTTTATCTCCTAGATCTATGAAAGCCTGTAATCTTTCGTCCGTTGAAAAATCCCGGAGGAGTACTCTAGACATTTTTCTGTATATTCTTTATTACAATTAGAGTAAATTCTTTAGATGCACCTGAAAGTAATGAACGAAGTGATAAATCAAAGTCAAAACTAGGTCATTCAAAAATAATTGATGAAACATTCAATGCAATAAACTATTTCTACACAAAGGAGGGAATTCTATCTTTTTGGAGAATCTAGAGTTTGAGGGGGGATAGCATCGATATCTGGAGTCCAGAATCATCGTTATGCTTCAAACTTAATGCGTAGCCGAGCTAATTTATCATTACATCAGGAGCTTGACAGTAGTTCAAGTTTTTCATATATGTGGTGTTAATTCGAGTGCGAGAGCGCTCTCGAGTACGATCTGGGTTTACTTGGTTCCAAACAAAAAGCTCATTTATCAAGGAGAAACAGAATGAACAAATTAAATGACTTTACTCAAAAATGGCTTAATATGATGGGCAAGCCGGATAACTATGAATACAAGCATCATCTTCGGCTTATTCGCAGATTCGAGACGACCGAATTTGATGGAGAGTTGTATGAGCAAGCAAACGGTCCGGGTACAGTGCAAAGGACCCTAATGATGCTTCCCAAAACCATTAACGAAAACTTGCCGGCGGTAGTCGTTCCGTTTTACTACCCCGACCGGGCAGCAGGATACAACCTCGACACACTCGAGCCAACCAACGAACCTAGCATTGCGATGGCTCTACATCTTGTGCGGCGCGGATATGTTGCTATCACAGCAGAGGCATATCACCTGACCTACCGAAACCTCGAACTTGAACGCCAAGATTTTTCACGTTGGCGACTATCCGCCGACACCCTGCTTCGTGACCATCCAGAGTGGACTGGCATTGGCAAGCTGATTGCTGATACACAACTTCTGGTGGACCTCCTGTGCTCTGACCCTCGAGTCGATAACAAGCGTATTGGTATAGCCGGACATTCGCTTGGAGGAAAAATGGCTTTATACACAGGTTGTTTAGACCACCGTATCAAAGCCATACTATGCAGCGACTTTGGGATTGAATGGGATAGATCAAATTGGTCAGAACCATGGTATTGGGGAGAAAAGCTCAATAAACTTAAAGCTGACAATATGGACCATTCGGAGCTTCTCTGCATTAGCGGACTCAAGCCATTTGTTCTAATCGCAGGACTTTACGACAACGAAGATGCATTGGACTACATAAAGCGGGCTGGCTATTCCGATACGTCACAGTATCTCTTCATCAATCATGCAAGTGGGCATCATCCACCGATGGAAGTTCTCGAAAAAGGATATGATTTCTTACAAAAATGTTTCTAAGCATTCGAGGATAGATAAATTATAGAGTACGCGTTATTCCTACCGCCCGTTTGTTGAGTGAAGGTAGCCGATCTTAGTGATTTAGTGACCGGCTGCCTTCGTTTGGTTTATTGAGCTCTCGTTACCCGTAGTTCAGCAAAAGGCATTACACTAAAGCTAAAAACCGTTGTTACACCATGTTTATTTATGTACACACGTGGGAACACCTTCAAGCAACAGTGTTGCAACTCCCTTTAAGGCAATCATGCAGTATTCCCCCTCCACGCTTAAGGGTATCAATTTATTTCTTACTTCTCAGCATCTTACCAGTATAGAAAACAATTACTCCAAGAAACATCAAACCAATCACTTCTATCGATCTCCAGATTGGGCTTGATACAACATATCCAAATGTGACTTTATGTTGAAGATAATCAACTGATTCATATGTATTGATAATATCTGGAGCATAGTTCATGGCAAGGAACATCCCTCGAATAATCTGAATTGCATAAAACACAAATACAAATATTAGTCCTACACCAAGAGCACGAAACAATGGTTTTTTCATAGTTATCACCTCGTTTTTCGTTACCTCATTTTACCTGTAATATCTGCGATTAACAATTACTCATAACTACCCGTTAGCACAACGAGGCTGCCGATCCATGCTGGCAGCCTCGTCCCAACTGTTCATTCAACCATCGTTCACCGTTCATTGCCCATTTTGTACCAATTTAGCGCTTTTCTTTCTAGCTCTTTAACAAACGCATCTTTACCGTCCATATAAGCTTCAATGTCCCTTGGGAACTGTTTGGCGAGGCTTTCTTTTAAATCTCCATAACGATTTGCTTCATCGGGATACGATCGGAGGTAATCCCTTACCGCCAAATGGCGACTAATATCTTCCTTGTTATCCCCTTGAAACACATGCACTTGATGTGTGCGATTATGTCCGCCTTTTCGGAAATATCTTCTTCCTTTCATACCGAGCTCGCCCATACATTCGTAACCAAGTTCTTCCATTCGTTCATTAAACGAATCTATTTTTTCAATATCTTTTACTACTGGCATGATATCAATGATTGGTTTGGATTTTAACCCTGGAACTGAAGTGCTCCCTATATGATGAATGTCGATTAACTGATCACCATAAATATCTTTTATTTTTTGAGATTCCTCGCTAAACGTCTGTTTCCAATTATCGTTGTATTCTGTAACCAAAACATTCATCTACTTAACCTCCTCAGGAAAATATTCATTGCGATCAGATTAGGGCATACATCATCGTATAAAAGTAAGGTAGAAGTGTCAATAACCAGCAGCCTTCTTGTATGAATACTTCAATAGGAGAGTGTAACGGCGCAGACAATAACGATTAGAACAGACAATGCCCAAAGAATCAACACAAATTAATGATTATCACTTCACCCCTTCCAGATGACTTACTTACCTTTAATCAACCAGTCCGCTTTGTTCCGCAATTCTACCAGTTAGTTTAATGCAATATTGTGCGCGGCGCTTAGGGGTACATCGTTGAATGAAAATACCGTGCGCTAACTATGCAACCAATCGTCAGAGTTGCACATTAATTTCTTGTAACAACGTACATAAGACAAACTGAAAATCACATATAAATGCCTATTAATGAAGTTGCGAGGAGGAAAGTATATGATGTTTAAACCACATCCCAATAATACCGCGATTGTAATCACGGACCCTCAAAATGACTTTATGAGTCCTGGGGGGAGAGGCTATCATCTGACAAAAGATAATATTGAGCATAACAACACTATACAAAACCTTGAACTATTAATGAGAACTGCCGTGAATAAAGGATACCAGCTTTTCATTTCACCCCATTATCTATACCCTCATGATTATGGCTGGCAATTTACAGGAAATGAACAAAGTATGCTATTAGGTCTTCAAATGTATCAAAAGGCAAATGAGTATACACCACCGTCTGTAGGAGCTGATTTTGTTAATTCTTTCAAACCTTATATTTTTAATAGGAGAACCGTGGTTTCAACTCCACATAAGGTTGCTAGCCCACAAACAAATGACTTGGTATACCAGTTACGACAACATAGAAAAGAGAAGACGATTATTGCAGGAGTGCTTTCCAACATTTGTGTAGAGTCCCATATGAGACATCTAATCGAAAATGGGTTTGAAACAGCCATTGTATACGATGCCACAGCAACAATTAGTGAAAGGGATTTTCAAGCAGCTGTTACGAATTACAAAGCATTTGCCAGTGCTACTTGGACAACACAGGAAGCTATTGCATACTTATAAAGCCCTGACTGCTTTACACTATCCCCAAAGGTTATCTTCTGTACACTTTCCTGAACAATTCCACAAGTTGATTAATTTTCAGAAAAAGTGGACTTAAATCGTCGAAACCCCTCTAATCTGTTCGGAGGGGTTAATCGCATATAAGCACAACTCCGTGGCTTTTCTTCTCCATACGCTCAAAATTCCACCCCAGGTCCCCTTAATACATTAATCGGCGATCTTTTCCTTATTTCCTACAATTTCCTACTTTAGTGACATTTTTCAACTTTCGCCTCCCGTTAGGTTAACGCTGTCCGATGGAAAAAACTTATGGTGCTCTAGCAATCCTTAAGCGGAATGGAAAATTCAACATAAAAAGGATGAAGTTCTTCATTCAAGCAAAGCTCAATTCTTTGCTTAAAATTTCCCCAATTTACCATCTTTAATGCTGTTTCGATTGGAAAAAATCCTACTTCTAAAGACTCAGGGGTAGTTGTTAATTCACCTCCGACTGGTCTGCCTAAAAATAAAGTGTTACAAATACTAGCACTTACATTTTGAAAAACCCCACAAAACTTTGTCACTTCTATATCTATACCGCTCTCTTCCTTTGTTTCCCTTATTGCTGCATCTTTCAATGATTCACCTTCTTCAACCTGCCCTCCTGGCATTTCCCATCCTCGTCTAGGTCCTTTTATCAATAATATTTCGTTACGCTCATTAACTACAATTGTCGCTGCAGAAACTATATGTTTTGGAGCCACTTCACATCGTCCTCCCCTTTTTAAATTAACAAAACTAGATTACCACTAATTCCCTATTACTGTATACTGCCCGTTTAGCGCAACAAAGGCTGCCATTTGTTTTGGCAGCCATTTACTAAGTTATTAAATGTGTTCAATAATTTCTCGTTGAAATTAGACAAAAGATTTAGACCTCCGGGTAGGGAGCCCTATTGCATAAAATGGGGCAATTAACTGGCTGGCAATATTGGTTATTATCAATCTTTTCTTCTGCAATTAATTATACAGATCTGTAGATAAATATCGCTCTCCTGTATCAGCGAATAAAACGACTATTGTTTTCCCTTTGTTTTCTGGTCGCTTTGCAATTTCAGTTGCGGCAAAGCCAGCCGCACCAGAGGATATCCCTACTAATAAGCCTTCACTTTGGGCCAATTTTTTCGATGTCATTATTGCATCATCATTTTTCACTTGAAAAATCTCGTCTATAAAATCTTTTTTAAAGTTATCAGGTATAAAACCTGCTCCGATCCCTTGAATCTTGTGTCTTCCTGGTTCCCCGCCAGACAATACTGGAGAGTCAAATGGTTCAACTGCAACAATTTGTACACTTGGACTCCTTTGTTTTAATACCTCACCTACTCCAGTTATTGTTCCTCCTGTTCCAACTCCTGCAACAAATATATCAACAGATCCCTCGGTATCCCGCCAAATTTCCTCTGCGGTAGTTCGTTTATGAATTTCTGGGTTAGCGGGGTTAATAAATTGCTGTGGAATAAATGCATTTGGCAAACTTGCAGCGAGCTCTTCTGCTTTTTTAATTGCCCCTTTCATGCCGTCAATACCAGGAGTTAGTACCAATTCAGCACCATAGGCTAGCATCAACTTTCTACGTTCAACGCTAAAAGTGTCAGGTAAGGTAATAATGATTCTGTAACCCATTGCTGCTGCAGCAAATGCAAGGCCGATACCTGTATTTCCACTAGTTGGCTCTATTATTATAGAATTTTTATTAATTATTCCTCTTTCCTCTGCATCTTTTATCATGGCATAACCAATTCGAT
>FWWL01005168.1_pt1 | contig 17357 bp, 13 predicted proteins | sample 2228331 | NCBI WGS metagenome assembly FWWL01 (sample SAMEA103939775, study PRJEB20133) | metagenome
ACGCCCAACTTTCCCGTGTCAATCGTGTTTGAAATAAACCGGACGGCCCCATCACCGAACAGGACATTGGCGCCCCCGGGATGGCCACTCCCGACGGGGAGAAATCCCTGCGTGATGGTCGTGCTGGTAGCGCTGGCATAGTCACCCACGCATGGACCGTTGGGAGGGATGATCGTATTCACCGCCACAACCGGGGCATTGCCCCGTACCCAGCGTGAGCCGCGTCGGTGCAAACCCGTGGTGCCCGGTATGAAATACCTCCCGTCAGTCACGCCGAAGGCAACACTGGGAGCCATGCTTGAGATGCCGCTCATAATAGCAATACCCAAGCGGTGATCCATCGTTTGTGCGGTGGAAACGGTCATGGAGGCCCAGCCCTGTCGCAGGAACTCACCCATGGCCACGGTGTTGCTTAAACCGTCCTCAACATTCTGCGACGCATACCAGATTTCGTAACCGAACATGCCGCGTGTATTTCTCGGATCGTTGCCGTGCAGGTTGACATAATCGTCGCCCTGTGAGAACCCATAATTGTGCAACCGCTGGTCGGTACCATCCCGCTTTCCCGGGTCGGAAGGGCAACGCAGCGAGATCGGCGAGACATCCCAAACGGCCCAACTTGCCCCGGTACCCGGCCCGAACGGGGGAATGCCCGCCGCAGGATCACCGGCAGCAATTTTGTCGTAAAGCGGCTTTTGCTCCATGTAAGAGAGGAGTGCCACGAGTCCGGAAAGCCCACCACGTCCGGTGTAGCTACCCACATCGGGGAGTGGGTAGCCCATGCAGGGAAACTTGTTGTACGTATCGTGATACGTGTGCAGGGCAATCCCCAATTGTTTGAGATTGTTCGTGCACTGGCTCCGTCGCGCCGCCTCTCGGGCCGCCTGAACGGCAGGCAAAAGGAGCGCAATCAAGATGCCGATAATGGCAATCACAACCAGGAGTTCCACCAGCGTGAACCCCATACGTTTGACGAGAAACACAGAGCGGTTCATGACCTCACCTCCTCTTTTAACGACCAGACCTTTTTGACAACAATCCGATGAGGGCCTCCCCCCATCAACCCGGCCCTGTCAACCGCTTGTCCATTCAACCCTGGCCACAGCCGCCATCGTCGGAAGATCAGGCCAGGAACTGTTCGCGCGGAAACGGTTATTCTCCACTTCGCGGCATACTTGTCAAGCTTTTGGCGCGTCTCTAAATTTCCACCGGTCATTATAACGACACTGTCATCCCGGCAAAATATACTTTTGCGCAAAAGTGTTGTCATTTTTGCGCAAAAGTGTATCCTTTATGCCATCCGGGAGATGGAATTGGGCTTTCCGTTAAGACCTTTTCTTGCTTCCATAAGTCGTGATTGCTGCAAAACGAAAACTACAAAGTTCTTGACACAATGTATCGATTCAACCTATGCTACATTGTGCACGGGCCGGGTGGCTAACCGGAACGGTTGGCTGCGCCAGAGTTTTTTCCACGTCCTGGTTATGGGGAGGCTGTTATGCAATTCCGAAAGAAAGCGTTCACCCTCGTCGAGTTGTTGGTCGTCATCGCCATCATCGGCATCTTGATCGCCCTTCTGCTCCCGGCGGTTCAAGCGGCCCGCGAGGCAGCCAAACGAAGTCAGTGCACGAATAACCTCAAGCAACTTGGGCTTGCAATCCACAACTACCACGACACATTCGGTTGCATTCCCATGGCCACGGTCGCACTTAACGGTCCGCACGGGGCCTCGGCTTTCGTTCGCATTTTGCCCTTCATTGAACAGAAGCCGCTTTACGATCAGCTTGCCGCGGTCGGGTTTGGTGATCACGTCAACTACTGGCTGGGGTCCACGAACACATACACCACTACCATCCGGGGCATTTTGAACGGAGTGAAGTTGCCCGTCTATCGCTGTCCCTCGTGACCGATGCAAGAAACCCGGGCGGAAAGTGGCGCGGATATTATGGTCCCCAGTTATGTCCTGATCGCGGGGAGCGATGCCCATTCATCCACGGACCGCACGGGTTGGTCTAATGGAAGTTACTGCTCGGCGGGAGGGGTCTTTCCGCCCGGCAACAAAGTGATTCGTTTCGCTTCGGTGAGCGACGGTACAAGTAATACCCTGGCCATCAGCGAGCAATCGGGGTGGATCAAGGGCTTTAAAAACGACTGGCGGTTCGCTTTCGCCACAAGCGGCCCCTGGATGGGCATGAAGAATCCGCGAACGCCCACCGGCGATGGGACGTTTTCCAGTTCGGGAACTCACGCCACCAATAGTGCCACGACGGATATGAGGTCTTACGCCATCACGACGGTCCGCCAGGCACCGAATCCCAGCTACGGAACCAGCCTGCCTTCGTGGGTTTGCCAAAACTGCTGCAACACACCGTTGGTCTCCGCTCACCCGGGAGGTGTCAACAGATTGCTGGTTGATGGCACCGTGCGGTTCGTATCGGATACGGTCGATTTGACGGTTTTGGAGGCTTATGCCGACCGCGACGATGGGCAGGTGGTGCCGCCTCTGTAATTGTGTGGGAGGTGTTGTTGGAAATATCGGAGCAATGCCTTTTGGCGGGAGGCTACCATGCGGAGGCGCGGAGGCTTACAAGTTGTCCTCGTCGTTACGGTGTTGACCGCGGGATGGCTCTTCGGTTGCTCACGGAGTCAGGGGCCGAAACCGCTGGCGGTTTCCGGGACCGTGACGTTCCAAGGCTCGCCCGTAACGGAAGGTAAGGTGACGTTTGAGGATCCGAAGACGGGATTCACGGGTGCAGGGGATATCACGCCCGAAGGGCAGTTTCGGCTGACGGTCCCCGCCGGGCACTACAAGGTGACGGTGACGCCCCCGATGGTCGAAGTCGGTGGAACCCCCGATACGCCGGGCGAGATGACGTTCAAAGAGGTCCCGAATATCCCGCGAAAATATTGGACGTCCAACACGACACCGCTTGAATGTGAGGTCACCCAGGCCGGTCAGACGGTCAGCTTGGAGTTGGCGCCATAAGTTTGGTGCGGCCACGACGGCGCGTGGCCCTCCCTTTTTTGTGGGCGTTCCTGACCAAATGTATGGAGGAACGCGCCGCGTTCCACCAAATTTGGAGGGACGCGCGCCGTCGCGTCCGCCGAAGCGCCGGTTGATGATCCGTTGTGGTTCGCGGCCACGACGGCGCGTGGCCCTCCAACGGTAAAAATACCGACGGAAGCGGGTGGCCCTCCAACGGTAAAAATACCGACGGAAGCGCGTGGACCTCCAACGGTAAGAATACCGACGGAGGCGCATGGCCCTCCAACAGAGAGCGAATTGAAGACCATTTAGACAATCAACCCCCACTCCCACCTTGCAGCGGGGGTTGTGGTCAAAAACGGGCGCGCGGTTACGGTGAGGGCTCGGGATGATTGCCGTAGCGGCTCACCATGCTGGGAGTGGGACCAATATATTCGGAAAGGCGGCCTCTTCCGGTACTTTTCGTCTTTTCGCTAAGAGTTGACCTTCCAACACGGGTCTGGACTCGCCTTTGCGATGCAAACCGTGACCTATACTTTCACAGAATTCCACAGTATCCCGCTTTAGGAACCTTCCGGGGATATGGAAAAGCCCATTCGGACATGGGCTAAACGGGCTGTCCATGATGAGAAGTTGGCCAGGTGTTGGCCTGGCACGGACTAGTTAGACTCCTTTTGATGCGTGAGATCGATAGTGGTTACCAAGTGTGTGTTGTTGAGGTACATGTCTTGAGGGGAGGGACACGATGACACCCGTAACATTGGCGACCCCTGTTGCCGAGCAGGTGCAGCGTGCGGCGCGGCGAATCCAAGAGATTTCGACGTTGCCACAGGTTGCTGTCAACATCATGCGCGTGGTTGAAGATCCGCGGTCCAGTGCGGCCGACCTTAAGGATGTGATGGAGATCGATGCGGCCCTCAGTGCCCGCGTCATCCGTTGCGTCAATTCGTCGGCCTATGGTGTTCGGCATAAGATCACTAATTTGCAACAGGCCATCGCCTATCTCGGATTGAAACAGATCCGCAATCTGGCGATCACGGCTGCCGTGGCGGATCTCTTCCGCAAAAGTGAGAGTATTGGCCGGTATCGGCGAACCGACTTGTGGAAGCACCTCGTCAGCAGCGGCCTGTGTGCCCGCATGTTGGCCATGCGACTGCGGTTTCACAACTTTGAGGACATGTTCCTCGCCGGGTTGTTGCACGACATTGGGATCATCCTCATCGATCAGCATTTTCACGAGTCATTTGTTCGGATCATCGAATCGGCCAAGGAGGGCACGACATTAGTGGAGATCGAGAAGGGCGTTCTGGGATTCGCCCACACGGAGTTAGGAGAGGCCGTGGGAACGCAATGGGGCTTTCCTGACGGAATCCGGGCAGCGATTCGCTATCACCACCAGACGGCCAGTTATCGGGGCGAGCATTTGGCATTGGTCCGGTGTGTCGAGGTGGCACATCTGATTTGCACACTGAAAGGGATGTCGTCCATAGGAACGAATCTTCTACGTTTCAATCCGGAATCGTTAAGCGGGCTGGGCATGACGGCAAATGATGTGAAGGTCCTGGCCGACGACCTGGACCGCGAAATGGCCGAGCAAATGTCTCTCCTGCAAATCTGACGATTCACTTAGCAGGGTTGCTACGCCATTGAAAAAGGCATGGTGGTATGGAACTTGCGCCGAAAAACCTGAGTGACCTTCTGGCGGCCGTGCGGGGGCCTTCTGAACCCTCGGTGTCAGATAGTCCCTTGGCCAGCCAGTTTGAGCACATCGCCTTTCTCGGATGGTTCACCATCGATGAGGCCACGGGCACTGCGGCACCCTCCCGCAGTCTGATGATGCACGTCACACCGGGCGAACTTGAGGTCTTGACGCGGGAGATTCTGACCCGTTTGGGCCAATCCAATGCGACGGCTTACTCGGTCAGCCTTGCGGCGGGTGAATGCTGGGCCTTTGCCTGCCGGTTTGTCGCTCCTTTTAAAGCCATTGTCGCCTGCGTGAAACGGACGTCACCCGAGGAGACATTCCCCACGGCGGAGGTTGACATTTTGCGGTGGATGACGCTCCTCCTCGCTACCGGGATCATTCGTTTGGAAAACGAGTACTGGGAACTCGCCACGCGGGTGGAGCACCGCCACGCCGAGCAGGAAATGCTCCGCCAGGCCCAGATCGAATCGCTGGAAGAAACCGTCCTTGAACGCGAGGCCCGCCTCCAGCAGCAGCAACTTCGGCAACTCTGGGAACAGAAGTATCGTGAGTCGCAGGAAGCCAATCGGGCAAAGACGGAGTTTCTCTCCAATATCAGCCACGAATTGCGGACACCACTCACGGCCATCCTGGGATACGTTGATTTGGCCAGTGAAGCCGAGGACCGTCATCTAATTCAAGACTATCTGAAGAGGATTCGTCACAATAGCGACAATCTATTGAAAATCGTTGACGATATTTTGGACCTCGCCGCCGCGGAGGCCGGTCGCATCACGCCGCGCATCGTCCCCTTCGATCCTCGTCAGGTGGCACGCGAGGCGATCGAGCTGATCACCCCGGAAGCCGAACAACGGAACCTAAAGGTCCACCTGGAGTACTCTTATCCCATCCCGAGCCTAATTCACTCCGATCCGGTACGAATTCGCCAAATCCTTCTGCACCTACTCAGCAATGCGGTGAAGTTCACCGAACAAGGCGAGGTCCGCGTGGAACTGCGGTGGGTCCAGGTCGATGGCGGTCAGACCGAGATTCAGTACAGCGTTATCGATACCGGCATTGGCTTCCCGCGTGAAGCACTACCGGAGCTGCTGGAGCCATTCCGGCAGGGAGACAACTCCCCGCACCGTCGTTTTGGCGGAAACGGGATAGGCCTTTCGATTGTGCGACGTTTCGTCCAACTGTTGGGAGGCCGATTGGAAGTGGCCAGCAGTCCAGGCAAGGGCAGCCGGTTCACTGTGGCCTTTGAGGCCGCCCTGCCCCCGGGCGTCTCACTGCGTGTGTCAGACGATGATGCTTCGCAACAGACGGCACCTCCCTCAACCGCGGAGCAAACAACCGGGAGGAGCACGACACCGCTTCTGCACGGTCGGGTCCTCCTTGTCGAAGACGGCTTGGACAATCGCCGTCTCATCACGCGCATCCTGGAACGTGCCGGGTTACAAGTGACGGCTGTGGAAAACGGACTCCAAGGGTGGCAAGAGGCGGTCGCATCGGCGGCCGAGGGAAGGCCTTATGACGTTATCCTCATGGACATGCAGATGCCCGTGATGGACGGCTACCAAGCCACCGAACGCCTCCGCGCAGAGGGCTGGAACCGACCCATCATTGCCCTGACCGCCCACGCCTTGCCCGAGGATCGGGAGCGCTGCCTGCAAGCGGGATGCGATGACTACTTGGCCAAGCCAATTCGTCGAGAGGCCCTTTTGGAGGCCATATGCCGATTTCTCCCGGCCTCCGCCGCCTGCCAGGTCACCTCCGAGTCGCCATCCTGAGGAAGTTAGACGTCGAGATTTTGAACCTCCAGGGCGTGCTTTTCAATGAACTCCCGCCGTGGCGGGACCTTATCTCCCATGAGGACACGGAACATTTCGTCCGCCGCCCCTGCGTCCTCCATGGTGACCTGAATCAACGTGCGGTTGGCCGGGTCCAGCGTCGTCTCGCGGAGTTCTTCTGCGTTCATTTCGCCCAAACCTTTGAACCGCGTGATTTGTAGCCCTTTTTCCCCGGCAGAACGGAGTGCGGCCAGTAGGCCGCGGAGGTCTTCCAGCCCCTGCACCGAATCTCCACGGCGGAGGAGATAACGAGGTTTTTCCTCGCCCGTCCTCTCGATGGGAAACAGGGAATCGATATCGAATCCCGCCTCGCGCAGCATTTGCAAATGGCTGTTGATCGTGCGGACTTCGTGAAGCTCCACGATGTGCAAACGACGGGCAGGCTGCTGTTCTTCCTTGGTCTCTTCCTCTCCGTTACGCTCATCCTCGACCATTAATGACTCGCCGCGTTCCATCTCCTCTTTTTCGAGAAAGTCATCGAGCTCTTGGCGGCTGGTGAACCAGTATTCGTTCTGATCCAGGAACACGTGATAGACGGGCAGACGGCCGGTGACAGGATCGCGCCGGGCCGCATGTTCTTTCAAGCTGATACCGCGCTTCTCCAAGGCCAAAACGGCATTTTCGATCGCCGCCAGCGTGCGGCAAAGCTTCTTCAGTTCCTCGCCTGTAATCGTGCGACCGTCACCGGGCTCAAATACCGCATCCGCCAGACCGGCCTCTAGGAGCTGGTTCTTCATCTCCTCTTCGGTCTGGACGTAGTACACCTCTTTTTTGCGACGGACACGGAAAAGCGGTGGCTGGGCGATATACACCATCCCCGCCTTGATCAGGTCATACATCTGCCGATAGAAGAAAGTGAGCAGGAGGGTCCGAATGTGCGAACCGTCCACGTCGGCATCGGTCATGATCACAATTTTTCCGTACCGCCGTTTGCTAAGATCAATCTCATCGCCCACGCCGACGCCAATCGCCGAGATGATACTGCGGATTTCCTCGCTGGCCAGGACTTTGTCCTCACGGGCTTTATAGGCATTGATGATCTTACCCCGCAACGGCAAGATGGCCTGGAACTCGCGGATTCGGCCACCTTCGGCACTTCCACCGGCCGAATCACCCTCGACCAGATACAACTCACAACGGTCCACATCGCGACTGGTACAATCGCGGAGCTTGCCGGGCAAGCCGCCGCCGCTTAAGGCGCTTTTTCGCTCGCGGACCAACTGCCTGGCTTTACGGGCACTCTCACGGGCTTCGGCTGCCAACAAGGCCTTATCAATAATGGCCCGCGCGGTCTTGGGATTTTCTTCCAAATACTTGGAGAGGAACTCCCCAACCGTCGAGGCTACCAGACCTTCGACCTCGCTATTGCCGAGCTTCGTCTTGGTTTGACCTTCAAACTGGGGATGTGGGACACGCACGGCCAGGACACCCGTCAACCCTTCCCGAAAATCATCTCCCGTGGGAATCAGGTCCTTAAATAGATTGTTATCCCGACCGTACTGGTTAAAGGTTCGAGTGAGGGCCGCGCGAAAGCCCGAAACATGCGTTCCCCCTTCCGTCGTGCAGATATTGTTGACGTAAGAGTGGAAGTTCTCTGTGAACTCGGAAGAATACTGAAGGGCCAACTCGATGGTAACGCCTTCTACCTCCTTGTTCAGATAGATCACTTCCGGGTGAAGCGGCTCGCTCGCCCGATTCAGGTACTCCACAAACTCCACAATTCCCCGCTCATAACAATACGTCTCGGACTGATTGGTCCGCAAATCGCGAAAGTGGATCTTCACCCCTTTGTTGAGAAAGGCCAATTCCTGGAGACGCCGCTGAATGATACCGCCATTAAGATCGGTGTTGGGGAAGATCAGCGGGTCGGGTCTGAAGGTGGTCTTGGTGCCGGTTCGGTGGGTGTTACCCATTCGGCGAACGGGTCCCAAGGGCTTGCCACGTTCGTACTCTTGTCGCCAGACGGCCCCTCCGCGATAAACCTCGACGATGCACCACTCGGACAAGAAATTGACAACCGTCACACCAACCCCGTGCAATCCACCCGAGGTATAGTACGCACCCTTACTGAACTTCCCGCCGAATTTGAGAAGCGTCATCACGCCTTCCAGCGTGGAAATGCCCAGGGTCGGATGCACATCGACGGGGATTCCACGGCCGTTATCCTCGACCGTCACCGAACCGTCCGGGTTGATGGTGACCCAAATCTGCGTGGCATATCCGGCCATCGCCTCGTCGATGGAGTTGTCCACCACTTCAAAGACGAGGTGGTGGAGCCCGCGCGAACCGGTGTCCCCGATATACATGCTGGGACGCTTTCGCACGTGCTCTTGGTCGCTGAGGTGCTCCAGCTTATCGGCGGTATATTCCTGTTGCCCCTGAAGTGCACGGATATTGACCTCCCCTTCGGTTGCCTCGCTTTCCTGCACGTTTTCCGGTGATGGATCAACCTGCATCGATTGCGGCGGTTGATTTTCCGGACCGTTCACACCTTCGAAGTACTCGTTATTCATTGTCAGAACTCGATTGTCTTCTCAACGCTCTCCATCCGTGCCGAAGTCCACAAGGACCACGGACTCGTTCTCCGTCACCCCAACAGCCCGACGCGAAACTTGATGTCTTTCACCCGCCGGTCAGGCCATCGTTGATTCAGTTGTTGTAAAATCTCGCCTTTGCGAAAGGTCAATTCCTGGACGGCTATGGAATGGGCCACCACGACCTCCAGGCGTGCTCGGTATATCCGCACGGGACGGGATACATCGGCCAGGGCGCCTCCGACAATATCCCGCCATGCCGCCTCAAGTTCCCGCGTGGCCTGAGGCTGTGCCACACCAGTTCGTGCCAGCAAATCGGCCACAATCTGGCTAATATGGTGTGGTTCGCGCGGCACAGTGTTACTCCTTTGCGAAGGCCTTCATTCCGGCACCGGCCGGTCACGAGGAAATCAACGGCATCACGATGTAAGCGTAACCGTCTGTCGTCTCGGCTAGCACGGGAGTCTCCGGTTGCCAAACCTTCCATGTGAACGTGGCATCGTTGTCCAGAACCTTTAGGAACTCGAGCATGAACCGTGGGTCCAGCCGCAACGTGAGCTCTTCTCCGTCGTAGCTAATGGGCACCTCCACCCGGGACTCACCGTACTCTGAACCGCGGGTCGCCAGAACGAGCTTACCGCTGGCGAAGGTCGTCCAGACACCCGGATGCTTGGCATCGACGACGATAGCCGCCTGGCGGAGGGCCGCCGCCAACTCGCGGACCGGCAACTCCACGGAAATCCTCGCCGGGTCTTTGGGAAAGACCTCTCGCCACTTGGGAAAACGGGCATCAATGAGCCGTGCATAAAAACTGGATGACCCTGTGATGACGAAAATCTTTCCTTCTTCGATAGCGACCTTGACCTCCTCCTCGCCATCGCCGATGATCCGCTGGATCAGTTGGACGGCCCGCGCCGGAATGATCACGTGGTCATCCGGCATATGGTTCCCAACCTGTTTGGCCGGGCCCTCTTGCCTGGCCAGGCGCCGCCCGTCGGTGGCCACCGCAATGGCACTATTCTCGTCTAGCTCTAAGAAGACCCCGCCCAGATTGAACCGTGTGCTGTCCAGCTCGACGGCAAACTCGGTTCGCACCAACATCTCCCGTAACGTGCGGGCTGAGAACGAATGGTATGCCTTGCCGTGAAAGGCGGGAACAAGGGGAAATTCGAGAGGATCAGGCGTTGGAAATTGAAACTCGCAGCGAGACCCCAGCAGCAAGACCTTCTGGCCGTCGGCTTCCAATCGAATCTGATCTTCGCCGATTTCCCGGAGAACGGATGCCGTGAGTCGGAAGGGAAGCAGTGTTTTGCCGGGCACCTCGACCGTCAAATCGGGCACCTCCACGCGAATGCCCACATCCAGGTCGGTCGCCATGATCGTACCCGTGTGATCATCGCAATCGAGGAGGAGGTTTTCCAGGACCGGGCGAGTACCACGGCCAGGACAAATCGCCCCGGCCAACTGAACAACGTGGGCGAGCTTCTCGCGATCAGCGACGACCTTCATGGCTGCCTCGATTCCGAAGAACGTATCCGAAAAACCGTGCCTATCTCATTGCGAGTTGTGGTCTCAATGAGTCTCAAAACATTATCCCACAAAACCCCCAAACCCTCGAGTCTCCCCCCTAATGAGTAAGAAACGCCACCTCTCGCGTGCCCCGTCAATAGTTGGGGAATATGCCACTCTCTAATGAGGCATGATTCTACCTCGGCACAATGTTGCCGCACCCCCCATAACTCCTATATATGAACACGACCAGACACTCCGACACTCAGAGGACTCTTACTGCCAACAAGAACCCACGATTAAACCATTAATCACGGATGCGATAACCGATCCCCCGGACGGTTTCAATGAGTCGGCCATGCAAGCCGAGCTTTCGCCGCAATGCCGCGATGTGAACATCGACGGCCCGATCGGTCGTCACAAACGGTTCCCCGTGGACCGATTCGGCGATTTCGGCCCGGGAGAGCACCCGTCCTGGATGCGAGGCCAAAAGATCAAGAATGGCAAATTCGGTGGGCGTCAAGGGGATCGTTTGGTCCGCACACCGCACTTCGTGGCGCGAACGATCGATGGTCAAAGGCCCCACCGCGTAAGACTCCTCCTCGCCGGGCCGAGGGGAACGGCGTAACACCGCACGAATTCGGGCAATAAGTAGCCGCGGACTGAAGGGCTTCGGGATATAATCATCGGCCCCGATTTCCAGTCCCGCCACGATGTCGCCTTCTTCACTTTTGGCGGTTAACATGATGACGGGAATATCTTGAGTCTTGGATTGGCCCTTGATCCGGCGGCAGAACGTCATGCCGTCCATGCCGGGTAACATGAGATCGAGGATGACGAGATCGACCGGCTGCTCTTCCAGAAGCTTGAGGGCGGCTTCGGCAGACAAAGCAGGCAAGACGACAAATCCTTCCTTGCCCAAATTGTAGCCGACCAGTTCCTGAATCTGTGGATCATCCTCCACAACCAGGATACGGGGTGCGCTCATAATCGGCCTCGTTGACAGTACTCACAGGCGAGTGATCCCGGACGAGTCGTCATGACCCGTCACGGCCTGTGGGTTATTCGGTCCCCAGTTCGAAGATGGCCTCGATCTCCACGGCGGCCCCTAAAGGTAACGTTGGCGTGCCAAAGGCGGTCCGCACCCCCACCCCATTTTCTGGACCAAATACCTCCGCGAAAAGCTGACTACAACCGTTAATGACGGCCGGCTGACCGTGAAATCCTTGGGCCGACTGGACCAAGCCCGTGATTTTGATCACCCGACGAACGGCGTTCAGGCTTCCCAAGGTGGCCCTAAGTGATGAGAGAATCCCAAGCCCCGCCCAAACAGCGGCCTGCCGTCCCTGCTCCTCGGTCAGGTCCTGGCCCACCGTCCCTTTGATCAATTGGCCCGCGGCATCCACCGGCAGATGCCCGGAGGTATAGGCCAAGTTATTACACACGACCATCGGGCGGTAAAGGCCCTTCGGTTCGGCAGGAGCCGGCAGCGAAAAACCCGCCTGATTGAGCCACATCGCGAGCCGTTGCTCATTTGTCAGGGACTGCACGGATTGACTCCTCCCTCGATCCTCAGCTTATTTCTCGGAGGTGATCCGTCCGCCATGATTGGCTCGGCCCTCCGCCACGCGATATTTTATTCTATGAGCTTGGTCACGGGCTGCTCGACGATCCCTTGGGCCCCGGCAGCCTTGAGCTTGGGGATGATGTGACGCACGACCGATTCGTCGCACACCGTGATGACGGCCACCCAATTAGGGTCAGAAAGATCGGCCACGGTGGGCTTTTGCAAGGCCGGTAACACGGCAATAACGTCTGGGAGCTTCGCCCGTGGCACGTTCATCATGAGGCTGACCTTACCCTCGGCCGCCATGGCACCGCGGAGCATGAGGACGATATCCTCGATCTTCTGCCGTTTCCACGGGTCATTGTAAGATTCTCGATTGGCAATAAACCGTGGGGTGCTCGTCAGAACCTCATCCACAATCCGCAGATTATTCGCCCGCAAAGAGCTTCCCGTTTCCGTGACTTCCACGATAGCATCGGCCAAACGGGGCGGTTTGACCTCCGTGGCCCCCCAACTGAACTCCACCTTGGCCTTCACGCCGTGTTTTTCCAAATAGCGCTGGGTGATTCCCACGGCCTCGGTGGCAATCCGCTTGCCTTCCAGGTCTTTAACCGACTGGACAGGCGAATTCTCCGGCACGCACAACACCCAACGCACGGGGCGACGGCTCACTTTGGAGAAAACAAGCTCCGCCACTTCGACAACGTCCGCGTTCGTCTCAACAATCCAGTCATAGCCGGTCAAACCGGCATCCAGGACACCATCTTGCACGTACCGCGCCATCTCCTGGGCGCGAATTAGGACACACTCGATCTCCTCATCGTCGATCACAGGGTAATAACTGCGGTTGACATACGTGATCTTGTACCCGGCACGGCGGAACAAGTCGGCCGTGGCCTCTTGAAGACTTCCCGCCGGCAAACCAAGACGCAAAATTCTTTCTGACATCCCTAAACTGACCTCTTAATTACGAAAACTCGACTTTGGTAAACCACCAAGAAGGTATGTAATTCCCCACGAGGTGAGACTTACATCCTATTTTTTCCCATAGACTTCTTCCGGATCGAACACCGGCTGACCGACAGGCTTTAGCCCCTCCGGCGTGAGGACGCGGTAGAAACAGGAGCGGTAACCTGTGTGGCAGGCCGCCCCTCCCACTTGTTCCACTTTCAGAAGGATGGCATCATTGTCGCAGTCGATGTAGATTTCCTTGACGATCTGATAATGGCCACTCTCTTCACCCTTCCGCCAAAGGCGGTTCCGGCTGCGGCTGAAATACACAGCCCGACCGGACGCCAACGTTTCGGCAAAACTCTCCTCGTTCATATAGGCCAGCATGAGGACCTCCCCCGTTGTGGCGTCCTGCGCGATTGCCGGCAAGATGCCGTTGCCCCGGGAAAAATCAGGTCCCCTTAGCACCGCATCCTCGTTCTTCGATTGATCGCCTTGGGACATCGCCACGATTCCTTTTTCTAACAACCACACCTGTCATTTCGGCTGTTTAGTGTCCGGCAAAAGGCGGTTTCCACCCATGAGGGCATTTGTCCGCCCGTGGACGTTGAAACCATCCATTTTAACGCAGTCGGGTCAAAATCCCACCGGGAATGCGACCGGAGTTTACCCAGTTTTTGTGGTTTGACGTGGCCACGACAGGGCCGAACCCTCTAAGATGCGTAATGATACGACATCAAAATTGGAGGGCCACGCACCGTCGTGGCCGCGAAGCACAATGGATGCCCAATCGGCACGTCGGCGGACGCGCCGGTGCGTGTCACTCCAGATGGGGTGGAACACTGCGTGCAAGAATCCACCGGTGGCCCATACTTCGCCTCTAGTTGTTCTCCAACCACGCGACCGCGTGGCCGCGTGAATCTGCCAAAAAACTGGGTAAACTCCAGGAATACGGGAACACGTTCACCCTTTGGGAGGTGTGATGTCACCGCTCACATGCGCCATTCGCCTCGGGAAAGACCCCTCCGTTTGACGATCATCCCGCCCCGGTAAGTCCGCCAAATGCCGAATAACGTCATGAGGGTCTTCAGGGTAAATCGGTTCGCTCTCCCCCTCTCAGAAGGGGAATAATCTCCCGGCTGGGGCCCCCGGAAATCCCTTCCACAGAGTTGAGCTCCAAGACCGTTGTGGAATCCGCGTTATCCACCTGAAACGCCACGGGGGCCTTGGCCTCCAACGAAACAGGATACCAGAAATAGACGTGATTGCGTCTCAGGACCGTGCCTTCCACCGAGTTGCCCACATGGAAGCCACAAAGCGCGTCGCGGACGAGGTTGAATTCCGCAATCGTGCCCATCACGGCAGTGTATCCTTCTTCGTTTGTCTCTTTTCGGTTACCTGACAACAGAACCCCGTCGGTCCGGTTTTTCGTCACTCCGTTGTGTCTCAGGACGTTTCCCAGGCATCGGGGAAAGAGCAACGGCAGCCCCTCGGACTCGCCGCTAATGAGAAAGATTCCACAACTCGTCTCCTCAGCGCGGGTGCCCTCGATGTGGTTGAAATAGAGCGGTCCAATTCCGCGATTCCACGTCATGGGCATCGAGGAGGCCAATGTGGTACACACGCCATACAAGAACACGGCCGGTTTTCGCTGCCGGGCCACTTCGTTATCCGAAACGATATTCTCGATGCAGGAGATCCAAAGCTGGATGCCCGTCATGCCGTCCACCGTGCGGTTCTTGACGATGTGATTTTGATAAAAAGCCGTGGCGACAACAATTCGGCTACCTGCCGGCGGAACGACTTGCCATGGACGATCCAGGCGATAGGTCATACCATCCCGACCCACGATGCGGCGCGTTTGACCCAACGCCGGGCCATCGAGGACCGTCACATAATACTGCGTCAGCACCGCCTCCCGTTCGTTTTCCTCCTCCGGCGGCCAAAAAGGCGTCTCGTTGCCTTCGGCATCATAGGCCAGGCTATCGCGTTTGACGTTGCCCAGCCACTCCTCGGGTGTCTTGGCAAGTTTGGCGGGGAGTGTGACGCCACTTTTGTCCGCTGCGACAATCGGACCCCAATAGGCAATACGTTGACATGCCTCGAAGAGGATCATTTCGCCGACGTTTTGATCGGTCCCCGCGACACCACCAAAGATGGCACGATCTCCACGATTCCCGGCCATCCAATTGTGCGAGACCGACCCCCGTCCCGTGGAAACCCAAATCATTCGCCGTCCGGTAGGACCACCACCCTGGGTTCCCGGCGGGACGGCACAAACATTGTCCTCAATGATGCACTCCTCGATCGTCTCGTTCCGCCCGTTGATATAACCCTCGGCGTTCCCACCCCAAAGCGTCACACTGACCAGGCGATTACCACTGAAATCACCCTGCCGAACACCGGAGAGAAAGAGGGGGGATCGTCCCCAAAGCTCACATCCCCGCACCACGGCCGATTCCGCGCGGAATAGTCGCACACCACAGTTTTCGGCTTGTTTTCCCTGGCAATCCTTGACCAGGACATCTTCAATCCGACAATGACGGATCCACTGCGGATACCGGGGATGCCGCACGACGATTCCGAGATTTGTTTGCACACTCCCCAGGACGGTGAGGTGCGTCAGTCCCGCACCATCGCCTGCCAACCACACACACGCCTTTTCGTTACCGGGGAGACTTCCGTCTTTGGACTGAAAGGCGATCACGTCTTCGCCTTGCACAACCACCAAATGGGGACCGCTCTCGGGGAATTGGCCCTCGACGGGTTCCCACCGGGGATCGTCGGAAAAGACGAATGCATCAATGTGGATGCCACCACCTTTTTCGTTCTTCCATGTCAAGCGATGCTCGCCGGCCGAGGCGGCAAGCTCGGCGGCCCGACTCCAACGAAACGTTCCAAAACTGCCGGTGTTGGGGAGGTTCTCCAGTGGGATAGATGGTTGATCGTCAAGGGCGATGGTCATCCTGCCGGAAACACCGGGTTGACCCCAAGGCGACATGTCGGTGGCATACCGTAGCCAAACGGACCACTGTCCCGCCCACGGAAAAGCCACACGATAGACCATCGTGTCACCTGGCGTGTGAACACCCGCGGGCCCCTGATCCCAGGCCGGGGGATAGAACCGTGCGAAGGGGATGGCCGGATCCGACGGGGCCTGAAGAATCGTCTTGTCGCGTCCCTGGCCGCAAACCGTCACACCGGCCGGGATGACCAATGTCCCTCGCAGGGAAAAGACTCCCTCGGGCAACACGAGGATTCCGCCCCCGCGCTGGGCCAATTGATCGACAGCCGTCTGCAAATCGCCGCCGGAGAATGCGACGACAGGCACCTCGGGTTTAGCTGCGACAACCTCCAGGACCACAGGGCCACCCCAGCCCCAAGCTCCCCCGCAGCCGGCATGGAACCACAGTCGATACCGCCCCGCGGGGACGTCCTTTGGCATGGTGGCCGTCACTTGGTACTTTTCGGTCTTCACCACCGGTAGCCAGCGTCCCGAGCCGTTTTCCGATTCGAGGTAGATAAAACTCTGAGCGAAATGCGGACGCCGGGCGAGATTACGGCCAAAGACACGGAAGGTCCCTCCGGTCTCAACCTGCCGTGGGTGGCACCACCAGGGCTGCGGCGCGTTGAGGACAATCGGCTGGGATCGCCCGACGTCGTTTTCCACCCAGACGACAAAGACGCCGTCGTAGGCCCGTTCGGGCAGCGTCGCCGCCAACATCTGTCCCGTGCAGAAATGGACTTTGGGACGGATTTCCCGACCACCGGGGGAAGACGGATCAAGCCCCCAAACGTAAACCCGATCGGTCAATCCCGCTCCGACCAGGAGAAATGTCTCATCCGGTCCGGCGTCATCGGTCCAAGAGGCGATCACCGGCACGCCGTCGCCGGTCTTTCCCGCGGGAATCTGAAAGGTCCCCCCAGGTGGTTCAGGCAACTCCGCCGAAGCGATGTTCCATCCCAACATGCAGACCAAGATAGCAAACGCGCTACCAAAGCGGAGCATCGATAGTTTCCTCCACGTGCTGCGAAAAATGCGAACCGGCGTTTCCTGTAGATCCTTCCAGCCCGGGAAGGTTTCTCCCATAGGTTTCTCACTGGAGTTTACCCACTTTCTTCTGGCAATGCGCCACAGTCCCAACGTTTGAACAGCAAGTCAACCCAGATGCAAATATGCGTTTGCTGGGGCAAAATCCATACCCCCGGAGGGCCACGCGCCGTCGTACAAACAAAGTATTTGGAGGGCCACGCGCTGTCGTGGCCGCGAAGC
>FWWL01003018.1_pt1 | contig 17356 bp, 21 predicted proteins | sample 2228331 | NCBI WGS metagenome assembly FWWL01 (sample SAMEA103939775, study PRJEB20133) | metagenome
GACGGTGGTGGCCGCGATGTTCCCCAACCCACCGGCTGGCGCGAGGGGCGCTCCGCGGCGGCGGATCGCGCAGCGGGTGGATTTCATTTCCTCGATGAACACCTGTATCTGTCCCGAGCGGGGGCGGAGGGGGGCCGCCCGCTTGGGACGCGCGCCCCGCTGAGTGGAACCGACCCCTTTCTGCCCCCGCCTTCCCCGCAACCGATTGATCGCCTTATCTCGCGCTGGCACGGCGGTTCCCCACTATCCCTGCTGACCCTTGATCCATTCGGGACAGCCATGCGGACAGCCGTGTAGGGATGGGCGAAAGCTCGCCTCCGCCTCGCCGTGTGAGGCGCTTTGAAAATCCGAGGCGGGCCCGCCATGGACCCATCGAGCGCATCGGTGTTCCCCTCGGCCGGGAGGAGACCGGCCAACTGGGTTATTAGGAGGTGGGTTGCCCAGCCTATGTCCACGCCGAAACCGATGAGGCCACCCTGCAGCCAAGCGGGGTCAAGAGGGGGTGGACGTCTCCAGTAGGTAATCTCTTGGCCCGCCAGGCGAGTCCGAGGCCGGAGCGGGTCATTTTCCACACCTTTTAATTAAGGAGGGTTAGACCATGCTGGCCGACCGCTTCGCTGAAGTCTTCCGTCAGGAGCACCGGCAGGTGCGGGATCTCCTGCTGGACCTGATCCAGGCGTTCGAAGACCGGGACCTTCCCCGGGTCCGGGAGCTGCTCGGGCGGGTGGCCGCCCTGACCGGGCCCCACTTCCGCTACGAGGAGGAGGCGCTTTACCCGGCCCTGACCAGCATCTTTGGGGCCGGGTATATCGAGGAACTCTTCCGGGCCCATGACCGGGCCATCGCCGGGGCCCGGCGCCTGGTCGAGCTGGCGGGCAAGGCCGCGCTGACCGACGACGAGGTCGCCGAGGCTGTCGGCATTGTCCGGGGCATCCTGCCCCACGTGAGCGATTGCGACGGCCTCTCGATCATGGTTGAGCGATTGCCCGAGGCCCAGGTTCAGGCGATTCTGGAGCGGCGGGAGACCTCCCTGGCCGCGGGCCTGGACTTGCTCACCTGGGCCGAGACGGTTCGCCAGCGCTGATCTGGCCGGGCGCCGGCAGGATCCGGAGGCAGCGCCCGGGGATGCCGCGCCGCCCCTTCCTCCGGTCGCCGTGGTCAGGGGTCATCCCTCTGATCCGTAGGGATTTCCTCGGCCCTCTTCCCTCTGCTCCCCTCCCCGTTGCGGTGACGCCGCGCGGGGAGGGGAGTATGTTATACTCTCAGACGAGTGTGCCGATCTTGATCCAATTCCTCCCGAATGGGAGGGCCACACTCAAAATTCAGTGCACAGGTTCTATGCTCAGGCGACACTGCCGCATCCAGGAGGTGTGGGTATGCCTCGCATTTCGCGCCGTCACCGGCTCGGTCTGACGCTCCCGCTGGTCGCTGTGCTGCTCGGTGCGTGCGCGGCCCAGGAGTCGGCGGACGACGTCACGTTCGTGGCGCGGCCGGCCGCCCATCGCTGGCCGGAAGTCTTCTGGCGGGCTGCGCCGGAGGTGCAGGAAGCCTACCGCTTCGCGGTCGCTCACCCCGACGTCTTGCAGTTCATACCCTGCTACTGCGGCTGCGTCAACCAGGGACATCGGTCCAACAGGGATTGTTACGTCCGGGAGGTTCGGGCCGATGGCTCGGTCGTGCTGGACCCCATGGGCTTCGGCTGAGGCATCTGCGTCGGCATCACGCGGGACGTGATGCGATGGCAAGCCGAGGGACGGCCTCTCCGGGAGATCCGCGCGTTCATTGACGAACAATGGGGTCGCTACGGTCCAGGCACGAACACGCCGTCGCCGCCAGACTGAGCAAGGGGCTATGCCGGCGCGGATCCATCGACCGGGTCCAGCGCCATGGTCCGGGCCGCTGAAATGCTCCGCCGTAGGCCCAGTTAAGCCCTGGCCCGGGCCTGCTCCTGCGGTCCCGCGGCCGCGGCCGTCCCCGGCCGGTAAGGGCACAGCGGGTCGCTGGCCAGAGGATTGCCCGTCCAGGCGTAGGCCCGGGCCCGGGACCCGCCGCAGATTTCCCGGAACTCACATCGGCCGCACTTGCCGTAAAACCTGTCTGGGTCGCGCAGCGCCCGCAGCAGCGGGGCGTCCCGATAAAGGTCCACCAGGGACGCGTGCCGGACGTTTCCCGCCTGCACGGGCAAAAATCCCGAGGGAAATACGTCCCCGATGTGGGACACGAAGATGATGCCGTTGCCGTCCCGGATGCCGAAGCCCCGGCCGACCGGCGAGCGGATCACCGCTTCCACCCGGCCTGCCGCCTGAGCCCGCTGGACGGCGATGCGCCGGTAGTGGAGGGCCTCGGTCGGCTTGATTTCAAAGGGCGCCTCCCGGCTGAGGTCCAGCAGCCAGCCCATCAGCCGTTCGGCCTCGGCCGGTGAGAGCTCCCGCATCACTTGGCCCCGGCCGACCCGGATGAGGAAGAACAGGCTCCAGCGGACGATGGGGAAGCGACTCAGGAAGTCGTAAATCCGGGGCAGGTCATCGGCGGTCTCCTGGCACACCAGCGTGTTGACCTGGACCGGCAGGCCGGCCTCCAGGGCGGCCCGCAGCGCTCGCTCCGTCCAGCCGAAGGAGCCCGGGACGCCCCGGATGCCATCATGGTGGGCCGGGTCCGAACCGTCCAGGCTGAGGGCGAGGCTCGCGACGCCGGCGTCCCGCAGCCGGCCGATGACCGCCGGGGTCAGGCCGTAGGTTCCGCTGGGCGTGACCGAGACCGGCTGGCCGAGCCGCTGGGCCTCGGCCAGGATCTCGAACAGGTCGGGCCGCTTGAGGGGGTCGCCCCCGGTGAGGACCAGATGGGGCCGGCGGTGAAACCGTGCCAGGTCGGCGATGAGGCCGACCACCTCGGCGGTGGAAAGCTCCAGCGGGTGGCGGTAGGGGATCGCTTCGGCCCGGCAGTGGCGGCAGGCCAGGTCGCAGGCCCGGGTGAGCTCCAGGTAAACCAGGACGGGCGCCTCGGCGAAGACGTATCGGCGCCCGTCCCAGAGAGGGAATTCACGCCCATTTTTCACCGTCTTGGTCTCCTCCCTCGGCAGTTGCCTCAATGAAGAGCGCCCAACAAAACCAGGCTTGGACGAACTTCCAACCCATCCACGCGCAGCCCATAAGCCGGAAAGCCGGATGAAGATCCGCGCCTCATTCATCGCGGATCTTCATCCGCCGATCCCGGTTCCGCCCTGCGGGGATCCTCCCCACTATTGGCTTCAGCATACATCCGGAGGACGCAGCTTGTCAACCGATCCCTCTCCGGTTTCAAGGAAACGGTCTCCCCGGGACGAAGGCCACGGGGGTGGATGCCTTGCAAAATTCAGGGCGATCGCCTCGGCCAGCGGGCTGACTTCTGGCGGAAAAAGCTTTTCCGCGTTGGGGGCCGACGGCCGCCCCCTTGCGGAGGTTGCGTAGCAGGTGCGCCACTTTGTGTTGACCTACCCCCTCAACCGGCCACCCAATGGGCGAGGAGGGCGACCAGCAGGCCGAGGCTTCCGAACTCCACGGCCACGCGGGGGGAGAGGGCGCGCCCCTGGAGGGACCAGAGGCTCATCTCCACCAGCTCATACGCGAGGATGATCCACCACAACCCCAGCGTGACCGGCGACAGCGCCCAATACCGGAACGCAGCAGCCACGGTCGCCATGCTCCACCCGATCAGACCGACGTAGATCCACCGGCGGCCTTCCGGGATCTCCGCCTCCACCAGCCGGGCCAGGGCGAGGCCGGCCGCCAGGATCCCGCTCAGGGCCATCCGCGCCAGCGTCCGGAACCCCCCCTGGAAGATCCACACCGCCGCGGCCAGGGTGACCAGATACACCAGCGCCTGGGGCACCAGCTTGGGAACCCCCGCGCCCTCCAGCCGATACTGCTCCCCCCGCATGGCCAGGGCCAGGGCCAGCCCGCCCAGCCCCACGCTGATCAACCACGCCGGGCTCGGGGCGAGCGGCAGGGTCCAGATCAGCCCCCCCACCGCCACCCACATCGGCGTGATCCAGCGGCCGATCTGCCGCCATGGGGCTTCCTCCCGGAACCGGGGATGGGGATGCAGGAGGGATTCCGTGCCGGTGGCCGCCAGGGCCGCGCTGAACAGGCCGATCCAGAAGGCAGGGGTCAGGCGAATCCCCAGGGGGGACCCCAGGATCTGCAGGCTGGCCTCAGGCCCCTCCGCCGGGAGGAGGGGCGCCATCACCCACCCCAGAAGGACCAGGCTCACGGTGATCGGAATCGGAAGCCACGCGCGTTCGTGGTTTTCCATCGCTCCTCTCTTCATCGACAGGTGTTATTGTTCATTGACCCGCAGGGCTCGCCATTCCCGATCCAGCATCCCGTAGACGATTAAATCCCCCCAGCCGCCGCCATATCGCCCGGCTTCCCGCAGGATCCCCTCCATCCGAAACCCGAGGCGCTCGGGGATGGCCCGGCTCCGCTGGTTTCCCGGGGCGACGCGGATCTCCACCCGGTGCAGCCCGCGGGCGAGGAACAGATCGTCCAGCACCGCGGCCACCGCCCGCGTCATGATCCCGCGGCCCTGATGACCGGCGTCGAGCCAGTAGCCGATCGAAGTGGAAGCGTTCGCGCGATCGATCTCATGGACGCCCACCACCCCGATCAACGCCCCCTCCAGCCAGATCCCCAGCTCGTAGCCGTCCCCCCGGGCGAGCCGCTCCAATCCTTCCTCGATGAAAGCCAGGCTGTCCGCCACGCTCTGCACCCCATCCACCCACGGCAGCCACGGGCGCAGGTGATCCCGGTTGCGGTCGGTCAGGGCGAACAGAGGCTCCGCGTGATGCCGCTCCAGCAAGCGCAGCCAGAGCCCTTCCCCCAGCGGATGTCCCCACATGGCGCTCTCCCCGCGCGGGAATGCCTGCATCGGCGCGAGATTATGGGAGGTTCGGCCGGAGCGCTGCAAAGCGCTCCATCTGCTCGATCTGCGCTTCGGCCGAGGGGGCCTCAAACGTCAGGATCACGCCGTCCGCCCCGGCTTCCCGAAGCGCCTGGAGGCCGCTCAGGATCTGCTCGGGGGAGCCCGTGAGCCGCATCCGGCGCTCGCCGGTCGGCGACGTATACACCGGGGGAAGCTGGGCGCCGATGGCCACATACATCCGGCAGACGACCGGGATGGAGCGCCCCGGCGCCCATTCGCGGAGCTGGGCCACGCGCTTCCAAAGGGTCTCCGGATCCAGGCCCACCGGATGCCATCCGTCGCCCAGACGGGCCGCCCGCCGCACCGCCGCCTCCGTGTTCCCCCCGATCCAGATCGGAGGACCCCCGGGCTGGGCCGGCAGGGGCTCAAACACGGCGTCCTCGATCCGGAAAAAGCGGCCCTGGAAGCGCGGGCGGGGGTTGGCCCACAGCGTCCGCATCAAAACGATCCCTTCCTCCAGGAACGAGATCCGACGCCGGAAGGAAGCCCCCAGGTTCTCGAACTCCCGGTCCAGCCACCCGGCGCCGATGCCCAGGATCAGGCGCCCTCCGGACAGCTGGTCGAGGGTGGCGGCTTGTTTGGCCACCAGCACCGGGTTCCGCAATCCGAGAAGGAGGATCGACGTCCCCACCCGGACCCGCTGGGTCAGCGCCGCCACGTACGCCAGGGTCGTCCATGTCTCGAAGATGCGACCGTAGGGCTCGGAGTGGGCCTCCGGCACGAGGACGTGATCCGTGGTCCAGACGGAATCAAACCCCAGCGCCTCCGCCGCCCGGGCCACCTCCCGGATGGCCTCCGGCGATGAGGCCCGCCCGTAGTTCGGCAAGCAGACCCCGATATGCATGGCTGGATCCTCTCCCCTCGGATCGGCTCGGCCCCGTCCCCTTCCCCGTCGAGGGCGCGCGGAACCTCGGCGGCTCCTATGCGACCCCCACGACCTTCACCAGGACCCGCTTGCGCCGCTGGCCGTCGAACTCCGCATAGAAGATCTCCTGCCATGGGCCCAGATCCAGATCGCCCCCGGTGACGGGGACGATGATCTCATGATGCAGCAGCAGGCTCTTCAGGTGGGCGTCCGCGTTATCCTCCCCCGTCCGGTGGTGCCGGTAATCCGCCCGGAAGGGAGCCAGGCGGTCCAGCAGCTCCATCATGTCCTGCATGATGCCCTCTTCGTGATCGTTGACGTAGACTGCGGCCGTGATGTGCATGGCGCTGACCAGGGCGAAGCCCTCGCGGACCCCGCTCTCCCGCACGGCCTGCCGCACCCGGTCGGTCAGGCGGACGATCGCCCGGCGCTCGCGGGTTTGGAACCAGAGATATAGGGTCAGGGCCCGATAGGGGCCGTTCTCGTAACGGCGGACCTCTTCCTTCACCAGGTTCTCCGCGAGGGGGGCATCCAGCTCCACAGGTCGGTTGTCGCTCACGATGCGCAGGGCCATCGGAACCTCCAGGCCATGGGATCGCCCGCGATCGGCTTCGCCGGGGCGTCGAAAGCCCCGTTCCCCCGGCGGGTCTCTACTCGCGGAGGGATGAGGGTTCGGCGGCCAGCTGCGCCCGCAGCCGCTCGAGCTCCGCCTGGAGGGCGGCGATCTGCTCGCGCAGGCGGAGGATGATCTCCACCCCGGCCAGGTTGACGCCCAACCGTGTCAGCTCGGCGATCTGGCGCAGCCGCGCCACATCCCGCTCGGAATACAGCCGCATCCGGCCGCGGACTCGCCGGGGGGAGATCAGGCCGATGGACTCGTAATAGCGGATGGTCTGGGGATGCAGCTGGACCATGGCGGCCACCGTCCCGATCCGGTAGCGCGGCTCGTCTTCGTCCACCACCTCGACCACATAGGCTCGACCTTCCATCATCGCCCGCACCTCCCGGGCGGCCTGATGGGATCATTCCGCCGGCCGCTCCCCGAGCGTCACCGTCAGGGTCTGCGGACGGCCGTCGCGCAGGATGGAGAGCGTCACCGGATCCCCCACCCGTTTGTGGTTCTCTAAGTAGATCACGAGGTCGTCCACCCGCCGCATGGGGCGATCGTCAATCGCCGTGACGATATCCCCGCCCAGGAAGACGTCCCCGAAGCGGGTGCGGACCCGCTGGGTCGCCCCGCGCAGCCCTGCCTGATCCGCCGGCCCCCCCGGCACCACCCGGACCGTCAGGAGGCCGTGATCCACAGGGAGGCGGAAGGTCTGGGCGAAGGCCGGGGTGATCTCGAAGAACGAGGCCCCCAGCCAGGGATGGGGATATCGGCCCCGGGCGATCAGCTCGGGGACCACGCGCCGGATGGTGTTCACGGGGATGGCGAAGCCGATGCCGACGGAGCCCCCACTGGGGGAGCGGATGGCCGTGTTGATCCCGATCACCCGCCCCTCCAGGTCCAGCAGCGGCCCACCGGAGTTACCGGGGTTGATGGCCGCGTCGGTCTGGATCACCTCGCCCAGCGGCCGATCAGAGAGCTCCAGGGTCCGGCCCAGGGCGCTGATCACCCCCACCGTCATCGTGCGGTCCAGCCCGAAGGGGTTGCCGATGGCGATCACCCACTGACCCACCCGCAACGACGCCGAATCCCCGAGGGTCACCGGGCGCAGCTTCTCCCGGGGCGCGCGGATTCGAAGCACGGCCAGGTCGTTGTAGGCATCCGCCCCTACCGGCACGGCGGGGACGGCGGTGCCGTCGGCGAGGACGACCTCGATCTGTTCGGCCCCTTCCACGACATGGTTGTTGGTCACGATGTGCCCCTCGGTATCCCACACGAACCCGGAGCCGGTGCCCTCCTGGTAGATGGGGCCCCGGAACAGATCGAAGGCGGTCGCCCGGGTCGTGATGTGGACTACGGACGGGCTGACCCGCTCGTAGACGGCGATGAACGCCGCCTCCAGCGCCCGAGCTTCGGAGAGGGCCCCCGGGGGGAGAGGCACCGGGGTGGGGGTCGGGGAGGCCGGGGCGCTGGCGGGTGGAAGCGATGCCTCAGGACCAGGGGACGACGGCGTCAGCGCCGCCCGGGCCCACAGGAGGGCGCCGGCGGTGGTCGCCGCGCACGCGGCGATCAGCAGCACCATGCCGAGCAGAGAAAGCCAGAACAGGCGCCGCATCGGGTCCCACGCTCCTTCCTCGCAGGTTCTTCCGCCAGGCTCAGCGCCGAGGGCGGCCTCCTCGCTCCCACGCCTTCCGGCTGAAGATCGAGTGGGGTGCGGCAGCGCGCCGAAGGCGCGCCCCGGGATCCTCAACTGCCTCCCCTCATTCCTCCGGCGAGGGCCGCTCCCCAAGGGTCACCCGGACCTGTTGCTCTTGCCCGTCCCGCAGGATGGTCAACGTCACGGTCTGGCCGACCTCCGTGTGGTTGACCAGGTAGGAGACGAGATCATCGAACGAGGCGACCGGATGGCCCTCGATGGCGGTGATGATGTCCCCGCCCAGCCGGATGCGGACCCCGCGCACTTGAACCTCCCGGGTGCCGCCCCGCAGGCCTGCCCGGGCCGCCGGCCCGTCGGGAGGGACCTCCTGGATCAGGACGCCGCGGGTGGTGGGGACATCGTAGCCCCGCGCCCGCAGCTCGGCCAGGGAGATCGCCCCGGTGGAGGTGATCCCCAGATAGGGATAACGGGCCCGGCCCTCCCGGATCAGCTGGGGCACCACCCGCTTCACCGTGTTCACCGGGATGGCGAACCCGACCCCGACATTGATGGATCCCACCGTCGGATCCGTCCGGATGGCCGAGTTGACCCCGATCACCCGCCCCTGGAGATCCACCAGCGGGCCGCCGGAGTTGCCGGGGTTGATGGCCGCGTCGGTCTGGATGACGTCCGGGATCTGGAAGCGGGTGGGGGTTTCCAGGGCGCGGCCCAGGGCGCTGATCACCCCCAGCGTCATCGTCCCCCGCAGGCCGAAGGGGTTGCCGATGGCCACGACTTTCTGGCCCACCCGCAGCGCGTCCGAGTCCCCCAGCTCCGCAGGGCGCAGGAGCTCCGGGGGCGCCTCCACCTGGATCACCGCCAGGTCGCTGTAGACGTCCCGCCCCACGACGCGCGCCCTTGCCACCGTGCCGTCGTAAAACGTCACCCAGATCTCCTGAGCCGCCTCAACGACGTGGTGGTTGGTGACGATGTGCCCCTGGGTGTCGTAGATGAACCCGGATCCGCTCCCGAAGATCGAGGCCTCCACCCCTTCCACGTCGATGTTCACCACCGAGGGCAGGACTTTCTGATAGACGGCGATGAGGCGCTGCTCCTCCTCATCGAGCCCGGCCGGGATCGGCGGGAAGGTCGGCGGGGGGCCTGCTGGGACCACCGCCGCATGGCCCGGAGCCGGAGTCGGGGTGATGAAGATCAACTCCCGGAGAGGAAGGACACGGCATCCGGCGAGCGCAAGGGCCAGGACGCCAAGGATCCGCAACCTGGATCGGATTTCCAAGCCCATAGGTTCCGCTCCGAGGGGATTTTCCAACTGCTTGTTGACCCTGGCCGTCTCTCCGAAGGGCATGGATGTGGCGCCAGCCCGGCCAGGCCCTCAACGGCCGCGGCGCAGGCGCGCCAGCTCCGCGAACAGCTCGCGCTCCCGCGGGGTCAGGTTCCGGGGGAGCTCCACCGAAACCCGGAGGTAGAGATCCCCCCGCTCGCCCGGGCGGTTCAGGCTCGGCATCCCCTCCCCCCGCAGCCGGATCAGGGTCCCGTTCTGCGTCTCCGGTGGGATCTGGACCATCAGGGTCCGCCCGTCCAGATGCCGGAAGGGGACCTCGCCCCCCAGAACGGCGGTGTAGAGATCCACGGACAGCGGGGCGTAGAGGTCCCGATCCCGCACCTCGAATTGCGGATGGGGGGCGACCTCGATCACCAGATACAGATCCCCTGACGGCCCCCCATACCCGGGCTCCCCTGCCCCCGGAACCCGCACCCGGGAGCCGGTCCGGACCCCCGGCGGGATGTGGACCTCCAGGCGCCGCCCATCCCGGGTGCGGATGATCCGGGTGGTTCCCCGGAAGGCCTCCTCCAGCGTGAGGGTCACCGGCTGTTCCAGGTCCCGGCCCCGGAACCGCACCGAGGTCCACCCGCGGGTCCGCCGGGGCATGCCGCCGAACAGCATCTCGAAGAACTCGGAGAACCCCGAGAGCAGGTCCTCGAGGTCCCCCACTTCCACCCGCACCCGGCCGGGCTGGACCCAGGGGGACCAGTCGAATTGGCCGGGATCGTAGCCGGCCCGCCGCCAGGCCTCATATTGGCGGCGGAGCTCATCGTATTTGCGGCGCTTCTCCGGGTCCGAGAGGACCTCGTAGGCTTCGTTGATCTCCTTGAATTTCTCCTCCGCCGCCTGATCGCCCGGGTTGACGTCCGGGTGGTATTGTCGGGCCAGCTTCCGGTAAGCCCGCTTGATCTCCTCCGCGCTGGCGTCCGGGCGAACCCCCAGGATCGCGTAGTAATCCTTGAACTCCATCGCCGGCCTCGGCTCCTGGATCTCAGCCTCACGCTCAGCTTTTGATTTTACAACCGAGGTGCTGGAGAATAGGGGGCGGACCCGGGTCGCCCGGGCTGGGTTCGGCATCGCGGACGGGCGCGGCGCATGATCCATCGAGAACTCGAGGGGCGGGTGGATGGACCTGCAGACGCTGGAGCAGGCGATGGAGCGGTTCGTGACGGCGAAGGGATGGTATGCGCCCGATTCGCCGCGGCCACAGACCCCCCGCAACCTGGCCATCTCCCTGGTCCTGGAGGCGGCGGAGGTGCTGGAGCTGTTCCAGTGGAAGGAGACGGCGGATCGGGAGGCGCTGGCCGAGGAGCTGGCGGATGTGATGCTGTATCTGCTGCAGCTCGCCCGTCTGCACGGCATCGACCTGGGCGAGGCGGTGATGGCGAAGCTGGCCCGGAACATCCAGCGGGAGTGGCCATGAGCAGGGGGCGCCGGCTCCGCATCCTGGCGGTTTCCGATCAGGTGGTCGAGGCCCTGTATTCGCCTCGGGCGCGGGAATGGCTCTCCCCCGTCCATCTGATCCTCTCTTGTGGAGACCTGCCGTATGAGTATCTCGAGTTCTTGCTGGAGATCTTCAACGCGCCCTTGTTCTACGTTTATGGCAATCACGATCGGCCCGAGCTCCGGGGCGACGGACGGGTCCGCTACGCCCCGGAAGGGGGGCAGAACCTGGATGGGGCGGTGGCCTGGGAGCAGGGCCTGCTGTTGGGCGGGCTGGGGGGCTCCCGGCGCTATCACCCCGAGGGGCGCCATCAGTATACGGAAGAGGAGATGTGGCTTCGCGCGCTCCGTCTGGCCCCCCTCCTGCTCTGGAACCGATATCGCCATGGGCGGGCGGTGGATCTCTTCATCGCCCACGCCCCGCCCCGCTCCATCGGCGATGGGCCGGACCCGGCCCATCAGGGCTTCTCCGCCTTCCGGTGGCTGATCCAGCAGTTCCGCCCGCGCTATTTTCTGCACGGGCACCTGCACGTCTGGGGGCGCCGGCCGGCCATCTCGGTCGGCTCGACCTTGGTGATCAACGTGTTCCCTTACTACGTGCTGGAAATCGAGGTGGACGATGTGGGAACCTATGGTGGATCATCCCTCGGCGGCCGCCGAGGCCGCCGCGCACTACCGGCGGGCCCGCTTGCGGGCGATGCTGCGGGACCTCGTCGCCCGTTTGACCGGGCGGCCGAATCGGTTGCTGGCGTTCGATAAGGTGAAGGAGAAGCTCAGCCTCCGGGGCTCCGTCTACCGCGGCCTCCAGCGGGTTCCGCTGGACCACATCATCGGCAGCGTCAACCGATATCAGGACTTCGACCGGGCCTTCCTGCCGGTCCGACCCCACACAGCCGATCGGTGGATCGCTGTCGGCGCCGTCCTCTTCCAAGATAGCAACCTCCCCCCGGTCCGGCTCTACAAAGTGGGGGATGCTTATTTCGTCTTGGACGGCCACCATCGGATCTCCGTCGCCCGCGCCCTGGGATGGGAGGAGATCGAGGCCGAGGTCATCGAGGTGCAGAGCCGCGTGCCGGTGGGCCCGGACCTTCGGGCCGAGGACCTGGAGATCCTCCGCGAGTATGAGGAGTTCCTGGAGCGGACCCGCCTGGACCTCCTCCGCCCGGAGGCGGAGATCCGCTTCACCATCGCCGGGGGCTACCATCGCCTGCTGGAGCACATCGCGGTGCATCGCTATTTCATGGGCCTCGAGCAGGGCCGCGAGATCCCGGAGGATGAGGCGGTGGCCCACTGGTATGATACGGTCTATCTCCCGGTGGTGACGGCCATCCGCGAGCACCGCCTGCTGGAGGATTTTCCGGGGCGGACGGAGGCGGATCTCTACCTCTGGATTATGGATCACCTGTATTACCTGCGGGAGATCTACGGGCCGGAGGTGGACCCGGAGGACGCCGCCCTGGATTACGCGGAGCAGTTCGCCCAGCATCCCATCCGGCGTCTGGTGAGCGAGCTCCGCCGGGCGGTGGAGGCCATGGGCGCTCTCCCGCCGACGGAAGTGGAGCCCAAGGTGTGAGGCGGTTTCCTTCGCCCCAATGCTCCCTGGGCCCGCGCGGGCTCGGGCGGGGACGGCCATCGGTCCGAACGATGGGGAGGGGGATGGATCGGGTAAGGGTTCCGCCCTGGAAAGCCGCGCGAGGTCAGGTGGCAAATCGAGGAATGCCGGGCGGGCGAGCCTCGAGGGGGATCGTCCCCCGCACGATCCGATGGGGATGGGCGGCGGGGGTGCTGTTGCTCGTTCTGCTTCTGCTCCGTGGCGCGCCCGCCCACGCATACCAGGAGGAGGAGGCCGAGCGAGGGGCAGCGGTCTTCGCCCGCCGGTGCTCGACCTGCCATGGGGATCAGGGTCAGGGGTTGACCGACGAATGGCGGGCCACCTGGCCGCCGACCCATCAGAACTGCTGGAAGGCCAACTGCCACGGCCCTCAGCCTTACCCGGAGAACGGCTTTACGCTCCCGCGCGTCGTCCCCGCCCTGATCGGCCCGAACACGTTGCGGCGGTTCGCGACCGCCGCCGATCTCTACGCCTACATCCGCGCGCGGATGCCGTTCCATGCGCCCGGGAGCCTCCCGGAAGAGGATTACCGGGCGGTCACGGCGTTCCTCTTGCGACGTCACGGGATCCCCGCCGATGGCCGGCCCTTCGACCCGGAGGCCGCCCGGCGGATCCTGCTTCGTTCCCCCTCCTCGCAGGAGGGAAGGCTTCGGGATGCCATCGCCTGGATCCTTCCGTGGATCGGGCTGGTCGGGGCCGCCGGCCTGCTCGGGGGAGCGATCCGATGGTGGCACGGGCGGAGGCAATGAAGCGCGCGCGGCTCTTGGAGGCGGTGTCCACCGATGAATCCACAACGCGGCGGATCGGGGCGGCGCTGGGGCGCCGGCTCCGGCCCGGGGACGTCGTGGCGGTGCAGGGTCCCCTGGGGGCGGGGAAAACCCGGTTCATCCAGGGCCTGGCGGACGGCCTGGGGGTGACGGAGCCGGTCCAGAGCCCCTCGTTCATCTTGATCCAGGCCTACCCGTTGCCTGGGAGCGGGCGGTTCTACCATGTGGACCTCTACCGGCTGGAGGAACCGGAAGAGGCGTGGGCCCTTGGGTTGTGGGATCTGTTCGCCGAGCCCGCCATCGTCGCCCTGGAGTGGCCGGAGCGGGCGGCCGGGCTGATCCCGGAGCCCTACCTGCAGGTGAGCTTGGTCCCCCTCGGGGAAACGATCCGCCGCATCCAGATCGACGGGGTGGGGGAGTTCCCCCCCGAACGGCTGGCGGAGCTGCGAGGGCTGCGGGAGGATCTCGACGACCGGAGGGAAGGGGAGCGGGTCTGTCCATGACAGGGGGCAAGCGGGGATGCCTGCTGGCGCTGGACACGGCGACGATGGGGGTGGCCGTGGCCCTCTTCAACGGAGCCGAATGGGCCGCCGTCGGGTATTGGCGGACGACGGACCGCCACACGGCGGAGCTGATACGGCGTTGCCAGGAAGTGATGGAGGGCGTGGGCCTCGCCCCGGAGGATTTGGTCGCCGTGGCGGTGGTGAGTGGCCCCGGATCCTTCACCGGGCTGCGGGCGGGGATCGCCGCCGCCAAAGGGCTGGCGGTGGCCCTTGACCTCCCGCTGTTCGGGGTGGGGACGGAGGAGGCGATGCTGGTGGATCTCCCCGGCACCCTGGAAGCCGTGAACGTGGTCCTCCCGGCCGGGAGGGGCCGGCTGGCGGCGCGCCGTTACCGGTGGGCCGGGCGCTGGACGCCGGAAGGGGAGCCGGTGCTTGCGGTCGCGGAGTCGCTCGCCGCCACCTGGTCGCCGGGGGTGTGGTGGGTGGGGGAGTGGACCGCGCGGGATCACGCGGTGCTGGCCCGCCCCCCGATGGCGGCGTGGCTGGTCCCCCGGGATGGCCCCTCGCGGGTAATGGGGGCGGCCCGGCTGGCCTGGGCCCGCCATCAGGCGGGGGAGCGGCCGGACCCGGCGCTTCTGCGTCCCATCTATCTGCGCACCCCGAGCGTTCCGGAAGCATAGAAAGAGCCTATGGGGCTCCGCGCGCCCAGTTGGGTCCTCGATCCGGGGCTGCGGGCCCATCTGAGAGCGAGGCGAGGATGCCCGCCCTGAAGATCCCGGGATCGGTGCCTTTTGAGATCGATCCCATGCGCTGGGAAGACATCCCTGAGGTGCTGGAGATCGAGCGGCGCTCGTTCTCGATGCCGTGGCCGATGCGCGCCTATGAGCAGGAGCTCCTGCGGAACCCCAACGCCCGTTACCTAGTCCTGCGCCCGCGGGAGGTCCGCGCCGCCGCGCCGATCCTCCCCCCTCGACGGCCGCCCATCCTGGGATATGGGGGCTTCTGGATGGTCCCGGACGAGGCGCACATCAGCACCATCGCGATTGATGTCCCCTGGCGGGGCCGGGGGCTGGGGGAGCTGATGTTCCTCGCTTTGGTCGAAGAGGCGATCGCCCTGGGCGCCGACCTCATCACCCTGGAGGTGCGTGTGTCCAACCATGTGGCCCAGCGCCTCTACCGGAAATACGGGCTGGAGGTCGTGGGCCGGCGCCCGCGCTATTACCGGGACAACAATGAAGACGCGCTGCTGATGAGCGTGGAAGGCGTCCGCTCGCCAGCCTATCGGGAGCGGTTGGAATCCTTGAAGGCCCAGCTGTGGGCGCGGCTCGGATCCGCCGGCCCGATCTCCGTGCACCGTTCGGGCCCCAATTAAGCATCGCCCATCAGGCGAGCCCCTCGAGCGAGGCATCGGCGATGAAGATCCGCGGCTTGATCTTCGATCTCGGCCATACGCTCCTGGAGCTTCCGGCGGACCCCCAGGCGTTGCGCCGCGAGATGTTCGCCGCCGCCTGGGCGGAGCTGCGTCGGCACGGGGTGGCGGTGGAGGAGGCGGCCTTCGTCGCCGCCGTCAAGCATTGGATGGCCCTCCGCGATCGGCGTGGCCAGGAGGATTGGCGGGAGTATCCGCTGGTGGAGACCTTCGCCCTCGCCTTGGGCGAGCTGGGTTTCGAAGCGCTGGGGGAGGAGATCGTCCGCCGGGTGGTGCGCGCCTTCCTGGCCCCGCAAGAGGCCCGCTGGCGGCCCTTCCCCGACGCGTTGGCCACCCTGGACCAGCTCCAGCGCCGCGGGTATCGGCTCGCCCTGCTCACCAACTCGGGCGATGCGGATCACTCCTGGCGCCTGATCGACCGCTTTGGCCTCCGCCGTTACTTCGATCCGATTGTGATCTCCGCGGCGGCCGGCTGGCGGAAGCCCCACCCCCGGCTGTTCCTGGGGATCGCGGAGGCCTGGGGCCTCCCCCCGTCGGCCATCGCAGTCGTCGGGGACCTCCTGGAAGCGGACATCCGGGGCGCCCACCTGGCCGGGATGCGGGGGATCTGGGCCGCGATGGCTGCCGGCCCCTCGCCCGCTTTCGATGAAAAGGTCCGGCCCGATGCGATCGTTCGCTCCCTGGGGGAGATCCCGGCGGTTCTCCGCCGCTGGGAGGACGGGACGGCGGCGTGAGCCCACCGTAACGCTCCATGGAGGACGCGAAGGGATGGTGCGGGGGCTGCGGATCTTCCTGGAGGCCATCAAATTCGAGCACACGGTTTTCGCGCTGCCCTTCGCCTACATCGGCATGCTCTTGGCGGCCGGCGGCTGGCCGCGCGGGGATCGGGTCTTCTGGATCACGGTGGCGATGGCGGCGGCGCGCACCCTGGCGATGAGCATGAACCGCCTGGCCGATCGGGAATACGATGCCCGCAACCCGCGCACGGCGAACCGGCCGCTGCCCCGGGGCCTGCTTTCGCCGCGGGCGATGAGGTGGGCGGTGGGGATCTCCGGCGGGGTGCTGGTGGCGGCCGCCTGGGCGCTGAACCCGTTGTGCGTCGCCCTGCTCCCCGGCGCCCTGATCTTCCTCATCGGCTATCACTACACCAAGCGCTTCACCTGGCTCAGCCACTGGATCCTGGGGTTCACCGATGGCTTGGCGCCGATGGGCGCCTGGATCGCCCTGCGGGGCTCGTTCTGGAGGCCGGAGGACCTGCCGGCCTGGGCCCTGGTCGCCGTGGTCACCCTCTGGATCGCCGGGTTCGATCTGATCTACGCCTGCCAGGACGTGGACTTCGATCGTCGGGAAGGGCTGTATAGCGTCCCGGCCCGCTTCGGGGTGGCGACGGCGCTCCGGCTGGCCCGCCTGAACCATCTGGGGATGCTCGCCTTGCTGATCGGCCTGGGCCTCGGGCTCCGCATGGGATGGCCCTACTGGCTGGGCCTGGGGGCGGTGGGCGGCCTCCTGCTCTACGAACACCGTCTGGTTTCGCCCGATGACCTCTCGCGGGTGGACGTGGCCTTCTTCAACGTGAACGCCTACATCAGCGTGCTCTTGTTCGCCGCCACCTGGGGTGGGCTGGCGTGGGGGCGATAGGGGCCGGAGGCCATCTCCCCCGGCGGGCCCTACCGGAAGGCCAGGGCGCGGCAGATCGCGAGGAGGCCGACGGCGAGCAGGAGGACGGCGAGGGCGATCAGACGATCCCCCCACCGCCTCCCCTGCGCGAAGCGCATGTGGAAACGGCGGCCCCGTTCCGCATCCTCCTGCCGGGAGGAACGATGCCCCTGGCGCCGATGCCACCACGCCCGGGCGCAGAACTCATATTCCCCCACTTCATGGGCCCGGATCCATGGGCGGAACCCATCGCGCTCCATCCGCTCGCTCCTTCGAAAGGTCCGGATCCGCCTGAGGATGGTTGACGAAGCGCACGCTTCTCGCTTATACTCCATACACGCAGGCCCGCTGAGGCCTGCGGGGTTCCCACAATGATTCCTCCAGGGAGAAAGGAGGAGAAGCCATGCGTCGGACAGGCTGGGTGCACCTGCTGGCCCTGTTCGCCCTGGCGCTGGCCGCCTGCGCGCCAGGGGCCACCCCGACGCCCACGGCCACGGTTCCGCCCCCCACCCCCACGCCGCCTCCGGCCGCTAC
>FWWL01006297.1_pt1 | contig 17354 bp, 10 predicted proteins | sample 2228331 | NCBI WGS metagenome assembly FWWL01 (sample SAMEA103939775, study PRJEB20133) | metagenome
TTGCCGACTCCGGGTTCCCCAATCAACACCGGATTATTCTTAGTCCGGCGACCGAGAATTTGGATCACCCGTTCAATTTCTTTCATCCGACCCACCACCGGATCCAACTTGCCCTCGACGGCCAATTGAGTTAAATTCGTGCCAAACTCATCCAGAGTGGGAGTTTTTTGTCGGCCTTTGCTGCCAGCCCCAGGGGTAACTTCAGCAGTTTCTCCCAGCATCCGAATTACTTGAGTGCGGACTCTGCTCAGATCGACTCCCAAATTCTCCAGCACTCGTGCTGCCACCCCTTCCCCTTCGCGGATTAACCCCAGGAGCAAATGTTCTGTGCCGATATAATTGTGACCTAATTGGCGGGCTTCTTCTAAGGATAGTTCTAAAACCCGCTTGGCGCGAGGAGTAAACGGAATTTCCACCGCCACAAAGCCAGAACCCCGACCAATGATTTTTTCCACTTCAATCCGGGCATCTTTGAGGTTGACCCCCATTGACTTGAGAACTTTGGCCGCGACCCCAGTTCCTTCTCCAATGACACCCAGTAAGATTTGCTCCGTACCCACGAAGTTATGCCCCAGGCGGCGGGCTTCCTCCTGAGCCAGCATAATCACTTTAATTGCTTTTTCTGTAAAGCGTTCAAACATGGCTTTTTTTCCCTCAAGAGACACTTATGGCACTAAATTCCCTGCGAAGGTACAGAGATGACTTTTTCATATAGTGCTTTAAATTTAACTCAAATTTTAACTCAAATTTTAACTCAAATTGCCAGGCGGATTACCTCACTGCTTTTGGATATGTTTACCGAAGGCAAACCTACTTTCCATGAGCTCGCTCCCTGTTGTGCCACATTATTATAGTGTCAAATAGTGTCAAATAGTGTCAAATAGTGTCAAATAGAATCAATTTGTGTTTCTGGGGTTGCGTTTCTGGGTTTACTAAATCTGCATGGCTGGTTTTTTGGTCGTCCAGAGAGCCAGCGACGCCAAGGAGTCAGCCGCAGGCGATCGCACCCAGCCTTCCCTTATCCCTACCATCAACCCTGATGATGCTCAATTTGATATTTCTGCTTCAATAAGTAGGTGGGCAGAAATAAATGCAGCCCATATCAGAGGAAAGAGGAAAGAGGAAAGTGAAAAGTGAAAAGTGAAAAGTGAAAAGTGAAAAGTGAAAAGTGAAAAGTGAAAATAAATATCACTATTCACTATTCACTATTCACTCTATTCTCTCTTCTCTATTCTCTCTCCTTCCTATAGGCGGGAATCCAAGGATTTACGGTGGGGAACGATGCAATTAATTATGTTCACCTACTTATAAAGAAATCGTTTATTGCTGGTTAATCTATGGCTACACATCAAACATTAAATTTAGGGGATATTCAGCTTTCTTATTGGGAATGGAACCAAGGGCAAGAACCATTGCTGTTGTTGCATGGGTTGGCTAATCATGCCCTGGTTTGGGCAAGTTTGGCCGAATATTTGCGCGATCGCTATCATATTGTGGCGGTGGATATGCGCGGACATGGTGATAGCAGCAAGCCCAAAACTGGCTATACCTTTAAAGAAGCGATCGGGGACTTAGAAGCATTATTAGACCACTTAGGCTGGAAATCTACCCATATTGTCGCTCATTCTTGGTGTGGCAAACTAGCCCCAATTTGGGCAGTAAAATCCCCCCATCTCATTCGCAGCATGGTATTAGTTGACCCCATTTTCATCACCAAAATGCCAGCGGCCATGAAACTCATCTTTCCTATTTTATATCGAGTCTTACCATCCTTAAAAGAAATTGAACCCGTCCCCACCTATGAAGCCGCAGAAAACCGCGCCAAAGCATTACCCCTTTATCAAGGATGGAGTCAAGAACAGCAACAAATATTTCAAAATGGAATAGAACAAAAACCCGACGGAACTTGGGCAAGTAAATGCACTATTGAAGCCCGAAATGAAATATTTGCAGAAGTAATGCGCGTCCCCGGGCTTACCGAACCGATTCAGATTCCCACCTTATTTGTACAACCGGAAAAAGGGGTTAATCGGATGGAATGGCAACTCAAACCTTACAAAACGTACTTAAAAAAATTACGCATTTGCCAAGCCCCAGGCAACCATTGGCCATTCATAGTAGAACCGGCAGCATTTAACCGCATTGTCGAAGAATTTCTAGCGGAACAAACAGCCGGTTAATTTAAAAACCCAGAACCCCAGAAACCGGAGTTTATTTGCTACCAATAAACAAGTATGAACACGGATTGCCGTGTCCATACATAAAATTTTTGGCCAATTTTTGCCAAAAAAACTATTGACAACTGGCCAAGGATAATTTATGATATAGTTATGGTATGATGGGAGAAGATGTCGCCATATATACTCTCATAAACCGGGCTTCTTTAGACAACCTTTGCCACCAACCCCAGAAACCTGGGGGTTACTTGTGGGGGTAGAGAAACCGGGTTTCTGTTGTGGATATCAAAGTTATCCGTTTTTTGCGAAAAAGAAATCCGGTTTCTGGAGGTTTCTCTATCTTATTCTGTCTTAGCTCTATCTTATATCTGACTTACTTTCAATAATTCCCTCCGCTGCTAATACCATATTCTGCAATCCTGAAATCATTGAATCCGGCGCATTTTGCCATAAACCCCGTTCTTTGGCTTCTAATAACCGTTCCGCCATATCCCGCAATGCCCAAGGATTTTTCTGCTGGATAAAATCCTGCACTTTATCATCAAAAATATAGGCATTTGCTACCCCTTCATACATATAATCTGCGACGCAATTTGCTGTAGCATCGTAGGCAAATAAATAGTCTACCGTTGCCGCTATTTCAAACGCCCCTTTATATCCGTGACGCATGACCCCAGCGATCCATTTGGGATTAATTACTCGCGAGCGATAGACTCTGGCAATTTCTTCCCGCAATTGTCGCACTTTCGGTTTTTCGGGAATAGAATTATCCCCAAAATAAGTTTGCGGATTTTTGCCGGTGACAGACCGAACTGCTACGGTTAAACCTCCTTGAAATTGATAGTAATCATCGGAGTCTAATAGGTCATGTTCGCGGTTATCTTGGTTATGTAATACTATTTGCATTTCTTTTAACCGCTGGTTAAATGCTTCGGGGGCAGAATGCCCTGCCACATTGCCAGTAGAAGTGCCCGTATAAGCATAGCTACTCCAATTAATATAAGCCCGGGCTAAGTCTTCATCAGTTAGCCAATTTTGGGCTTCAATTAACCCTTGCAGTCCAGCCCCATAAGCCTCCGGTTTACTACCAAAAACCCGATAGTGCGATCGCGCCTTTGCCTGTGCTGAATTCAGTCCTAATTCTTGCCAAATTTTAGTTTCTGTTTGTACTTGAAAAGCCAAAGGATTTTGGTCTGCGGGTTCGTCCAAACTTGCCACCGCATTTACTGCGCGATCGTATAAATCAATCAAATTCGGAAAGCCATCCCGGAAAAAACCAGAAATTCTTAAAGTCACATCAACCCGAGGACGACCTAACACCGATAAAGGGATAATTTCTATATCCACTACCCGACGAGAAGGGCCATCCCAAACCGGACGAACGCCTAATAATGCTAACGCTTCGGCAATATCATCTCCCCCAGTTCGCATGGTGGAAGTTCCCCAAATTGATAACCCTAAAGTTTTGGGATATTCGCCATTTTCTTGAGTATAACGTAAGATGACTTCATCCGCCGCTTTTCGGCCAATATCCCAAGCGGTTTCTGTGGGAATAGCGCGAATATCTACGGAGTAAAAATTGCGTCCGGTGGGCAATACTTCCGGTCTGCCTCTGGTGGGGGCACCGGCAGCCCCACTAGGCACATATCCGCCGTTTAATCCATGTATTAATTGGCTAATTTCTTGCTGGGTTTCTTGTAAAGCAGGAAGGAGAAACTGGCGCATCCAGTTTAATTCTTGTTCCGTGGCTTTTCCCGGTATTGCCGATAGATTTATTTTCAGATTATCCCGATCTTTAATCATCTGTTCGACCAATTCAGCGGCAATGTTTTCTAACTGTTCGATCGCTTTTCCAATATGCCCATATTGGGGATGGATGAACGCAGGATCGACGGTTAACGGGTCAAAATCTAGCCCTAAATCTTCTGCTAATGCACGAGTTAATCCCAGACGACCCACACCAGGACAACGGGCGATCGCGACGATTAAATCTCGTAATTGTCTGCCCTGGGGACATTGACCAAAAATATGCAGCCCATCGCGAATTTGTGCCTCTTTTAATTCACAGAGATATCCGTCTAAATTGGCAATAATATCGTTAATTTCATCATTATTAGCGGTGGATTTTGACTGATTTACATTACTATCCCATAAAGATAACTCCTGGTGTAAATTTTGCTCAAAAATTAGTTTGCTGAGGCGATCGCGAATAATTGAAACCCGTTTTGGGTCTAAGTTTTGGGCTTCATAATACTCATCAATTAATCTTTCCAATTCCAACAGCGGCCCATACAACTCAGCGCGAGTCATTGGTGGGGTTAAATGGTCGATAATCACCGCCTGGGCGCGGCGTTTTGCCTGGGAACCTTCCCCTGGGTCATTGACAATAAACGGATATAAATTTGGCCAAGGCCCAAGGGCAATTTCGGGATAACAATTTGCCGATAAAGCTACCCCTTTCCCCGGTAGCCATTCTAAATTACCATGTTTGCCAATATGCACCATTGCCTCAGCCTGAAAATGCTGTTTTAGCCAATAGTAAAAAGCTAAATAATGATGAGTCGGTTCTAAATCCGGTGCGTGATAATTGAAACTAGGGTCAAGGTCATAACCTCTAGAGGGTTGAATCCCCACAAAGATATTCCCCAACTGGATGCCAGCAATGGGAATATCACTATTTAATATAGTGTCTGGATTTGGCCAGCGATCGCTCATTTGGGCTTGCACTTCTGGCGGCAATGTGCTAAAATAACTCTGATACTCTGCCTGGGGTAACTGTTGCCAAACCGGGCGAAATGTTTGCCCTTCTGGGTCATTAGTAACTCCCGTAGTTAGTCGAGTAATCAACTCATCCCCATCAGCGGGAATATCGCTGACAAAATAACCCGCTTTTTGCAAAGCTTTGAGGATTTCCACACAGCTTGCGGGGGTATCCAAACCTACCCCATTTGCTAAACGACCATCGCGAGTGGGATAGTTAGCTAAAATTAAAGCAATGCGGCGTTTTTCTGGAGGAGTTTGCCGCAATTTTACCCAATTTTTGGCCAAGTCAGCCACAAATTCAATGCGATCGCGCAATGGCTGATAAACCACCACGGGAGTTTCAATATTATTATCCTGAGTTTGGACTGATTTAAAAGAAATTGCCCGACTAATAATCCGCCCATCCACCTCTGGCAATGCCACATTCATCGCCAAATCGCGAGGAGAAAGTCCTGGAAATCCCGCTCGCCATTGTTCCTCAGTGCCACTGCTCAAAATAACTTGCAAAACTGGCACATCAAGCTGTTGCCAAAACGAGATATTATTTGATGATTTAGGATAATTTTGCTCGTTAGACTGAGAATGAGACTGAGAACTAGACACAGACTCTTGAGCAAGCGCAAATCCGGTGGTATTCAAAATAACTTGAATATCTGGAAAATAGGATAAAATTTCCGCTTGCACATCGTAATCGCGCAAGGAAGAAACAAACAAAGGCACCGGGTCTAAACCTCTTTTAGCCAATGCCGCACAAAGGGCATCAATGGGAGCCATATTCCCCGCCAAATAATGAGCGCGATAAAATAAAATGCCTATTTTAGGGGTAGGAAATGGGGCAAAATCTCCGGCTTTTTCAAAAAACCTGGTTTCTGAGATAAAATCATATCGACCCACCTTGGGGACAGAAACCGGCGCCGGAGGTTGATAATTTTTGCCCAAACAATTGTCAGCAATAAACTTCAGGGCATTTCGGATATTTTCCACCCCGCCCTCGGTCAAATAGCGCCAAACTTGGTTAGCCACCCGCAAAGGAACTGTAGAATGACTGATTAAATCTGGATCCGGGCGATCGTCTCCCGGCAACACAATCAAATAGCCGCCGGTCTGTTCCACCGTTGCCTTCACCACTTCCAACCCATAAGACCAATAAGCGCGACCCCCCAGCAGCCGCAAAACGATCACCTCAGCCTGAGCCAAAACCTCCTCAGCATAAGTATCAATACTCAACTGCTGCTGAAGCTGTAGCAAATTGGTTACTCGTAACCCAGGAAAATCTTCTGGCAATTGGGTGACAGCGGCAGAAAGCACTTGAATATCCGTATCCGCAGCAGTGAGGAACACCACCGGCGCCGGGGTTTGTGCCACAAAAATTACCCCTTCCGTGTCAGCATTCCAGCCTCCGGGAATTGCAGCGAGACGGTGCATGATCATTAAATCTCCGAAAGTACAGCAATTCAGTTTAGATCATTTTTCCGGTCGTAGTGGATTAATGGCTGAGTAGCGGAGGGATGAGAAATCCCCTGCCAGTTTAACCGAAAATTCGGAAAAAACCACAAAAAACCAGTTTTGGGAAAAATTGCACTGAGACTAGACATCTAGCCCTAGTTTTTTGCGACTGGCAAAATCTTAAGACTTTAGGGATAAATTCTACCACTTCTCGCTGCATACGCTACAATTTTAGAGATGCATTTAGAAACGCAAAAATCGCGAAAAAAATCTGCTGCACTCTTTTATGCTTGCTGTTATAGACAGTCACCTTGATTGTTTTCTCTAAGAATCAATAGCTCAACCAATGACGGCTAGAGCTAAGTCCAACCAGCAAAAATAAGGAATAGATTATTTTATTATTTTCCTGTTAATTGTGATGCTAAATTAGCTTTTTAGGAGCATGGGAACTTCAGAGATTAGTTGTTACTTAACTTACGATATTGTTGAGCAGCTAATGGTGGCTTTTGAGGAACTTATTCAACCTTTAAATGCCATCTGGGTTCGAGCCAAATTCAAGGCTGACTCAACGGGAACTGTTCATGGACTCCCCTGGGCAGAGTTTAGTTTATTTTTGTCAAAAAAATTTAATGCCTTAGTTTTGATTGGGGAAAGCGGGTCTGACCTAAACAACCCAAGAGAAAAAATTCGGATCGGCTTAACTTTTCAAGCTGAGGCGATCGCGAGTTTTTGTACTCAATTAAGCAGTAGCTCCGATTTATCCAGCGCTTGCATAAATGAAATAGAAAAAACCTGCCGCAACCTTCAGCCCAACGATGGTAAAATTCAAAGTCAATTTACACTCCGGTTACTAGAACTCATCTCCAGGGAACGAGCGATCGCCCCAGAAACATCACCGCTGAGTGATGAGAGTGAATATCCGTTTATTTCCGTTTGTCAACCAATTGAAAATGCCTTAGAACAACAGATTAAACAAGAAAAACTCCTGTATCAAGTCACCACTCAAATTCGCCAAAGCTTAGAATTATCAGTAATTTTATCCACCGCGGTTGAAGCGGTGCGTCGGTGTTTAGAAGTAGAGCGACTATTAATCTATGAATTCGACCAAAATTCACAGCCGGAACAATTAGAAAATTCACATAAAAATAACACTGAGGCGATCTCAGCAAATCAACCGCCACTTAATTGGCGCGGTTGCACAACTTATGAATCAAGAACCTCACCAGAGATACCTTCAATTCTAGAGTTAGAATTGCAAAATGATTTAGCCGCGTATCTAGAGATAAGAAATTTATACTCAAATCAATTTATCGGGGTAATTAATAACATTAACGATTTGGATATTAATCAGGAAAATATACTAAAATTTATCCAAATAACTCAGATCAAGTCTGAGCTATTGTTGCCTATTGTGGTCGAGGAAAAACTTTGGGGACTCCTGATTGCTCACCAATGTTCTAACACACGGAAATGGCAAGAAAATGAGCGCCGATTTCTCCGGGATATTGCCGAGCATTTGGCGATCGCAATTAGTCAAGCCTTACTTTATCAGCAACTACAGCAACACAAACAAATCCTAGAAGAACGATTTCAAAGCCAGAACCAAAACTTAAGAGACGCCTTGATTGCCGCTGAAGCTGCGAGTAGATCAAAAAGTGAATTCTTAGCAGCAATGAGTCACGAATTGCGGACACCTTTAACCCGCGTAATCGGCATGTCTTCCACCTTACTCCGTTGGTCATTTGGTCAACTGACGGATAAGCAACGTCATTATCTAAAAACCATCCACGATAGCGGAGAACATCTCCTAGAACTGATTAATGATATCCTGGAACTCTCGCAACTAGAAGCGGGCAACGCTGTATTAAATCTGCAAAAAATTTCTTTAATTCAACTGGCGGAGCAAGTGTTAAGTAAAATGGCCGAAAAAGCCATTGATAAAGAAATTTCTTTACAGCGAGATTTTCAGCTTAACCCAGCCGAGGACCAGTTAATTGCTGATTATCGGCGAATTCAACAAGTTATTGATAACTTGTTAAGTAATGCCATAAAATTCACTCCCCCTGGCGGCCAAGTCACTGTCAGGATTTGGCGAGAATCTCAGCGGATGATTGTTCAAGTTGAAGACACCGGAGTTGGTATTTCTCCAGAACATAAACCGCTGATTTTCCAAAAATTTCAACAGTTAGATAGTTCCTACCATCGCCGATATGAGGGAACTGGACTTGGTTTGGCTTTAACCAAACAACTCGTAGAATTACATGGTGGCTGGATTAACGTCAGTTCAGAAGTGGGAGTTGGGTCAATTTTTACTGTAGAATTACCCATTAAAAAATTTAATAACAATCCATCGTTGCCAGTCAAGGAAACGGAAACTAACTACAATTCCCTAGGGGGAATTGTTTTGATTTCAGAAGATGAAAAAAATGCCACATCTTTTTGTGATTTGCTCATCAATGCTGGTTATCAAATAACTTGGCTAGTTGATGCCAGTCATGCTCTAATGAACATACAATTGTTACAACCTAAATTAGTGATTATTGATACTCCTTTATCGGATATTGAAGATTGTGAACTGCTCGAAGAGTTGCGCAGTTACGAATCAACCAGTATCTTAAAAATCTTAATCCTAATAAGCCATGATTTCCTGCCGGAAAACTTAACAATTTTTTGGGAAGCTGGGGCGGATGACTATTTAGTTAAACCTTTGAACCCGGAGTTATTTTTAAATAAAGTTAAATCTTTATTGCTCAGTTAATTGATGAAGAAGTGTAATTTTTGGGAATTTTCTTAAAGTTTTTGTGATATCTATCCATTTTTCCGCGACCCAGATTAGAATAAAACTCAGGATAGTCGGCTTTTTAAGGAACCTTATCTATGGTGCAAGCCTCGAAATTTTTACGCAATTGGTTAATTCTTAAAAGAAAGAATAAAAAGCAATGGTTTTTACTAATACTACTAAGTATTACGGTGGCGATCGCGGTTTCCTTTTGGGATGCCTGGGTGGACTCCCAACTGGCGTCTTTAGGGTGGCAAGCATGGGTCAGCATTGCTGTAACCATCGCGGCATTACTGGGTAATGCGCTGACCACTTTGCCCGCAGAAATTGTTTTTCTAGGGGCTTTGGCAGTTTTATTAGTCAGCGGCGTCCTCAAAACCAATGCGGCATTGGCTGGATTTAGCAACGAAGGAATGGTTACGGTTGCTGTTTTGTATATGGTGGTGACGGGACTCCAACAAACTGGGTCATTAGCCTGGATTTCTCAACGAGTGCTGGGTTTACCTCAAGGGGAAAAATCAGCGCTTTTACGCTTAATGCTACCGATTATTAGCTTAAGCGCTTTTTTGAATAATACTCCCGTGGTGGCCATGTTTATTCCCGTGGTCAAAGATTGGTGCCGTAAACTCAGTATCAGCCCTTCTAAATTAATGATTCCTCTGAGTTATGCCGCAATTTTTGGCGGCATTTGCACTTTGATTGGCACCAGCACCAACCTGGTAGTAAATGGATTGTTAATTGCTAATACTGACCATCCAGGGTTGAAGATGTTTGATATAACCTTGGTGGCGTTACCTTGTGTGATAGCCGGAACTTTGTTTCTCTATTTTACCCAAGGGTTCTTGTTGCCGGTTCGCAAGCCTGTGATTGGTAATACAGATGAAGTGCGACAATATACGGTGGAAATGGTGGTGTCCCCTCAAAGTCCGTTGGCGGGAAAAACCGTTCAAGAAGCGGGACTTCGCCACCTGGCAGGACTGTATCTAGCCGAAATTGTCCGAGGCCATCAAGTGTTACCAGCGGTCAGTCCCCGGGAAATTTTACGGGAAAATGACCAATTAGTGTTTGTGGGTGTAGTGGATTCGGTGATTGATTTACATCAAATGCGGGGTTTACAACCAGCTACGGATGAAGTGTTTAAGTTAGATGTCCCTCGGACGGAACGGTGCATGATTGAGGCGGTGGTTTCTCATGCTTGTCCTTTGGTGAAGAAAACAATTCGGGAAGGACAGTTTAGAACTCGCTATAATGCGGTAGTTTTGGCAGTGGCGAGAAATGGAGAGCGATTATTGGGAAAAATTGGGGATATTATTCTCGAACCAGGAGATAATTTGCTGTTGGAAGCGCATCCGATGTTTCTGGAAAAGCAGCGGGCTTCTAAAGATTTTTATCTAATCAGTAGTATTCCTGATTCTGAACCCTTGCGCCATGAAAAAGCGGGTTGGGCGATCGCAATTTTGGTGGGGATGGTGATTTTCGCTGCGTTTGGTTGGACAACGATGTTAAATGCCTCAATTATCGCCGCAATAATGATGCTGGTTACAGGTTGCTGTTCTCCCGTGCGTTCTTGGCAAAGCATTGAATGGTCGGTTTTAGTAGTAATTGGGGCAGCATTAGGCATTGGTGAAGCCCTCAGATCCACTGGCGCTGCTGAGGCGATCGCGGCTACCTGTATTAGTATTGCCGGAGATAATCCTTGGGTAGCCTTAGCGGTAGTTTATGTGATGACCAATTTAATCACTGAAGTGATTACCAATAATGCCGCTGCCGCCATTATGTTCCCCATTTCTTTGGCGCTTTCTCAAAGTCTTGATGTCAACTTTTTGCCCTTCGTGATTACGATTATGATTGCGGCTTCCGCCAGCTTTTCTACCCCCATTGGTTATCAAACCAACCTAATGGTTTATGGCCCTGGAGGTTATAAGTTTACGGACTTTACCCGCATTGGTTTTCCTTTAAATATTTTATTTGGCATCATTACGGTGACGTTGGCTCCCTTAATTTATCCTTTTTAGTTGTTTGTTGTTGGTTGGCAAGTTGTTTGTTGTTGGTTGTTTGTTTTTGGTTGTTTGTTGGTTGTTGGTTGGTTGTTGAACAAAGAACAAAGAACAAATAACAAAGAACAAAGAACAAAGAACAATCAACCGTCAACCATTAACCATCAACCATTAACCATCAACCTATATTCAATTCTGACCTGTTCCACCTGAATATTCTCGCCTTCAATAAAGGTGTGACGGCTAATTTCTGATAAGCCAAATTTCTGAAACTGGGCTAATTCTGTTTCTGATAATGGCCAAGGCGGACCATCGGGTTGAGCATCAAATTGACGGATTCTAGTAATAACTAATAAGGTGCCACCCGGAGCGACTAAAGGCGCGATCGCCTGAATAACTTTTTCCCGAATACTCAAAGGCAATGCTTGGATATTGCGACATTCAAATACGAAGTCAAATTTCCCCTGCCAATCGGGATTTAACGCCAATAAATCCGCCACCACATAGTTAACTGGAGAATCAGGAAATCTTTCCTTTGCCCAGGCGATCGCCGTGGGGGAAATATCAAAAGCCGTCACCTGAAACCCCAGGGCGGCCAAAGCTTCTGCATCATCGCCTAAGCCACAACCAATCACTAATGCGGACTTTCCCTGAGCCTGAATAATTTGGTCATTCAGCCAATCTTGTAAATAAGGATGGGCGGTTAACTTAGCCCAAGGAACCTTACTGGCATCCTTATTTGCTTGGGAATATAACACATCAAACCAAGCGGAATGCTCGGATTTCTGTAAAGCTTCCGTAGCTAGTAACTTAACTTGTTGTTGTAGGGTTTTTGGTTGTTCTTCAAACATATTTTTACTCAATAAAATCTCTGTGTTTTTTATGTCTGAAGTGGGGAAAATGAACCACCTCAGACACAAAGAACACAGAGGACTAACAGCAGTATAGCTGATTTAATGCAAGAAGTGACGCATTCCGGTAAAGACCATTACAATACCCAACTCATTGGCAGCATCAATCGAGTCTTGGTCGCGGAGACTGCCACCGGGTTGGACGATCGCCTCAATTCCCGCAGCTACTGCGGTCCGTACCGAATCATCAAAGGGGAAAAAGGCATCACTAGAGAGGACTGCCCCTTTAGCTTTTTCTCCCGCTTGTTCCAGGGCAATTCTCGCCGCCCCGACCCGGTTCATTTGACCGGCGCCCACTCCCAAGGTAGTGCGATCGCGAGTCACCACAATAGCATTAGATTTAACGTGCTTCACCACCTTCCAAGCAAACAGCAACTCTTGCAACTGATCCTCCGTAGGTTGCTTTTTCGTCACCACTTGCCACTCCCTGGGATTTTCCACCACATCATCGGTATTTTGCACCAGAAAACCACCAGCGATCGCCTTAATCACTTGCTTTGGACCACTAATTAAATCCGGCAAAATCAGCACTCGTAACTTAGATTTTTTCTGGAGCAATTCTGCTGCTTCCGGCTCACAACTTGGGGCAAGAATACATTCTAAAAATAGCTTTTTCATCTCCGTGGCCGTCGCTGCATCTAGAGGCCGGTTCACCGCCACAATGCCACCAAAAGCGGAAATCGGATCCGCCGCTAAAGCTTTTTCGTAAGCCTCCACCAAGGTATTACCAAACGCTACCCCACAGGGATTAGTATGTTTCAAAATAGCCACAGCGGGAGGATATTCTGGTCCGATAAACTCACAAATAATCCGTCGGGCAGCTTCCAAATCCACCAAATTGTTATAACTAAGTTCTTTCCCTTGCAATTGTTGCGCGGCTGCCCATCCCGTAGGCGTTAGTCCGACTTGATACCATGCCGCCGTTTGATGGGGGTTTTCCCCATAACGCAATGCCTGTTTTTGCTGACCGGCGATGCCAAATCGAGGGGGCAGAGGGTTATCTTCCAAAGAAGCGACCAATGGTTGATTAACCAGATAATTCGCGATCGCTTGGTCATAAGTTGCCGTATGCCAAAATGCTTTTTGGGCGCAAACTTGGCGGAAAGCTAGAGAGACTTCTCCCTGATTTTTCCGCATTTCCTGTAAATACCCCTCATATTGGTCTGGTTCGCAAAGTACCGTCAAATGAGCGTGATTTTTGGCCGCCGCCCGCAGCAGAGTTGGCCCCCCAATGTCAATATTTTCAATGGCATCCGCATAAGATACATCCGGTTTAGCGATCGTTTGCTCAAACGGATAAAGATTAACCACCACCAAATCAATCGGGCGAATATCGTTATGCTGTAAATCGGCGATATCTTCTGGCAAATCGCGTCTGGCCAAAATTCCCCCGTGAATCCGGGGATGCAACGTTTTCACCCGACCGCCCAAAATTTCTGGCGACCCGGTATAGTCTGCCACTTTGGTCACGGGTAAACCGGCATCTTTTAACACTTTTGCGGTTCCGCCACTGCTGATCAAGTCAAATTCAAAGTCTTGAACTAATTGGCGGGCAAACTCGATTAAGCCAGTTTTATCTGATGTACTCAGCAGTGCTAGACGCGCCATGAATTATCCTCTTAAAAATCTATCGGCTAGTTTACTTTACTTAGAATAAAACGAACTCGGATATTGTGTCGGAAATGTAAGATTTGCTTTGGTTTTTTTTGCTTTGGTTTTTATCTTGACTGTTATTAGTTATTGGTTACTCGTTATGAGATTGCCCTCCGGCAAATAACTAATAGCTAATAACTAATAACCAATAACACTTTCAACTAACACTTTCAACTAACACTTTCAACTAATCTCGCTCAATTCGGTAGCCAAAATCCGTCAAAAAATGCCGCGATTGTCGCCATTTTGGTTGGACTTTAACAAACATTTCTAGATAAACTTGGCCATCAATTAATTTTTGCATTTGTTCCCGGGCAGCGGTGCCCACTTCTTTGAGCATAGCTCCTTTTTTGCCAATTATAATTCCTTTCTGGGAATTTCGCTCTACATAAATGGTGGCTGAAACACGAGTAATTTCTGGAGATTCTTCCACTCGGTCAATTCCCACCGCCACCGAATGAGGAATCTCTTCACGAGTGAGATGCAAAATTTGCTCACGAATCAATTCACCCATAATAAATCGTTCCGGCTGATCTGTCACCAAATCAGGGGGGTAATAATAGGGACCATTGGGCAGCTTTTCTTTAAGCAAGGATAATAAATCATCAAGACCATTACCAGTCACCGCCGAAAACTTCACCATTGCCCATTTATTCAACTTAGCTATTTCTTGATAAGTCCGATCTAAAAGGGCAATTTTTTGAGGGTCTTCTGGTTGCTGGTCTTGTTTATTTAATCCGAGGATTACCGGAGTTTTGGTTTGACTGAGAAACTCCGCAATAAAGCGATCGCCTCCACCCGCTTCTACGGAAGAATCCACCACAAACAGCACCATATCCACCGACTTAATAGCATTTTGGGCATTCTTCACCAGAACTTTTCCCAACTCATGATGCGGCTTATGAATTCCCGGCGTATCCACAAAAATTATTTGGAATTCTGGGGTAGTTAAAATACCCCGCAAACGGTTGCGGGTCGTCTGGGCGATGGGAGAAGTAATGGCAATTTTTTGCCCCACCAGATAGTTCATAATCGTTGACTTACCCACATTGGGGCGGCCAATGATACCGACAAATCCAGACTTAAAACCAGCAGGGGCGGCAGGGATCAGGTTAATTTCATCAGAGTACATATTACGCATCTTTCCCGAAAAGTTTGTTCATTTTAAGGTATTTTACCTATTTATCAAGAAAAATTATTTCTGCTGGATACCAGAGGTTAATGGTTAATTTATTGGGGATTCTTGACCAACTATTGCTTTAGACGATTTTATATTATTTTTGACCTTTTTTAAATATTTTTTTGCCGGAAAATTTCCGTATTTTTACGCAGATTTTTATCAATTTAATTGCTAAATTTGCTAAATTTGCTAAATTTTACATAGTATTACGGATATCTCGAATATTAGTTAGTTGTTATTTGTTATTAGCTTTTTGTTAGAAAAATCTCAACAAGCCACCAAAAACCAATAACAAGTAACAAGTAACAAACAACAAACAACAAACAACAAACAACAAACAACAAACAACAATTTTTTTTAAATAAATATCAATGGTAGTAAACCAATTAGTAACATAATCGGTACAGTTAAAGCTGATTTAGCTGTAGACATAAGAGAAATTTCATGGCAGCCAGTATATAGGGTCAGGATTGTATAGTTGATGGCGAAAATTCCCAGAATGCCGCTCGCGATCCAATTTTGCATCAGCCCACCCAATAATACCCATAAACCCAAAGGCAATAAAGCCGCACCAGTAATAAATAAATCACCGGCAAAACTGCCATTAGCTTGAAAAATGATCCGCATTAAACCACTAACCCCGGTCAAGCTAAAGACCGGAAGTAAGCCCATAATGATTAAGGTTAATATGGGCAAATTACTGAAGGAGTAAATTTTCTGCCAACTATTGCTAATGCCGACGGTAAAGCACAGATTAAAAATCAGGGAAAAGCCAATCCCCACGGCGATCGCTTGTCGATTTCCCAAAGTAATAAACGCCGGAAATAACCCCTCAATGGGATTGAAAGCAAAAGCCCGCCAAGTTTTGAGAATTTGCCAAAGTAACCTGAATGGGGGTGGAGTTTTGTCAATAATGGTTAAAGTTTTTTGCAGATTTTCTAAGGCATTTAAGGTCTGCCGATACTGAAAGCGATCGCCTTGGGCTAAAAATTCTTTCGCCGCTTGCTTCAAACTAATTTTCGCCGCTTTCTTATCGCCAATTTCCTGGTAAACTAAGCCCCGATGATAGTAAGCTGCTGCATAATGAGGATTCATCGCGATCGCCTGGTTTAAATCTGCCAAAGCGCCGGGAATATTCGCCAACTTAAACCGAGTTAATCCGCGATAATAATAAATTTCGGGTATTCGCTCGTTGCGGTGTAACGCTTCCGTATAATCAGCAAATGCCTCACGGTGATTGCTCAGTTGCGATTGGGCAAACCCGCGTTGATAATAAGCCTCGACTAATTCTGGATTTAATTTTAACGCTTCCGTATAATCCGCGATCGCCTCTTGATAATTTAATTTCTGGCTTTTTTTTAAGCCTTGTTGATAAAAATTTACAGCTTGCTTATCTTTTAAATTAACTTCAATATCTGGTTCAGGGACTTTGCTGGTAAACTCTACTTCGTTTGAAGATGATTGGGCTAATTCTTGGTCATACTTTTCCCGCTCCAAAGGATTCCTCAAGATTTCATAAATTCGGGTGATTTCCTTAAAAAAAACTCCAGTTTCGTCAGCGTGATTCACATCAGGATGATACTGGAGCGCCAGACGATGATAAGCTTTTTTAATCTCTTCGAGAGTGGCAGTCTGGCTAACTCCCAAAATTTGATAATAATTTTGTTTTTTTCAACATATTATATCAGTTTCTGTGATTTCTATCCAGAATGAAAAATAGAGATTTATTCAGCGGTTTTGAAGTAATTAAAAACCGGATTTTAACCCTAATTTTTGAAAAAAAAAACTTGCTTTTTTTGGGTAAAAAAACCGGTTTTTTTAGCTCTACTATTACGGGCGAATATTGCAAGTGACTATTGCAGGCGACTATTGCGGGCGACTATTGCGGGCGATCGCCAGTCACATATTGTTGACCCAGCAAAACATGAAAGACATCTGTATTCTCCATAGTGCCAGAAACTCGATCGCTATTAGGACCCCAGCCATAAATCCCCACATTCACTCCTGTGTGATTATGACTAGACCAAGAAACCTGGGGAAATCGACCCTGACCATTATTTTTTAACACTTTTAACCCGCCAGTTTCGTGGTCAGCGGTGACAATAATCAGGGTGTCCGGGTTATTTTCTGCCCATTTGAGGACTTCCGTCACCGTCTCGGCGAACTGCAAAGTTTCCATCACATCTCGTTCCAGATGATTCTCATGTCCCGCATGATCGATCCGTCCCCCTTCGATCATCAAAAACAAGCCATCCGGGTCATTATCCAAAATATTCAGGGCGGTTTTGGCCATCTGCTTTATAAAACTTAGACAAACCCGGACATGGCCGGATATTGATGTTTATTTCTTGCTTCGTCCGGGACTGTCGGCAGCACCCCGTCCACAAGTGTAATCGCCGCAGCCCGACGATTTTTCTAAATTTATACTGGCATTCAAGTCTCTATCTG
>FWWL01006298.1_pt1 | contig 17353 bp, 18 predicted proteins | sample 2228331 | NCBI WGS metagenome assembly FWWL01 (sample SAMEA103939775, study PRJEB20133) | metagenome
CCCCGTCCCTCCTTTTTCTCGCCTTGAGGGGAGAATCGCCTCGCCTCCAGGTGTTTTCCGTCCCGCTCAAAAGCGGGGCCGATTCTCCGGTCAGGTTCGCGGGAAGCCTCCCGCCTCAGACCGCAACCACTCTCGCAATCCACCTAATTTCCTACCGGCAACCACCGTTCTTACGATACGCGCCCCTCGGAGAAGGGCTAACCTCATATGCAGGATCCACGCCGATTCGTCGTCCTCGCCGATCCGGCCTGACGACCGGAGGCCGACGACCCGATCCGTCTTGCCGGAGAGAGGGAAGATCTTGCTTTAAGAGATGCCGCACGACGTGAAAATGGATGAACCGGCCTTCTGGCGCTATGACGAGGGGCTCGGTAGCCGGGAGTTCCGCCGCATCAGCGAGCTCGCCTACCACACGGCCCGGCTCAACATCCACGACGGGAAGAGGCTCCTGGTCCAGAACCGTCTGCGCAAAAGGCTCCGCGCCCTGGGTCTTCCCGATTTCCGCGCCTACCTCCGTTACCTGGAGGAGAACCCCGACGAGGTGAACATGATGGTGGACTGCCTGACCACCAACTTCACCCGCCTCCTCCGCGAGCGCGAACACTTCGAGTTCCTGAGGGACGAGGTCATACCCTGGCTTTCGTCCTCGGGGTTCGAGAGGATCAGGCTGTGGAGCGCCGGGTGCTCCAGCGGCGAGGAGCCCTATTCCATGGCCATCTACCTGAGGGAATACATGGAAGACGTGGACCTCAGGGACCTCCTCATCCTGGCCACGGACATCTCCCTGCGCGCGCTCTCCCGGGCCAGGGAAGGGGTGTTCCGCGAGGAACAGGTCCGGGAGATGCCGGCGCAGTGGAGGGTCAAGTATTTTCGCCGCCACAGGCAAGACGGAGAGAACTTCTACCGGGTGGTCCCGGAGCTCTCCCGCCTCATACGCTTCCGCTACCTCAACCTGGCGGAGCCCTGGCCCATGAAAGGGCTCTTCCAGGTTATATTCTGCCGCAACGTGATGATCTACTTCGACAAGAGGACCCAGCAGGAGCTGGTGGACCGCTTCCACACATACCTGGTCCCCGGGGGCTACCTCTTCGTGGGCCATTCGGAGAGCCTGACCCGCATACGCAACCCCTTCCAGCACTGCAGGCCCTCCGTGTACCGCAAGCTCCCGGAGACGGAGGAAGACGCCGCCGAGTCTCCGGAAGAGGGAGGCACCGCTTTCTCGGCGCGGGCAGAGGGGGCTCAGGATAATGTGGGGAGATGAGAGGTACGCACCGCCTGCCGGGCTGCATAATCGCAAGGGAAACACCGGTTAGCGCCATTTTATGGAAGAAGGTGAACGGAGGATGAAAAGCCCCTTCTCCCGTCCGGTCCGGGTCCTGGTGGTGGACGATTCCGCCATCGTGCGGCAGATCCTCGTCCGCGAGCTGGACGCGGACCCGGACATCCAGGTGGTGGGCACGGCTCCCGACCCCTTCATCGCCCGGGACAAGATCCTGCGCCTGAAGCCGGACGTCCTCACCCTGGATATAGAGATGCCCCGCATGGACGGCCTGACTTTCCTGCGCAAGCTCATGCGCCACCATCCTATGCCCGTGGTGGTGCTCAGCTCCCTGGCCCCCGAGGGAGGAGAGGTCGCCCTGCAGGCCCTTCAGCTGGGCGCCGTGGAGGTCATGAGCAAACCCGGCGGGCCCTACTCGGTGGAGGAGGTGGTCATGCACCTCCGGGACAAGATCAAGGCGGCCGCCCTGGCCGACCTCAAGAGGGTGGGTCAGACCCCCGCCGCCGAGACCTCCCCCGATGAGGCGGCGCTCCCTTCCCTGCCTCCCCTGCGCACCTCGTTGAAGATGGTGGCCATCGGGGCCTCCACGGGGGGGACGGAGGCCATCCGCAGGATAATCAGCCGCTTCCCCGCCGGCGGCCCGGCCACCCTCATAGTCCAGCACATGCCGGAGATGTTCACCCGCTCCTTCGCCGCCAGCCTCGATTCCGTATCCGAAATGGACGTCCGCGAGGCCCGGGACGGTGACCGGCTGCGGCCGGGGCTGGCCCTCCTGGCGCCCGGCAACAGGCACATGGTGCTGCGGCGCAGCGGCGCCCGCTACTACGTGAGGATCAAGGATGGTCCCATGGTCCATCACCAGAGGCCCAGCGTGGACGTGCTCTTCCACTCCGTGGCCAGATACGCAGGGCCCAACGCGCTGGGGGTGCTCTTAACGGGCATGGGGGAGGACGGGGCCGCGGGCCTCAAGGCCATGCACGACGCGGGCTCCTTCACCATCGCCCAGGACAGGGAGAGCTGCGTGGTCTACGGGATGCCCCGCGCCGCTGTGGAGCTGGGCGCCGTGGACCTGCAGCTCCCGCTGGATTCCATAGCCCCGGCCATCCTCCGTTTCCTCCGCTCCGACGGGAGCGGCGCGGGCAGGCCGTCAGCCGGGGAACGCCTTGCCGAGTGAAGGACGCGCCGTCCGCCCCGCAAAACCGCCTTCGCGGAGACCTCCTCCGCCGTACGCTCACCCCGTGAAATATCCGCGCTGCGTCTCACACCGGGGCTCGAAAGGGCGGACGTGGGCGAGGGTGTCACGCGCACGGTTAAGGGATCCTGCGGAGGCGAAACGGCCCTCGGGGCGCGGGGTGAAGGTCGGGTCTTTCTTTACTGAAAGGTCATTCCACGAGGCCCTTGCGCAGGGCGATGGCCACCGCCTCCGTGCGGTCGGTTGCTCCCAGTTTCTGGAAGATATGTATCACGTGGCTCTTCACCGTCTGCTGGCTGATGAACATCTTCTCGGCGATCATCTTGTTGGTATAGCCGTAGGCCAGGAGCTGCAGGACCTCCAGTTCCCTGGCGGTGAGGTTGAAGGCCGAGGCCTCCTCTTCCATCTTCTTCCGGAACCGGGTGATGACCTTCATGGCCGCCTCCGGGCTTAGGGGCGATTTATCCTCCACGGCCAGCTTCACCGCCTTGACCACCTCGCTCACCGGCATGCTCTTGAGTATGTATCCGCTGGCGCCGGCGGAGATGGACTCCAGCACGCTGGACTCGTCCTCCATCATGGTGAGCATGACCACCTTGATCTCCGGGAGGGCCTGCTTGATGAGCCGGCAGGCCTGGATCCCGTTCATCCGCGGCATCTTCACGTCCATGAGTATGACGTCGGGCTTGAGGGTCCTGGCCTTCTCCAGCGCCTCTCTCCCCGACCCAGCTCCTCCCACCACCTCCAGTGACGCCGAAGTGGAAAGAGCGGTCATGAGGCTTTCCCTCACCAGCGTGTGGTCGTCCACGACCATGACCTTTATCCTGGACATGTGCGCCCCCCTTCGCCTCCCTTCGGACTCCGCACCTCATTATCCGCCCGCCTCCCGACAAAGACCGTCGGAAAAGGATCCCGTGTCTCGGGTCGACGGTCCGGTATCCCCGGCTGACGGGACCGGGTGCGAACCTTTGCTCCGTCCGGCCGTCTTCGGGACTCGATACATATTTTCACCCTCTATCAGTTCATTTAACAACCCCGAAGGGGATCGGGCGTCATATCACGGCTCGCCTCCCCACCGCATCCCGGCCGAGCATCACACCAGGAGGTCGTGTTCCCCCTCCTCCGCCTCGTCCAGAGGCCGCAGGTTAGCCTTCCCGTTGTAAAGAGAGCCTTTCGGCCCCCTGCGCTCCTTCCCACTGTCCTCCCTCTGCCTCTCCCCGGGATCCCTTTCCTCCACCCGGCGATGCTCCCCCCTGGCCACCTCCCTCACCTGGCGGGATTCCCGCTCCACCTTTTTGTCGTAGGCCTGGGGTATCTCCTGCGCCTGGTGGTGCTGCCTGACCTCCTGGAGGCGCTGTATCCTCTCGATCTCCTTGGACATGGCCACCAGATGCTGGAAATCGATGGGCCCCAGAGTCATGTTCTCACCCCCCGGAGGGCGAACATCTCTCACCTCCGCCGGGTCCTTTCCTCACGAGGACCCGGCGGAGGTCCCCAAAAAACCGACACCCTGACCCGGAGCTCAACCTTCCTCTCCGACCTCCCCGACATCCTCCGTCCTGCGGGAGGCGCGCGCGCCCTCCTCCCTTTCCCCGGAGTCCTTCCTCCCTCCAAAGGCCAGGAAAAGGGCCATGAGGAAGCGGGCCGCAAGCCCGGTGACGTAGACCGCGGCCATGGCCACCAGGGCCCGGAGGAGGCAGGATTCGAGGGGATAATCCCTGAGCAGGCCCAGCCAGAAGACCAGGCCTCCCATCGCCAGGGCGAGGTAGACGCTCAGGATGTCCACAAGCTCCTTCACCGCCGGCTCTCCCTTACAAGCTCATCATCACCGTCTCCAGAACCTCATGGCATCGGACTCCCCGGTATCCGCGCATGCACGGCCGGCCGGCGAGGCCGAGGCGCTCTTTTCCACCCTGCCCTTCCCGACCCCCGACCTCTCTACCTCGGACACATCACGGACCGCGCGACCGATGGTCAGCGGCTTCAGGGGAACGTCTATGGACGGGTGGTCGGAGAAGTAGGCGGTCATGCCCGCCAGCTCCTCCTCCCAGCGGGAGCGCCTCGCGGGGATGCAGACCGTATCCATCTTGCACAGGACCACCCTCAGGTCGTCCCAGCCGCGGAAACGGTCCCGGAGCAGGCGGAACTCCTCGAAGTCCATGGACGCGTCCACCACCAGAAGGGGGCTGAGGCTCAGCTCCGCGCAGACCCCCCTCATCTCCTCCACCCACTCTACGCCGAGGGGAGGGGTGTCCACCAGGAGGACACCCTCTCCTTCGAGTGCCGCGCAGCGCAGCCCCCGGCATCCCTTGACGGCCAGGTAGTCCACTCCCAGTACCTTCCAGAAAGCCTCCCACCTGGAAACGCCGCTCACCCTTCCCTCCTCCTCCACGCTGACCAGAAACGCTTTCCCTTCGGCGCTGAAATGCCAGGCCAGCCGCCCCAGGACTGAGGTCTTTCCCGACCCTGGAGGCCCCAGGGCCAGCGCACGGCGGGGAAGGCCCATCCCCGAGCAGGCCAGCCCGAGCGGGAGAAAACCCTGTCCTCTCAGGCGCCTCCCCTCCTCATCCGGAGGTGACGCGGCCTGCCGCTCGGCAGCTCCGCCTCCGGATCCTTCTCTCCGAGCCTCCCCTCGCGGGACTCCGCAGGGCATTTCGCGGGGCAGCGAGAGGTCCAGCCCTCGGCCCTCCCTCGCTTCCCCGCCGGGGGACTCTGCGGCCACCACCTCCACCACCCGGGTTCCGAAGAACCCCAGGATGCCGCCCTCCACCCTCTCCTCCGTCTTCACGATCAGGGCGTTGGGGCCCAGCTCGCGCCGTATCCTGCGCAGCACGGTTGGGAGGTCCGGACCCACGTAACGGCGAAGTCTCAAGAGAGCTCACCTCCCGTCAGCGGCTCATCACGTCCTCGACCCCGCGGCCTCCGGCTCCCCCACGTCCACCGTCCCCAGGGACTTGACCTCCACGCCCGGAATCACCTCCTCGTAGGAGAGCACCGCCAGGTTGGGCATGATGCGGCTCAGCAAACGTCTCAGAAAGCGGCGCACGCCGCTGCCGCACAAGAGCACCGGCTGATATCCGCTCCTGGAAGCTTCTTCCACCACACCGGCCAGCCTGGAGATGAACCTCTCGGCCAGGGCCGGGTCCAGGGCCAGCACCAGCTCGCCTCCCACCTGCTGGATGGAGCCCTCGACGGTGCGCTCCAGGGCCGGGTCCAGGGTGATGACCCGGAGGATCCCGTCCTCGGAGACGTATTTGCCGGTTATGGTCCGGGAGAGGGCATGCCGCACATACTCGGCGAGGAGGTCCACGTCGCGGGTGAGCCGCACACGGTCGCCGAGTACCTCGAGTATGGTCACCAGGTCCCTCACCGGGATGCCCTCCTCGAGGAGCCTCTGCAGCACACGGTGCACCTCCCCCATGGTGAGCTGCCCGGGCACCAGCTCCTCCACCACCACGGGGTTGTCCCTCTTCACCAGGTCCAAGAGTGCCTGGGTGTCCTGCCGGCTCAACAGCTCTCCGGCATGGCGCCTTATGGTCTCGGTGAGGTGGGTGAGGAGAACCGAGGCCGGGTCCACCACGGTGAACCCCGCGGATTTGGCCTCGTCCGCCAGCTCCCTGTCTATCCACACGGCGGGGAGGCCGAATACCGGCTCGCTTGCCGGTATACCGGGCAGGGTGGCCTCCGTCTCGCCCGGGTTGAGAGCCAGGTAGCCGTCGGGCTTGAGCTCCCCGCGGGCCACCTCCCCACCCCGGATGTAGATGCGGTATTCCCCGGGGGCCAGGGACAGGTTGTCGCGCAGGCGGATGGGAGGCACCACTATGCCCAGCTCGAGGGCTATCTGCCGCCGCACCAGGACCACCCGGTCCATGAAGTCGCTCCCCGAGTTAGGGTCCACCACGGGTATGAGGTCGTAGCCCAGTTCCAGCTCCATGGGGTCGACTTTCACCAGCTCCAGGACCTCCTCCCTGCTGACCGGCCCGGGCGATTCCACTTCCACCTCCTCCTCCGGCGCCGCACCGCTCACCTCCCTCCGCAGGGCCAGGGACACGCCGAAGGCACCCATGGCCATGGCCATCAGGCTTACCTTGGGAAGGCCGGGCAGCAGGGACATGAGCCCGATTATGCCCGCACCTATCTGCAGAGCCCTGGGCTGCCTGAGTAGCTGCCGGGAAAGGTCCGACCCCAGGTTGGCCTCCGCCGCCGCCCGTGTGATGATCACGCCCGTGGCCGTGGAGACCAGAAGGGCGGGGACCTGGACCACAAGCCCCGCGCCGATGGTCAGAAGGCTGTAGGTGCTCACGGCGGCGCTAAGGTCCATGTGCTTCTGGAAGGTGCCCACCGCCAGACCTCCCAGGAGGTTGATGAAAACCACCACGATGGCGGCGATGGCGTCTCCCTTGACGAACTTGCTGGCCCCGTCCATGGCCCCGTAGAAATCGGCCTCTCTGGCCACATCCTCCCTTCTCCTCCGGGCCTCCTCCTCGCTTATCAGGCCGGCGTTCAGGTCGGCGTCGATGCTCATCTGCTTACCGGGCATGGCATCCAAGGTGAACCTCGCGGCCACCTCCGCCACCCGGTTGGCTCCGCTGGTGATGACCACGAACTGGACGATGACGATGATGAAAAAGACCACCAGCCCCACCACGATGTTCCCGGAGATGACGAAGTTCCCGAAGGAACGGACCATGGAACCGGCATCGGCGTTCACCAGGATCTGTCTGGTGACCGCGATGTTTATGGCCAGGCGGAAGACGGTGGCCAGGAGCAGCAGGGTGGGAAACACGGAGAAGTGCAGGGGTTCCTGGGTGTACATGGTCACCAGCATGACCAGGAGGGAGAGGGCGAAGTTGAAGGCGATGAGCAGATCCAAAATGAAGGGCGACAGGGGCACGAGGATCATGACTATGATCAGCACCACGATCCCCGCGGTGAGAAGGTCGCTGTACCTGTCCAGTCGAGAGCCCTTCATCCTTCCTTCCGACACTCCCGCTCCTTGCCGTGGGACCCCGCGGGCGGGAAGCCATTTCCCGGTCCCGCGGCACGTCCCCTCAGGCTATCCTCGCCGCCATCATCGCCGGGAGACCATCGTCATGGCGGCCCTCCCCTCACCCAAGGCGCGCCCGCTCAGGCTATCCTCGCCGCCATCCTCACGTCCACGCTGATCAGGTAGGCCAGGATCTCCGCCACCGCCTTGTAGAGCTCCGGCGGTATCTCCTCGTCCACCTCCACCGAGGCGTAAAGCGCGCGGGCGAGGGGCGGGTCCTCTACCACCGGGATCCCCAGCCTCTCCGCCTCCTCGCGTATGCGCAGGGCCAGGAAATCCACCCCCTTGGCGATCACCCGGGGGGCCGGCATGCGCCGCCGGTACTGCAGGGCTACGGCATAGTGCCTGGGATTGGTGACCACCACGGTGGCCTCCGGCAGCCTCTGCATCATCCTCCTCCGCGCTATCTGACGCATGCGCGAGCGTATGGCGGCCCTTAGATTGGGGTCCCCCTCCGTCTGCCTGAACTCCTCCTTTATCTCCTGTCGGGTCATCCGGATGTTGCGTTCGAACTCCCACCTCTGATAGCCGTAATCCAGACAGCCGATGAGGAACATGACCAGGGCCACCTTGAGGGCGGCCCCGAAGACCACCTTCATGTAAGCCGAGATGGCCTGGACCACCCCGGCGCCGGTCATGGCGTGGATCCTCGCGTAGTCCGACCTCACCGAGTAATAGGCCACCGCCCCCACCACCGCCACTTTGAGGACGTTCTTGACCAGCTCGGCCAGGGAACGCGGCGAGAAGAGCCTCTTCAGGCCCAGTAAGGGGTTGACCCTTTCACTCCTTGGCTTGAGCGCTCTGGGGACGAAATAGAGCTTTACCTGGAGCCCGTTCACCAGCAGGGCCATGGAACAGAGCGCCAGGCAGAAGGGAGCGAGAGCCCCCATGATACCCAGCAGCCCCGCCTTGAGCTTTCCGAGGATGGCAGCAGCCGTTACCTCTTCCCCCGCCGCGGCCAGCCCTCCCTCTATGAGAGAGGCGAAGTGTCGAAAGAGGGAGGGTCCCAGGAAGCGGAGGAGGAAGACGCTGAAGAGGAACATGGCCCCGGAGGTGAGGTCCGCGCTCCGGGCCACCATGCCCTCTTTCTTGCGCACGTCCTCCCGTTTCTTGGGGGTCGCCTTCTCCGTCCTCTCTTCCCTCGCCAATCCCCGACCTCCTCAGCGAGCCGGCGAACCCTCCCCCGCCATCACCAGGCCCCCGCCAGCCACCTCTCGAAGCCCTCGAACAGGTGGCGCAGGAAGACCACCGTGGCGGGCATGGTGACGAAGACGGCCAGTAGCCCGAGGAGCACCTTCAGGGGTATCCCCAGGACGAACACGTTGAGCTGGGGGACCGAACGGGCCACCAGGCCGAACACCACATCTGCCACGAAGAGCGCTCCCAGCACGGGGGCGGCTACCTTCACCGCCACGACGAAGACTTCGGCGGCCGCCCTGGCCGATGCCGTAGACAGGATGTCCGGTAGGACCAGGCTTCCCGCCGGGAACACCCGGTAGCTGGAAAGGACGGACACCACCAGCAGGCGGTGGCCGCCGGCCAGGTAGAACACCAGCACCGCCAGCAGCATGTAGAAACGGGCCAGGATGCTGGCATAATGTCCCGACGTGGGATCGAAGGAATGAGAGAGACCGAAACCCATCTCGAAGTCGATCATCCCCCCGGCCATGCTCACCCCGCTCACCGCCAGGGTGAACAGGTAGCCCAGAAAGACCCCCACCAGTACCTCGTAGACGAGGCGCAGGGGGAACACGGCGTTGAGCCGCAGGGCCTCCACCTCCACCAGGGGGGTGAGGAAAAGGGTCAGCACCAGGCAAAAGGCGGCCCTCACCAGCACGGGCACCTGGCCCCTCCGGAAGAAGGGCGAAGCGGTCACGGCGCCCGCCACCCGCCCCATGACCAGAAGAAAAGCGGAAACGGTGGCCTCGGTGGCCGGAAACGCCAATTCACCCCACCTCCTCTGCGGTACCGCCCTTACCCGCGCCGGGCAGGACCTCCCATCCCGGGTCTCCGGCCATCACCTTATCCTCCGCGAGCCCACACATGCTTGATCGGGTGAAAATCAAGGCGGCGTTACCTCCGGTTACCCCGTCGCCCTTCACCGCTCCCCTCCCCTGTTCATCGGATCAACTCCGGGATGTTGTGGAATATCTCCAGGGTGAAGTTGACCAGGGTCCGGATAATCCATGGACCGGCCAGGATGATCATCAAAAGGGTCACGAACAGCTTGGGGATGAAGGTCAGGGTCATCTCCTGGATCTGGGTGGCCGCCTGGAGGATGCTGATCACCACCCCCACCAGCATGGTCACCCCGAGCAGCGGGAGGAGCATCAAAAGGGCCAGGAAGAAAGCCCTGCCAACTATTTCCAGCATCGCCGACCTCCACCCTTTCTTGTCCTTCTACCCCGCGACACGTCCTCTCCTCCCCCTATTTGAAACTGGTGATGAGCGACCTCACCACCAGCCCCCAACCGTCCACCAGGACGAAAAGCAGCAGCTTGAAAGGCAGGGAGATGATCATGGGCGGGAGCATGAGCATGCCCATGGACATGAGGGTCCCCGAGACCAGTATGTCTATGATCAGGAAAGGGATGAAGATGAGGAAGGCGATGATGAAGGCCTTCTTCAACTCGCTGATCACGAAGGCGGGGACCAGGACCATGGTGGAGACCTCCTCCGGGCTCTCCGGTCTCTCCTCCGAGGAAAGACTCAGGAAGAGCTCCAGGTCCTTCTCCTCCGTCTGGCGAAGCATGAACTCCCGCAGGGGCTGCAGCCCGCGTTGAAAGGCCTCTTCCCGGGGTATGGACCCTTCCATGTAGGGCTTCACCGCCTCGCTGTTTATCCTGCCCACCACCGGAGACATGATGAACAGCGACAGAAAGAGGGCCACGCCGATGATCACCTGGTTGGGTGGCATCTGAGCCGTGCCGATGGCGTTGCGGATGAAGGAGAGTATCACCACCACCCGGGTGAAACAGGTCATGCAGATGAGCACGGCGGGGATGAGGGCGAGCAGGGTAATGACGATGAGGAGCTGCACCAGTGAGTTGCTCCTCGAGCCCTCCTCCAGGGTGTCGATCAGCTCGTCCTCCGGGGGCTGGGCCCTGGCCCTTTCCGTCCCCCAGATCAGGAAAACGGCGCACGCCGCGATGACGGCCGCCAGGGCGAGCGCCAGAGGCAGGAGACGACTCCCCTTCCCTCTCATCCCGCTTCCCATCGATCATCTTCCTACCGGCCCGCTCTTCTCGCCGTCTTCCACCTGATCTCCTCGAGCAGGGGGCGCTTCCCCCTTCCCTTCGCCGCGTTCCCCCTGAAAGCCGAGGCCATCTCCTCCCTGATCAGAGAGAGGAACTCGTCATCCAGGAGCTCGGCGTCCTCCGCGCTGACCGCCTCCTCGGGCTCCATCTCCCCGAGCAGGTCCATCCCCCTCTCCGACACCCCCACCAGGAGGAGCCGGTTCCCCGCCCTGACCTCGTATATCCCACAGGAGGGTCCCAGAGGGGTGTACCCTGCCACCTCCAGTCTTCCCGGCCTGGAAGAACCGGCGTTCCCTCCCCGCTTTCTCGCGACTCTCTTGACGAGCAGGATCAGGCCGGCCACCGCCGCCAGCCCGAGGAATACCCTGGCCGCGCTTCCCGCGAGGTCCAGGGAAGGGGCCTCCGGGAGGCCCCCCGTGGAGGGTGTTTCACCTTCCTGCGAGGTGTTGTCCTGCTGGACGTGTCCCGACCCCTCCCCTCCCCCGGCGGTAACGGCGGTGGAAGGTCCTGCCTCCCCCTCCGCCTCCTCCTCGAGAGGAGACGAGGTCTCCTCCTTCTCCGATCCCACCGCCGCGGCCGGTGCCGTCCGCTCGAGCGCCCGGGAAGCGCTCTCCCCCCTCTCCAGCTTCCCGGAGAGGTAAGAGACCGCTGCCACCAGGAGGAAGAGGAGAGCCATCCCGGCCAGGGCTCGTTTCCACGGCCTGCCCGGCGAGGTTCCGTTTGCCCTGCCCCGCCGGAGGAGCGGTGACCATGCGCGTCGCGGCACGCCTCTCAAGCCTGCCTCCTCACGATCTCCGTCACCCTTACCCCGAAATCCTCGTCGATCACCACCACCTCTCCCCGGGCGATGAGTTTCTTGTTGGCATAGATCTCCACGGGATCCCCCACAACCTTGTCCAGCTCGATGATAGACCCCTCGCCCAGGGAAAGGACGTCCTTTATCCTCATGCGGGTGCGACCGATCTCCACGGAGACCTCCAGCTCGATGTCCAGGAGCAGCCGGATGTTGTCCTCCTCCGGTCGCCTCCCGCTCCCTCCCCCGCCCAGGGGCTGGAACTCAACGCGGCGCACCTCCACCTCCTCCTCGGCGGCCGGTGCGGGTTCCCGTTCGCCCGTGGAACCCCCGTATCCCGATCCCGCCTCCTCCGGGAGGCGCGCCGGCTGGACCTCCTCCTCTTCCTCGAGGATCATCTCCGCCAGCCTGGCGGCGAATCCCACGGGCATGAGCTGGATCATCTCGCTCTTCAGGAGGTCGGCCACCGAAAACTGGAAGGCTATCTGAACCAGGTCCCCCTCCCCGTAGGAGGGTGGAGCGGGGGGTCTGTCCTGCGCGGAGAAATCCAGGACCTCTATGCGCGGAGGGTGCACGCTCATCTCCAGCCCGAGCATCTCGGACATGGCGTATACGGCGCCGCCCACCATCTGGTTCACCGCCTCCCCGACCACGCTCTTCCGGTAATCGTCGAGGGACTCGTCCAGGTCCCTTTCCTCCTCGTCCATTATGTTGGCCAGGAGGTTGGCGTCCCGCTGGTGGAGCACCAGGACGGTGCTACCCTCCAGCCCCTCCTTGATCTCCACCCACACCACCACGCAGGGTACGGGGTGGGAGGAGACCATCTCCTCCCAGTCCACCCAGGAGACCCGGGGGGTGGTTATCTCCACGTCCCTGCCCAGGATGGTGGAGAGGACGGTGGCCGCCCTGCCCATGGCGATGTTGAAGAACTCCCCCAGGGCGTCGAGCTGTTCCTCGCTGAGGGGCCTCTCGGCCTCCCCTCCCGCGGAGAGCTCGCCCGGGGGCGCCGGAGGACCGCCTCCTTCGCCTCCGCCGCTTTCCCCCCTGATCAGTGCGTCTATCTCCTCCTGGGAAAGGGGCTCCTCGGCCATATCCAGCCTCAACCTCCCTCCGCTACTCCCCCGTTCTCCCTGACATGCATCCGGGAAGCTTCCCGGTCTCTTAAATGACAAGGACGGCTCTCAAGCCGTCCGTGGCCGGGGCTCGTTCCCGCTCGCCCCGCTATTCCTCGTTCGAGTGCCGCTTTCGCCGCGGCGTTGTCCCGCGCCGCAGACGAGGGCGGCGTCTCCTTCCCGCCGCCCGAGTGGGCGTCAGGATTCCAACGCCCTCCGCACGGTCTGTATCACCCTCTCCGGCTCGAAGGGCTTGACGATGAAATCCCTGGCCCCGCTCTTTATGGCCTTGATGACCATGGACTGCTGACCCATGGCGGAGACCATGACCACCCTGGCCCGAGGATCCATGTCCATGATCTTCTGCAAAGCCTCTATGCCGTCCATCTCGGGCATGGTGATGTCCATGGTCACCAGGTCCGGAGAATGCTGCTGATAGAAGTCTACGGCTTCCCTCCCGTTCTCCCCCTCGGCCACCACCTCGTAACCGTGTTTGAGGAGGATGTTGCGGATCCTCTTGCGCATGAAGGCCGCGTCGTCCACGATCATTATCCTGGCGGACACGCCCATTCCTCCTTTCCTCTACCTTTCAAGGATGGGTATCCCGGAGGACCCATCATCCCCCTGTTGTCCGCGGGAGGGGGGAAAATGGGGTGATTCGAGTCCCCCTTATACGCCTACCCGGAAACCCCACGGCTCTCCCTCAGATCACCTCCACGCGGTCGCCGGAAAACCTAACCGTAACCCGGCCGGTTCCCACCTCCACGGCGACGTTACGACCCGTCTCCCCGCCCACCATCTCGGCGGCGATGGGGATGGACAGTTTGCGCAGCACCGCACGGGTCACGGCGATGTTCCTCTCCCCTATGTTCTGCAGGCTGTTCTCGCCGAAGAGCCTCGCCCCGCCGCACAGCTTGGCGTAGAGGTCTCCCCTTCGCGAGCCCATCCTGAGCATCTCCTTCACCAGGGCCGCCACTCCGGGGGCGGCGTACTTGGCCGGCCGGCCCCCGTCGCTCATCCCCTTGGTCCTTTCCGGGAGCATGATGTGGGCCATGCCGGTCAGGGGGCTATTGCGGTCCAGAAGGATCACCCCCACGCAGGAACCCAACACGCTGGTGAGGACGTCCCCCGGCTCGCCGCTTACCGCAAGGTCCCCCATCTTGACGATGATCCGCCTGGGCATCCCTTCCCTCACTCCTCGTGAATCCTTCACCGGGACCCGACTCCCCGAGCGAGCTCGCCTGCCGGGGTGGGCGAGGTTCGCCGACTACTGCTCCTCCGCCCTCCTCACCAGGGTCCTCAAATCCTCGTTCTCGGCCAGGAAAAGCACGTATCCCACCGAGGAAAGGCCCTCGCCCCGAAAACACGTCTCCAGGACCAGGGTGTTGTCACTTCCCTCGCATATCTCCAGGAGGACGGTGTTCACCACCGCCTCCAGCATGTCCGCCGCGCAGGAGGGAGTTCCCGGGTAGAGTTCCAGGTCGCAGACCCTGGACACCGCGGTGAGGTAGGCGTTGAAGAGGATGTTTCCCGTCTCGGCGATGGCGGAGAGGTTATGAGGCGAAAACCCCCATTTCTTGTCCTCGGGGTCCAGGAGCAGGTCCAGGAGGACCCTGGCGTCCTCCAGGCCCAGGATGTAGAGCAGGTGCCCGCTCAGGTCCCCGTTCATCCTGGAATAGACGCAGATCACCGTCTCCAGGGGGTCGCCTATGTGCTCCGCCACCTCCTCCACGGGGAGCATGAAGGCCTGGGGAGCCTCCAGCACCATGTCCCTCCCCAACCACGTCTCCATGGAGGCGGCGGCGTGCCCGGAACCGATGTTGGCTATCTCCCTGAGGACGTCGACCTCTTCGTCCTCTAAAATCGCCTCTCCCATCTCCTCACCTCGCCGCCCCGGAGAAGGATCCGGGGCCGCACGGGCCTCGGAAGACAAACCGTTTTCTCGTCGCCTGACGTTGTCCTTGATACCACCATCCCGGCCTCGCCTCCTCACCTTTTCGTCCCTGAGGTCGCCGCCAAGCGGTGGATTGTGCGACGCGGTCACGGGCGGGAGTGCCCTCGCCTGCGGGCACGCTGCCGCGGACGGTCGGCGTCCTGTGAGAATCCATCCTTGGATGGATGAAAAAAGGCAAAAGGGACGATGCCCCCGGCCGGAGCCCGCACCGAGAATGGAGGCGTGAGTGCCGGGGAGGGTTTTGGCGCGCCTGCGGGTCATCCCTCGGGGCGGAACGGGGAAAGGCCGTGGACGGAAAAGATCTTCAAGATATAAACGGGCTACTTGCGTCGGACCGGCCGTCGGCAGGGAAAAGAGGGTGTCGCGGAACCCCCTTCGATGCCTATTCCACTTCCTTGAAAAGGGATTACCTTAGCCTTGCCGAGAATCCCCTGCGCCCCGCTGCGGTGCTGGATGCGGAGGGGCGCGTTCTGCGCTGCAACCCCCCTTTCGGCCGCCTTCTGGGACTTGAACCGGAGGACGTCGCGGGCAGGCGATTTTTCGACCTGGTGCACGAGGAGGACGGACCCAGGCTCCTTTCCTTCTGGGCGGAGCTGGTCGAAAAGCCCGGCTGCTCCCTGGTGTCCGTTTTCCGTTTTGTCGTCAGCCCGGATCTGGCCTTCAATACGGCGGCCTTGTGGAGGAACATGTCGGACCACCCGGAGATAAAGGGTGTCGCTTTGGAACTGCTCGACCTCTCCGGGTGCGCGGAGGCCCGGAAGGCACTTGACGAGATCAAGCGCCTCTTCTGCCGCCTGGGACCTGTTCCCGAGGAGAACCTGCGATCCATCGTGAGCTCGGTGCGGAAGCTGTACGAGGCGGACGCGTGCTTTTATCTGCGCCGGGAAAGGAACCGCCTTGAGGTCTGCGCCTCCCCGGAGTTCCCGCATTCCGAAATACAGGGGAAAGGAGAGGGGAGGTTCCTCGCCCTGCGGATGCTGGAGCGCGACGCCGAGGAGCCCCTGTTCGTGCCCGACCTCCTCGTGGAACCCGGTCTCCTCGAGGACCCGCTGGCCCTCTCACTGAACGCCAGGACCTTCTACGGCCAGCCGGTCCTGCTGGACGGGAAGACGGTGGGGGTCATCTGCCTTTACCACGTAAAGCCCAGGGTCTACACCCGGGACGAGAAGGAGAACCTCAACCTTCTGGCCCACATCGTCTCCCTGGAGGAGAAACACCGGCAGCACGAGCAGGCCCTGCGGGATCTGGTGGACGTGGTCTCCCACGAACTCCGCCATCCCATCTCCATAATCCTGGGGTACGCGCATACCCTGAAGACCCACAACCACCGCCTGGACGACCTCACCAGGAAGGAGATCCTGGCCCGCCTCGAAAACGGCGCCAAACGGCTGGAGCACACCACCATGGAGATACTGGAGGTCTCCAAGCTGGAGAAGGGGATGATGCGCCTGCGCCCGGAAACGGCGGAGTTGACCCCCCTTCTGGAAAGAGCGGTGGAGGAGATGAAGGCCAGCGGCGTGACCAACCCCATGTACGTCAAGGCAGAAGACGGACTCCCCGCGGTGGCTATGGACGCGGACAAGATCCTGAAGGTCCTGATAATCCTCCTGGACAACGCGGCCAAGTATTCCCCGGAAGGGTCACCCATCGACATCGCCGCGGAATCCCACCCGGACGAGGTGGTGGTCTCGGTCATGGACCGGGGTCCGGGTATCCCCATGGAGGACCGTCTGCTGGTCTTCGAAAAATTCTACCAGGTCGAGGAGGCCATGCATCACTCCCTCCCCGGCATAGGCCTGGGCCTCTACCTGGCCAGGGAGATAATAAACGCCCACGGGGGACGGATCTGGTGCACGGAAAGGGAGGGAGGCGGAGCGGTGTTCCGCTTCGCGCTCCCCCTCTGAGCCCCCAGGAGGTTAAAACCGCCTGTCCGGTAATTCCTGCCATACGTCGATCCGGCGCCGGCTTGCGGCGTCCTTTCCCCCGCGGTCCACGCGGCGAGTCCTTCAGCCCGTCAGCTCCCGCAGCACCTCCAGGAAGCCGGGAAAGGAGACGTCCACGCATTCCCAGCCGCCGATCACCGTCTCCCCTTCGGCGCAAAGAGCGGCCACCGCCAGGGACATGGCGATGCGGTGGTCGCCGTGCGAGTCCACCCGCGCCCCCCGCAGGGCGGCCGGGCCGCTGACCACGAACCCGTCGGGCAGCTCCTCGATGCGGGCTCCCATCCTGCGCAGCTCTCCGCACACGGCGGCAATGCGGTCGCTCTCCTTGACCCGGAGCTCACTCGCTCCCCTGACCACCGTCTCTCCCCGGGCCCGGCACCCCAGAACGGCGATGAGGGGCACCTCGTCGATGAGGGCGGGGATCCTCCACCCCTCCACCTCCACCCCCACCAGTGAGGCGCTCCCCACCTCCAGGTCACCCCGCGGCTCGTTGCACACCTCCCGGTAGCCGGACTCCAGGACCAGGGCACCCATGGAATTGAGCACGGAGAGGAACCCGGCCCGGGTGGGATTGAGCCCCACTCCCCTGAGGGTCAGCCGTGAACCGGGGACCAGCGCCGCCGCTGCCAGGAGGAAGGAGGCGCTGGAGAGGTCGCCGGGCACGTCGACCTCCACCGCCCGGAGCTCCGACCTCCGCACCACCAGGGCATCCTCCCCTTCGAAGGAGAGGTCCGCTCCCATGAGCAGGAGCATCCTCTCCGTGTGGTCGCGAGAGG
>FWWL01006305.1_pt1 | contig 17349 bp, 16 predicted proteins | sample 2228331 | NCBI WGS metagenome assembly FWWL01 (sample SAMEA103939775, study PRJEB20133) | metagenome
TCTTCTGCCCTTCAATATAAACGATAATAATAATTAAAATAAACACTGCTACCATTACAGAAATATAACCACCTTCTGGAATTTTTGTAATAGATGATGCGGAGAATACAAATGTAAAAATAAATCCTAAAACTGACAAAAATAAATGAAAAAACTCCCTCCTATAAAAATGCAGAATTATTAGGTAGATTGAAGTGATTAACATTGTAATGGCAACAGATAGTCCATATGCATGACCGATATTTTCACTTGTCCTAAATATCAAAAGAACAAAAACTATTAATGAAAATAAACTCCAATTAACAAAACCTGAATAAATTTGACCAAATAAATGTTTTGATGTATGAGAGAATTGAATCCTTGGAAATATATTTGTATTTCCCATTTGAAAGAATAATGAGAACATTGCACTTATCATAGCTTGCGATGCAATAATGGTCGATAGTATAGTAAGAGTTAAGAAAAATATATAAAAATTTGGAAATGTTGAATTTACCATTTCAAATAAAATTGAACTTGATTTTGGATTTAATAAAGCATATGAACATTGACCAAGATAATTTATTATAAGTGATGGAAATACAAAAAAAAACCAAGATTTTCTAATTGGCTCCTTTCCAAGATGACCCATATCCGCATATAGTGCTTCACCACCTGTTATTGATAGTATTACAAGTGACATCACAAAAAATGCCTCAATACTATCTGTTATGATGAATTTAATTGCATAGTATGGATTAAATGCAATGAGAACAATTGGCATTTTAGCAAGGTAAATAAGTCCAAGAATAAATAATGTTGAAAACCAAATAAAAATAATGGGACTAAATAGTGGAAAAATTCTATCAACTCCACCCTTTTGAATGGAAAATAAAAAAAGAGCTATTGAGATTGAAATTAAGACAATTACAATTTGAGGTGTATTTTCAAAGCCTTTGATTATTTTGATACCTTCAACAGCACTAAGAATTGAAATGGATGGTGTAATAATACCATCACCTACAAAGAATGCTAGTCCTATAAATAATAAAATCCTTGTAAAATTTATAACACCTTGATTTTTAATACTCCTAAAAATATATTCTGCTAAAATAATTTTTCCACCCTCTCCTCTTATACTAAACCTCATCGAAAGAAATGCATATTGAATTGAAACAACAACTAGCAAAGACCAAATGATAAGCGATGTAATACCTATGAGATTATCAAATGTTCTTTGCTTTAATAGTAGTAATATCAAAGAAAGTGTATAAATGGGACTTGTTCCAATATCACCAAATACAATTCCTAGGGGTTTGAAAACATCTAAGAAAAACTTCTTCATAAGTATTCATCAAGCTTTAATTTCTTTAATGTTTCAACAATTTCTCTAACATTTTGTGCCTTGTTTTTTTCAATTATTAGCGTGCTATCTTTTGTATGAACAATTATAGCATTTTTAACATTGTAAACTGCACAAATTCCATCCTTTGAAATTACTACACAATTTTTAACATTTATTAAAACTGCAGTTCCAATTACAATATTGCCATTTTCATCCTTTTTAAATAGATTTTCAAGTGAAGTATATGAACCTGCATCTTCCCAATAAAATTCTGCTTTTACAAGTGCTATATTTTTAGCTTTTTCCATTATTGCATAATCAATTGAAATACTTCTAACCTTTTCATAAAATTCCTTTACACTCTTGGCATCCTTATAAATTCCTACAATATCACTTGCATACTCTTCATAAGCCTTTAAAATTACTTTCTTTCTAAATACAAACATTCCCGAATTCCAATAAAAATTACCTTTTTCAATAAATTCTTTCGCCTTTTCAAGTGAAGGTTTTTCATAAAACTTTATCACCTTATAGACATTTTCTCTAATTTCACCATTTACCTCAACATAACCATATCCCGTTTCCGTTCTACTTGGCACTATTCCAAATACTACAATATAATCATCCTTCGAAATTTCTATTGCTAAATTTCCATTCTTTATAAATGTTGGCACATTCCCAATAATGTGATCCGCTGTTTGAATGAAAATTATATCATCATCCTTAATATCTTCAATTTCATTTATTGCATAATATATTGCAACCGCTGTGTTCTTTCCAATTGGTTCACTTATTATTTTTGCATCCTTTATTAAATTTTTAATAGGTCTTTCAAGCTCTTTTGTTGTTATAATATAAACTTCACCAAAATTCTTAGCTTTTTCGTATGCTTCTAAAATTAAAGGTTTTCCTGTAAATAGGTCTATTAATTGTTTTGGTCTATTCCTTCTTGATAATGGCCAAAATCTCTCACCTTTGCCACCTGCTAAAATCAGTGAAAATACTTTCATTAACTTTGAAATTTTAAAGACTATTGTTTTTATTCATTTTATACTGCAAGATCTAATAAGCAAAATTAAAAGTAGGACAATAACTAAAACTTGTGTTAAATAGAGTAATAATATCCAAAGTATTAACTTTTTAATTTTATCAATAACATTTGCATATATATCATCAAGTCGTTTTTCAATAGCTTTTACAAATTCTAATACGCTATCCATCTTCTTACTTTCTTCTTTTGAACTTAATAGTTCTATTGCTGATGGTGCCAAATTCATTAAAATTCTTATAAGTTTTAAAAAACTTTTTAACATTTGGAAAATTTTAAACTACCTTTAAACTTTTGTAATGAAAATTAGATTAGATCAGCTTTTGGTAATAAGAGGAGTTGTTGAGAGTAGAGAGAAGGCACAAAAAATAATTATGATGGGAAATGTAATAGTAGATGGAAATGTAATTGATAAACCTGGGAAGTTTGTAGATGTAAATGCTAATATTAGGATAAAGGAAGAATTAAGGTATGTTTCGAGGGGTGGTTATAAACTTGAAACTGCACTTAATTATTTTAAATTGGATGTTAAAAATTTCATTTGCTTAGATATTGGTTCATCAACAGGTGGATTTGTAGATTGCCTGCTTCAAAGAGGTGCTAAGTTAGTATATGCAGTAGATGTTGGAAAGCATCAGCTACATGAGAAGTTAAGGAATGATCAAAGAGTTATATTTTACGAAGAGAAGGATGCAAGAGAGTTGAATGAAAAAGATATTCCAGTTAAAGTTGATTTGATTACAATTGATGTTTCATTTATAAGTTTAACGAAAATTATTCCAAGTATTGTAAAGTTTTTAAAAAATAATGGAAAGCTACTTGTCTTGGTAAAACCTCAATTTGAACTTGAAAAGAGATATGTTAAGAAAGGTGTTGTTAGAGATGAGCATTTAAGGAGGATGACAGTGGAAAAAATTGAAGAGTTTCTCAAAAGTTTAGGGTTTGATGTAATTGGGGTTTGTAAGTCCTATCCACCCGGTCCAAAGGGCAATGAAGAATTTTTCATTCTCTCTAAAATATCATCATAAATTCTATTAACTGCACCAATATGTTCTCTGAAAAATGCTTCACAAACTTTTATTATATTCTCTTTCAAATTGTTATTATCTTTAATTATGTTAATAATTTCAATCATTTCACTTGCATTTTGAGCTATAAAAATAGCATTATTTTTCTTAAAGTATTCTACATATTGTTTAACATTTTTATAGTATGGACCAATTATTGTAGGTTTTTTGAAATATAAGCTTTCAAGAATATTGTGCCCTCCATAGTTTTTTAACGTTCCTCCAACAAGGCATATATCTGATATACCATAAATACTTTTTAGCTCACCAAAACTATTCAAAATCAAAACTCTGGAAGGTTTAAGAGGAATTCTTAAAGACCACTCGATCTCTCTTTTATTTAACTCTTCTATTATTTTTGAAATGTTATCTAGATGTCTTGGTGCAACTACAAACTTGAAATTCTTAAAATAATCAATAACCTTTACAACTTCTTCAATTTCCTTAGATCTAACACTTCCAAATGTTATAATAAAATCTTCCTCATTAAAACCAAGCTCACCTCTTTTAATATCCCTTATATTTGTCTTTACCGCATCAATTTTTAAATCTCCAAAAAATACAACATCACTTGCTCCAACTAGTTTAAATTTTAACCTATCGCCATCACTTCTTGCATATATTCTTAAAAACTTCTTAAAAATTGGAGTAAATATAAGTGAAAATGCCTTGTAAAATCTAAATGACCTATTTGATAGCCTTCCATTTACCAAAAAAATTTTAAGCCCATGTTTATAACTCATATTTATCAGATTTGGCCAAATTTCTGTTTCTGCAATTATTAAAACATCTGGTTTTTGAGATAGAATTTCCCTTAGAGTAAAAGGATTGTCAAGAAAATATCTATAAACCTTAGAATATGGATAGTTTTTTTGAGCTTGTAAATAAGCTGTTTTTGTAAATGTGGATATTATCCTATCATCAAATTTATTTATTAGCGGAACTATTGCATTTAACTCACCTAGGGATGAGGCATGAAACCAAACTCTCACTTAAAATATCTATATACTAATTTTGCAAGTTGTAAAATCATCATTTCACTAGTGCCCGCACCAATATCGTTCAGTTTAGCATCTCGCATAAGTCTTTCAACAATATAATCCTTTGTATATCCATATCCACCAAGAACTTGTATTGCTTCAAGTCCCGCTTCTACACCAAGTTTCCCACAAAGATACTTTAACGTGCTTGCCTGAACTCGATTATCCTTATTTGGATCATAATACTTTGCACTTAAGTATAAATAAGTTCTTAAAACTTCAAGCATTCCTGCAATTTTTGCAACTTTCTCCTGAATTAGTTGATATTCACTTATTGGTTTTGAAAAAGCAACCCTTTCTTTGCTATATTTAACCATAATTTCAAGACATCTCATTGCCAGTCCTGTTGATATTGCAGATATTGTAATCCTTTCAATCTCAAATCCTTTAACAGCCATGTAATAACCTTTATTAAGTTCTCCTAATAATTTGCTTTTATGAACTTTTGCATTATCAAAATATAGCAAAGCAGTTGGAGAACCACGCATACCAAGTTTATTTAATTTCTTTGAAACATGGAAATTCTCATTATCCGTATCAAATATAAAAGCACTTATACCATCTTTACCTTCACTTCCTGTTCTTGCATATACAATCAAAACATCTGCGACTGAACCATTTGTTGTAAAATTTTTTGAACCTGAAATATAAAAGTAATCACCCTCCAATTTAGCTTTTGTAGTGATATTTTGAGCATCACTTCCTGCATTCGGTTCTGTATAAGCAAGACCACCTATAAATGTTGCACTTGAAAGTTTTGGTAAATAGTAATTTTTTTGCTCTTCATTACCATACTTCACGATTGGATAAGCACAAAGAACACTATGAGCCAATAGTGAAAGTGCTAATGCTGGACTTTCCCTTGATATTTCTTCTAATACGATTAGTGCACTTAGAACATCTTCTCCAATACCCCCATATTCTTCAGGTATTAGAATACCTGTAAATCCAAAATCACCCATTTCCTTAAAGATATCAATTGGGAAGTAATCTTCCTCATCGATCTTTTTGGATACTGGTGCTATTTTGCTTTCCACAAATTTCCTAACATTCTCTCTCAGAAGTCTATGTTCATCACTTTCTATTTTATCTAAAAATTCAAACATAATAATGAAAATTTTAAAGTAAGATAACCTTTTTAAATGTCAAATATAATTGTAGCTATATATTTTCCATTTTCAATTTTTATTTCCATCTTATGATATGTTGGACTTTTTATACCTGTTCCAATTCTGTGTTTTTTAGGATTATAAAATTCACCCATTGCCTCGTATTTAAGAGTATTTTCACTAACCTTAACTTCAAAACATTTTAAGATAATAGATTTTGTATCAAATTCAAATAGCAATTTTTCCAAGAAAAGATACAAAAGCTCTAATTTATCTTCTGCTGATACTTCTCCTTCAACAATTTCATTGCAATCTACTTCTTCCAAATTTTCACAAATAATTTTAAACATTCCATATCCTGCATTTTTGAAAACCTCATCTAAACTATTCGCTACTATTTTAATACCAATATCCGCTGTATGTTCAATAAATTCAATCATAAATCTGCTTTTTTATAATCCTAACAAAATTTTCAAGATCATCAACACCTACTTTGGGATCTAAAACAATTTTCCTAAATTTCATTTCAAGTAAATCCTCTTCCATTATTAAAAATTCATTTTCTTTAAGTTCAAAAATTAGATTCAAAACTGCACTATCCTTAATCCTTTCAATACCATAAACCTTAATAATATCGATAAATCCAAAGTTTCTTAAATGTGTTATAAACTTACCATTATTGAATCCAATTACCCTTGAAAAGTTATCCCTTTTAAAAATTACCAGATCATCTGATATAAAAAAATGTCCCTTATTTAGCAATTTTAGCATCAATTCAGTTTTACCAATACCACTCCTCCCTTTAATAAACACACCAATTCCAAAAACTTCAACAAAACAACCATGAAGTCCAATCATCTTAAAATTTTAAAGTCTTAACTTTAAAATTTTGGATTATGTCTAAAAGAATTTTAATAACAAGTGCTCTTCCCTATGCAAATGGACCACTGCATATTGGACATTTGGCAGGTGCATATTTACCAGCAGATATTTACACAAAATTTCAAAAATTAAAGAAAGTTGATGCAATACATATATGTGGAACAGATGAGCATGGTGTTGCAATTACATTAAGTGCAAAAAAAGAAAATAAAACACCAAAAGAGCTTGTAGATTATTATCATGAGAATATAAAAAGAACATTTGATAGGATTGGTATTTACTTTGAAAACTTTTCAAGGACAACAAAACCTTTGCATTATAAACTGTCACAAGAATTCTTCTTAAAAATATATCAAAATGGATACATTGAGAAGAGGGATGTTAAGCAATTTTATTGTGAATATGATAAAACATTTCTACCTGATAGATATGTAGTGGGAATTTGTCCATATTGTGGATATGATAAAGCAAGGGGTGATCAATGTGAAAAGTGTGGAAGGTGGCTTGAACCAATAGATCTAAAAGAGCCAAAATGTTCATTATGTTTAAGAGAACCTATTTTAAAAGATAGCTTTCAATACTTCTTTAAACTGAATGAGTTTGAGAGTAGGTTAAAAGAGTATATTGAAAGCAAAAAAGGTAAATGGAAAGAAAATGTTTTAAACTTTGTAAATAATTGGTTAAAAGAGGGATTAAAGCCAAGAGCAATTACAAGGGATTTGGAATGGGGAGTTCCTGTTCCACTTGAATCTGCGAAAAATAAAGTTTTATACGTATGGTTCGATGCTCCTATTGGATATATTTCTTCTACTGTTGAATGGGATAGCCAAAATTGGGAATTATATTGGAAAAGTGAAGATTCTAAAATTGTTCATTTTATTGGGAAGGATAATATTGTATTTCATGCGATTGTATGGCCTGCAATGTTAATGGCAGAAGGTTCATATAAATTGCCTGATGAAATTCCTGCAAATGAATTCTTAAACTTAATGGGAGATAAAATATCAACAAGTAGAAATTGGGCACTTTGGGTAGATGAACTATTAGATAGATTTGACCCTGATTTTATTAGATTTTTTATAGCTTATATAATGCCTGAAAATAAGGATAGCGATTTTGATTTATATGAATTTAGAGATAGAGTTAATAACGAACTTATAAATAAATATGGCAATTTAATTAGTAGGACATTTGGATTTATAAATAGGTTTTTTGATGGCAAAATTCCTGATGTTGAGGTTGATGAAGAAACAAGAAGGGAATTTGAAGAGTTTAAGAAATATATTGAAACTGTTGAAAATTATTTAGAAAACTTTGAATTTAGAAAAGCGTTATTTACGATAATTTCTGCAATAGATTTTATAAATGCTTATATTGATAGGAAAAAGCCTTGGAATTTATTGAAATATGAAGATAAGCATACAAAAAAAGTAATTTTCAATATAATTCAGTTTATTAGAGCAGTATCTATTGCATTTGAACCATTTGTGCCATTTTCTACAAAAAAAGTGCTGAATGCAATATCGCTTAAAAATTACAGTTGGGATTCAGCCAAGAAAATTGACGAAACTATAAAAGGTGTTAAAATCAAAGAGATTGGTAATCTTTATAAGAAGATTGAAGAAAGTGAAATTAAGGAATTATTAAACCTTTTAGATAGTAGGGTTAAGAAACATTACATAACTTATGATGAATTTTCGAAGGTTGATTTAAGGGTAGGGAAAGTTATAAGTGTAGAAAGGATTGAAAAATCAAAGAAATTATTAAAGCTTGTTGTAAGCCTTGGAAATGAAAAAAGGCAGATTGTAGCAGGTATTGGGGAGCAATACAAACCTGAGGATTTAATAAATAGAAATGTTATAATTGTTGCAAATTTAGAATCAAAGAAAATAATGGGTGTTGAAAGTCAAGGAATGCTTCTTGCAGCTGGTGAAAAGCCTGTTATCATAACAACTGAAAAGGATGTTGATGAAGGTAGTAGAGTGAAATAAGTTAGGGTAAGCTTTGTAATATAATCCTTTAAAATTTTCAAATGAGCGCTTTGGAAATGATAAGGGACATTGTTGAGAATAAGAAGAGTGGTCTTTTGAAGGTGGAAGGATACATCTTTCTATTCAAAGAGGGAAAACTACTCGAATCTGCTGGCAAAACATCCAACCGAGAACAAGCTATAATGGATGTTGTTGAGAATGACTATAAGAATATAGAATTTCAGGAGATAGATGCTTCTGTTCTAATATCCTTTAATGAACCATTGGATATTTCAGATAAACTTCCTAAGAAGAGAAAAGGAAGGGAATTAAAACTAGACGATAATCTATCCAAGAAACTCTCTGAAATAAAAGCTATTATAGCCAACCTTAGCAATTCATTGATAGGCAGAATTAAGGGTGAGATATTGGCTTATGATGGGTTTAGTGAGGATGAAATTGATAATATTGCGAATAGTGTAGAAACTATTTATGAAAAATTTCCAGGTTTAAATGATATAATCCTTACTTCAAGAGAAGGAGCAACTTACATAAAATTTCTAGATGACAAGTATATTGTTTGTAATTTAAATACAATAGAGAATGTTGGAATTTTAAAGGCTATTATTAGTGGAATGTTAAAATGAGTGATAAGAAAGATGTTATTAAACTTGAAGGAACTATAAGGGAAGTCTTACCTAACGCTATGTTTAGGGTTCAACTTGATAATGGATTAGAAGTTTTGGCTTATCTTTCAGGCAAGATGAGGATCCACTATATTAGAATTGTTCCAGGTGATAGAGTAGTAGTAGAATTACCTGTTTATGATCTAAGCAAAGGGAGAATCGTTTATAGATATAAGTAAACTTGTCCAATAATTCTTAAAAAGTTTATTTTCACTTAATTTATCGAATAAATTAAAAGAAATAAACTTTGATATGTTAAAATGGCCCTTGAGAAGACTTTTTGATAAGAGAAACCATCATAAAATTTAGAATTGTTAAGGATTTTTAGTTAGAAAGGCAATTTAAAGCATTTCATCCTTTTATCAACTGTTCAACATTATAACCTCCATTTATTTTATGACAAAGCTTTTTATCATAAAACTACTGTCAAAATAGATTTTTATAACATAAAATCCAGGTTTTAATCTTAAGTCAAAGCTATATTGTCCTGGTTCAAGAAGACCTATGGTTTTACTCATTAAAATTCTTCCACCAACATTGTAAACGTCATACCTTATAGACCTAGTATTTATAAGCTTTATGAACAATTGTTTCTTCAGTATTTCAAAGTTATCGCCAGGTAATTTGGCACTCTCATTGTAATTAACAGGTGTGTATGTTCCGCAAGTTCCAGAAGCAACCCATTTTGCAACTCTTTCAAGATAGTTATTAGTTCCTGGATCAACACAATTCCAACCAAGGCAATGGTCAGTATAAGCTAATCTTCCTGCTCCATAAATTCCTACCATTAATGTTGGATCGTTTGGTCCATTAGAATTATCTATTATTAAAACTGTCCAGTTATTACCCCAAGAGCCTTGAATATCATAGTCGCCTGATGTTTCATCTATATTAAGTCCTGACGTTATGGGATGATTAGAAGCTGCTGGAGTAAATTGCTGACAAGATGATGTTCCACAATTCCACCACTCAGAGCTTATATTTACCGAAAAGCCTGGAGGAAGTGTAGGAACATTACCACCCATATTAGGTTGATTTATCCAATAACCACCACCCAAAGATACATAGCTCTGTAAATTAGCACTCAAAAAACCCAGGCTCCACACAGCATGAATATCAACCATAACTACATCGTATTTACAGAGAGAATCGGCAGATATATTACCAAGACTATTGACATGCACCTGATAAACACTAGCACCAAGGGATTGAAGTCTAGAGGGAGTATCCCAAGGATCAGCGTAAATATACAATACTTTTACACCATTTAGAGATTGAATAGAGCTTTGATTTGGTTCAACTTTGAAGCTGCTAGATATTCTACCATCTGAGGTTAAGTTATTTGCCATTTGGGCAATTATAAGGTAAATCATCATCTCACCCATCCTATAATTTTAAAGCATAAAAAGATCACTTTATAACGGATACCCTCTTTGCTAAACTTCACAGCATTGGACAATCTAATATATATACCGATAAAAGTAGTTGATATATTTTAGAGCAATAACTTTTGAAAATATAATTATCAAGTTTTCATCGTTTTCATTTTCTGCATTTGAAGAGAAGTTATATGAACCAGTTATTACAATTGAGCTATCAATTATTATAACTTTATTGTGCATATTTCTTGCATTTTTATCAAGTTTAACATCTAACTGTAAATTCTTAAACTTATCATATTCAGAGAATTTATTAACTTGCCTAGTTTCAAAGACACCTTCAACTTCAACGCCCCTATTATGTGCATCAATCATAGCTTTTGCTATCTTATCATGCGTAAATGAAAATGCCATAAAGTGAATAGTTTTTTTAGCACCATTTATAAGCTCGATTATCCTTCTGCTTGGCTTATCTTGTGGTGAAAAGTAATTTCCAATTCTTATACCATCAATTGTAATAACATTATTTCCAACTTTTTCTTTTTTCCTTGAAAACTTTTTCTCGTAAAACATTTGATAAAATTCTTTTAAATAATTGCTTGAAAGGATTTTTGAATTGATGATCACAACATTGTTGTCATTCTTAAAAATATCATTATCTGTCCAATTCATAGAACCCGTTATAACAATTTGGCTATCTATAACTACAAATTTATGATGCATATAACTTTGATCATTCTGAAATACAACTTCAATTCCATATCTTGTAATTTCTTTTAAAGCACTATAATCTGCATTTTGTTCATCAGTTACGATCTTAACATCAACCCCTCTCTTTTTGGCAGATATAAGTGCATTTGCAAGCTCGATATTTCCAATTTCAAAAACAGCGATATATATACTATTTCTGGCATTATCAAGATAAAATTTGATATTTGAAATTATATCATCATAGCGCGTAAATAGAACCTTTATAGGCTCTTTTGATTGAACAATTTCATAGCCCTCTTCAAACTTACAACTTCTAAAGATTGATGATAATGAAATTACTAAACCAACTATTAAAACTAAAAGTAATCTACCAAAATTCGAACTGAGAAAAAACCTATATCTTCTCCTTCTCATCTAAAATTCTTCTCTTTATTTGAGAAATCAAAGACCCATTTTCATATTCATACTCTATAAACTTCTCAAGCCTTTTATAAAATGCTCTTGCCTCTTCATCGTTTAAGTTCTCCGTTAAGCTTTCATTATCATAAACCCATTCAAACAATCCCTTCAATTCCCTTTCTTTCAATTTGAAGCACTTATTAACATTTTCATAAGCTTTCTCTGTAATTTCCTCAATAGTCAAACCTGTAATTTCAGAAGCTTTTTGATATACAATTTTAACATTTTTTGGTTCATTTATAATCCTTCCTAAACTTGGTGGTGTCAAATATGGACTATCGGTTTCAAAGAAAACATTATTTAAATTCGTAATTTTTAGAGCACTTTGCACATGTGGATTTTTGTAGGTTATCATAGGAGAAAATGAAATAAAATAACCTCTTTCTAAAATTTTACGGGCAACATCTTCATTGCCGCCGAATGAATGAAAAGCTACACTTTTAAAATTGAAATTTTCTAGAACATCAAGTGCTATATTGAATACCTCAAAAGAATCCTTAATATCCCTTAAATGTAAAACTACTGGCAAATCATACTTTTTTGCAATTTCAAGTTGTTTAATAAATCCATTAATTTGAACATTTTTATCAAATTTATTCCAATAAAAATCCAATCCAATTTCACCAATAGCAATAACCTTTTCATCTTCAAAAATTTCTTCTACTTCTTCAATCCTATCAATTTCATCTATACTATTTGGATGAATACCAACTATGGAATAGACTATTTCAAAATTTTTAGCTATTGAAACTGCAAGCTTTGAAGAATTTAGATCATATCCAACACAAAAGATGCGCTTAACGTTTTCATTTAGTGCATTTTGGATAATAGATTCTATATTTAAATAGAGCTTTTCGTCATTCAAATGAGCATGTGTATCAATGAAGAATTTCAAAGTTTTAAATTTTAAAGGTATAACTCTTAATACAACTTACTCCTTGTAATACCTATCTTTGATAAATAATTTCTAATCAGTAAGTTTGCTGTATAGGTTGCCATGATTCCAATTTTTTTATAATCTGCATTTAAGGCACTGTTAATACAGAATTTATAATCATCAAAAATTCTAAAATTATTATAATTTGCATATTTTAATCTAATCGCCATATCATAAGCTCTATTCCCCGTTATAAAAATTTCTCTTGAATTTATATTATCTTCAAAATCAACATCCCAAAGCCAAGAAACATCATGCCCATCCGCTGACCAATCATTTATTGAAATTAAAATCAAATCAAAACCTTCCTCCTTTGCGAGTCTTAAAACCTCATTAAAACCAATTGGATTTTTAACAAGCATTAGAATAATTTCTTTATCCTTAAATGTTAAAATTTCATTTCTTGAAAATGGCACTCTAAAATCCGCTATACTTTCAGGAAATTTACTAACTTCAAAATCTAGTATACAATAAATAGTAAGAGCACATAGAACGTTGTATGCGTTGTAAAATCCACTTAGATTTAAAGAGTAACTATTACCTTTGACTTTAATTTCCATTCCCTTAAATCCATAAGTTTTAACATCCTCAATCTCCAAGTAATTTTGAGGATTCTTAAAACCACAATTCTTACACTCATATTTACCAAGATGCGAGTAGTAAATTTTTTCATAATTAAGTTGAATTTTACAATTTGGACAATAATGACTATCACTTGCATTCTCAATCTCTCTAAGCCTTGAATAACCTAAATTAATGCCATAGAAGAATGTATTAAATTGCCTAAAAATGTAAGCAAGTGAAGGGTCATCCCCATTTACTACAAACTTTGTATTTTTAAGGTCTTTGAAATTGAGTTGCCAATTTCTCTTAATTTTATCAACTTCCGTATATCTATCAAGTTGATCCCTAAATAGATTTGTAATTGCTATAATTTCAGGTTCTCTATACTTGATAACTCTATTTATATGAAATTCATCAACCTCAAAAACACCAACACTTCCTAAATTTTCAAAAAAGCTTGTAGCAATACCATATATCAGATTAGCACCTTTCACATTACTTACAACATTGTAATGTTTTTTTAAGGCATGAAATGTTAAATTATTTGTTGTAGTCTTACCATTTGTGCCCGTTATAAGAATATAGAAATCAAGCTTTGATAAGGCTTTTTTAAGGAAGTTTTCATCTAATTTTAGAATGAATCTTCCTGCAAATGTTGAACCATCGCCAAGCTTTAAAGTTCTAATTACATCTCTTATCATTTTACCAATTAAAATCTCAAAGGACATAAAGGTATTTTTGAAATTTTAATGCTTTAAAATTTTCAGGATTTATGAAGTATCCGATTGAAAAGATAAGAAACATAGGGATTATTGCGCACATAGATGCAGGTAAAACTACTACTACGGAAAGAATTTTATTTTATACAGGGAGGAAGCACAAAATTGGTGAAGTTCATGAGGGGCAAGCGGAAATGGATTGGATGGAACAGGAACGTGAAAGGGGTATAACCATTACCGCTGCATCTACAAGCGTATTTTGGAAAGATCACATGATTAACATTATAGATACACCTGGACATGTTGATTTCACAATAGAAGTTGAAAGAGCATTAAGGGTTTTAGATGGGGCAATTATTATATTTGATGCAGAAGCGGGTGTCGAACCACAAAGTGAGACAGTATGGAGACAAGCAGATAAATATAAAGTTCCAAGGTTAGCCTATGTTAACAAGATGGACAAAATTGGTGCAAATTTTTATAATGTGATCGAAATGATGGAAGAAAGATTATCCTCTATACCACTACCAATCCAAATTCCAATAGGTGTCGAAAATTCATTCAAAGGTGTTGTAGATCTCATTAGAATGAATGCCATTATTTGGCTTGAAGAAACACTTGGAGCAAAGTATGAAATTACTGATATACCAAGCGATTTGATTGATAAGGCAAAGGAATATAGAGAAAAGATGATTGAAATATTAGCAGAATTCAATGAAGATGTTATGATCAAATACATTGAAAGTGCTGAAATAACAGAAGAGGAACTACTAAGAGCTATCAGGAAGTCAACATTATCGTTTGAAGTTGTTCCAGTTCTATGTGGCTCATCATTCAAGAATAAAGGTATTCAACCAATGCTTGATGCCATTATAGATTTCTTACCATCTCCAATAGATTTACCACCTGTTAAAGGAATAAATCCAAATAACAACTTAGAAGAAGCAAGATTGCCTAAGGAAAATCAACCATTAACAGCTCTTGCATTTAAAATCATGACTGATCCTTATCTTGGAAAGCTAACTTATGTTAGGGTTTATAGTGGTAAAATTACAGCAGGAACATATGTTTATAATGCTACAAAAGGTGTTAAAGAAAGGGTTTCAAGAATTGTTAGGATGCATGCTAATAAGAAAGAAGATATTGAAGAGCTTTGTGCAGGTGACATTGGTGCTATAATAGGTTTAAGAAGTGCAACAACAGGTGATACAATTTGTGATGAAAATCATCCAATTCTTTTGGAATCATTACAAGTTCCAGATCCTGTTATAGCCCAAGCGGTATATGTAAAGACAAAGGAAGAAAGAGAAAAGCTAGCCCATGCCCTATCCAAGTTTATGGAAGAGGATCCTTCATTTAGGGCTTATACAGACGAGGAAACAGGCGATACGATTATTGCTGGAATGGGAGAATTACACCTTGAAATAATTGTAGATAGGATGAAAAGAGAGCACAAAATTGATGTTCAAGTAGATCTTCCACAAGTAGCATACAAGGAAACCATTACAGCATCAACAAAACAAGAAGGTAAATACATTAGGCAAACAGGTGGTAGAGGTCAGTATGGTCATGTATGGATTGAGATTGAGCCACTTGAAAGGGGTAGAGGTTTTGAATTTGTAAATCTCATAGTAGGTGGTAAAATTCCAAAAGAGTTTATACCTTCTGTTGAAAAGGGTATTAGAGAAGCTATGAAGAAAGGTGTTTTAGCAGGATATCCTGTTGTTGATATTAGAGTTAAACTATTTGATGGTTCATATCACGAAGTTGACTCATCTGATATCGCATTCCAAATTGCAGCAAGTCAAGCATTTAAAGAAGCTATGAAGAATGCAAGACCTGTTTTATTAGAGCCTGTTATGAAGGTTGAAGTTGTAACACCCCCCGAATATATGGGTGAAGTTATAGGAGATCTAAATAGTAGAAGAGGTCACATAACTTCAATAGAGGATAGAAGCAATTCAAAAGTTATAATGGCGTATGTCTCACTATCAGAAATGCTTAATTATGCAACTACACTGAGGTCTCTGACACAGGGAAGGGCTTATTATACCATGTTTTTTGACCATTATGATGTAGTTCCAACAAGTTTGACTGAAAAAATTGTAAAAGAAAGAAAAGAAAAACTTGCAAAAGCGAATAAGTGAAAATTTTCATATCCGCTGGTGAGCCATCCGGTGATATTAGAGCTAGTGAGCTTGTTCGTTCACTAAAAAAATTGCATAGTCATTTAGAAATATCAGGAATGGGTAGTAATTATTTAAGGAATGAAGGTGTAAATATCATTTATGACTTTAGAGATACATCTATTTTAGGTATTCAAGAAGCTGTTGTTCAAGTCAAAAAAGTTATAGATAGTTATAAAGTTGTTTATAGAGAAGCGCTAAGGAGTGACATTGTTATTCTTGTAGATTATCCTGGCTTTCATCTAAAATTGGCAAGTGATTTAATAAGAGCAGGTAAAAAGAATATATTTTATTATATATTGCCACAAATTTGGGCTTGGGGTCTTTTTAGGATTGAAACACTTAGAAAGTTAAAAGGTCTTTATTCAATTCTACCATTTGAGGTTGAAATGTTTAAAAAGTATGGACTTAATGCTAAATTTTATGGACATCCACTAAAAAGCATTTTAAAGAAAAAGATAGATAAAATTCAAATTGAAGGTAAACCTATTATAGGATTACTACCTGGTTCAAGGAAGGATGAGATTAGAAGGCTTGTTCCAAGATTTTTGAGAATTAAGGAAGAAATTGAAAAAGTTCATAAGGAAGCTAAGTTCTTACTATCATTAGTAAAGGATTATCCCATAGATGAGACTGAAAATTTGAAAATTGTTAGAGGGAATTCTCTTGAAATAATAAATTCTTCTGATGTTTTGATAGTTGCATCTGGAACAGTTAGTCTTGAATCTGCAATTTTTAAAAAACCTGCCATTGTTATATATGCAACGAGTGAAATTACATGGCTTATAGGAAAAGCAATTGTGAAGGTTCCTTATATAAGCTTAACGAATTTAATTTTGAATGAAATGGTATATCCTGAATTTATTCAACATATTAAGCCAAAGGAAATTGTTAAAAAGGTTATTGAAATGCTTGAAAATTTTGACAAGATAAAAGAGAAATTGAATAGAATAGATGAACTATTAGGAGAGGAGGATGCAACGGATAAAGTTGCATCAGATATATTAAGTTTGTCTAGTAATTCTTAGAAGACTTTGAAATTGTCAATATGACTGAAAGTGATAGGATGGATGAGAGATTGAATAAGATTATAGAATCACAAAGAGAGGACAGAGAGAAAGCAAAGGAAATGGATGAAAGAATAGATAAATTACTTGAGGCACAAAAGGAGCAAAAAGAAAGATTAGAAGAATTGTTAGAAGCACAAAAGGAAAGTTATAAGAATTTAACTAAATCAATATCTGTATTAAATGGAGTAAAGCCACCAA
>FWWL01006306.1_pt1 | contig 17346 bp, 11 predicted proteins | sample 2228331 | NCBI WGS metagenome assembly FWWL01 (sample SAMEA103939775, study PRJEB20133) | metagenome
CCTTAAACCGAAGTTCCCCCCGCCCATTGAGGCCATTGATTCATAACCTATCGATAGTGTTGCTTTTTTGTAAGGCGAGAAGGGTTGAGCGGCAAGAAGTGTACCCATATAAATGCACATTTTGTTGTTGAGATAAAACTCATAAATGCGGTACGAGGAGTAGTCACGTATGTAGAACGCGTCCCCAACCGTAACTCGCCGCCTACGATTCTCATCCGCGAATCCTATCGCGAAGGGGGAAGAGTTAAAAAACGCACTCTGGCCAACATTACCCATCTGGGCGAGGAAGCTATTGAAGCTATTGCGAGTGTGCTCAAGGGGGGCACTGTTGTCGAGAAAATCTATGAGGCCGTGGAAGTCTTGAGAAGTATTCCTCACGGGCATGTGCTGGCCTGTCTGGGAACGATTCGAAATCTGGACTTGGATGAGCTCTTGGGAAACAGTAAAGAGGCGATGCTTGTTTTGGCCATGATTGTTTCGCGCATCATCGCCCCGGCCTCCAAGTTGGCCACTGCTCGAGGACTCAGCAAGGAGACGGCCACCACCAGTTTGCCTGAGCTTTTGGATCTGGATTCCGTCGACGAAGATGCGCTCTACGGGGCCCTGGACTGGCTTTTGGGGCAACAAAAAAGGATTGAGGATGCTTTGGCCAGACGCCATCTCACAGACGGGTGTGTGGTCCTCTATGATGTGACCTCTGCCTATTTCGAAGGCCAGAGCTGCCCGTTGGCTCAGATGGGATATAACCGAGATGGCAAGAAAGGCAAACTTCAGATTGTCATCGGGTTGTTGTGCACGGCCCAGGGGTGTCCCATCTGCGTCGAGGTTTTCGAAGGCAACGTCGCCGATCCCCAGACCTTGAAGAGCCAGATTCTTAAGATGCGCGAGCGTTTCGGATTGGAACGCGTGATCTTGGTCGGCGACCGAGGCATGATCACCGAAGCAAGGCTTCGTGAAGATGTAGTGAGTCGAGAGGGGTTGAACTGGATCACAGCCCTTCGGGCGCCCAGCATCAAAAAGCTGATCCACGACAACGCGATCCAGCTTACCGTCTTTGACAGCGTCAACATGGCGCACGTGAGTCATCCGGATTATCCCGAAGAGCGGCTTATCGTGTGCCGAAACCCTCGATTGGCCCTGGAAAGGGCATCCAAGAGACAAAAGCTGTTGGACGTTACGGAAAAGCACTTGGAGGTCATCCGACAAGCCACGCTGAGGGAGAAAAGAAGACTCAAGGGAAAGGAGCACATTGCCCTGCGCGTCGGAAAGATCCTCGATAAGTACAAGATGGCTAAACATTTCAAGATCGATATCGGCGAGGATCATTTCCATTTTGAAAAAGATGAGGCCTCCATGGCCCAGGAAGCCCTCTTGGATGGTTTCTACGTGATTCGCACAAGCGTTCCCGAGGCGGCGATGGAAGCCGATGAAGTGGTTCGAGCCTATAAAGGGCTCTCGCACGTAGAGGAAGCTTTTCGTTGTTTGAAGACCGTCACGCTTCACGTTCGCCCCATCTATCACCGCTTGTCCGACCGGGTCAAGGCGCATGTGTTTTTGTGTGTTCTTGCCTACTACGTGGTCTGGCACATGAAGCAGAGGCTCTCTCCCCTTCTTTTTCGAGACGACGACCCTTTAGCTGCGCAAAAGCTCAGGGGGGATCCCGTTGCTTGCTCAGCGCGCTCCCCTTCAGCAGAGAACAAAACTCGCAGTCAAAGAACACCGGATGATCTTCCCGTCCACAGCTTCGAGACTCTTTTACAAGATCTCGGAACCCTTTCTCTGAACACGATCCGGTTCACCCATGCCAAGGGGACCAAGGAATTCACCAAGATAACGACTCCAACGATAGTGCAGCAAAGGGCGTTGGACTTATTGGGCGTGCCTCTGGCGATGTAGCCATGTACTAAGGTGCCATTTTTTTACTTCACTTGACAATTCAATGACATAGATTTGACCCCGTCAGGAACTTCAGTTTAAAGAACGACGATTTTGGCTTTGGACGAGGGGACGCGGCGGATTTCGCTTCGCTTCATCCGCCCTACTGATTGAGAACGAAGGGAGCTTCCTTTGATATTTTAATCTTGTGTTTTTCTTAGGTTTCGCAACCCATGTCTTTAATCACGGCCCTGGCGGTGTTTCCAGCGAAGCTTGAGTTCTTCCTTGGCGCAGTAGAGGACCGGCACCGTCTGCACGGTAATCAGCGCCAGGAGCATGCCGCCGAAGGAAGGGATGGCCATGGGGATCATGAGGTCGGAGCCTCTTCCCGAGGAGGTCAGCACAGGCAAAAGGGCCAGGATCGTTGTTGCCGAGGTCATCAGGGCCGGCCGTAGACGTCTCTTGGCTCCTTCCAGCACGGCCCGCCTCACCTGCTCCACGGTTTGGGGCTTCCGCTCGCGAAAGCTGTCGTTCAGATAGGTAGTCACCAGAACACCATCGTCGGTGGCAATGCCAAACAAAGCCAAGAATCCCACCCATACGGCCACGCTGAGATTGATGGGATGGATGGAAAAGAGATCCCGCATGGGAGTTCCAAAGACGGAAAAATCCAGAAACCAGGATTGCCCATAGAGCCACAGCATCAGAAAACCGCCGGACCAGGCCAAAAATACACCGGAAAAGATGAAAAAGGTGGTTAGCATAGACCGGAACTGCAGGTAAAGGATCATGAAGATGGTAAAGAGAGCCAGCGGCAGCACCACGGACAGCTTCTTTTGGGCTCGAATCTGGTTTTCGTAGTTACCTGCAAAAGTGTAATTCACCCCTGCCGGCAGCTCCAGTTCTCCAGAGTCGATTTTCTGCCGAAGATGGGCTTGGGCCTGCTCCACCACGTCTACTTCCGCATATCCCGGCTTCTTGTCGAAAAGCACGTACCCCACCAGAAAAGTGTCCTCGCTCTTAATCTCTTGTGGACCCCGCACGTATCGAATTTCTGCCAGCTCCTCGAGCGGAATCTGGGTTCCGTCGGGAGCGGGCACCAGGATACGGGATAAAGCTTCAAGGCTGTCCCTGAGTTCCCGCATATACCGCACGCGCACAGGGTAACGCTCCCGACCTTCCACCGTGGTCGTCAAGGTATTGCCCCCAATGGCCACCTCGATGACGTCCTGAACCTGTCGAATGGAGATACCATAACGGGCGGTGGCGTTTCGATCGATCTGGATCTCCAGATAGGGCTTGCCCACGATCCGGTCGGCAATGACCGTGGAGGGTTCCACGGAAGGCACTTCTCTGAGAAAACGCTCCAGCTGCAACCCGACCTTTTCGATGCTCTCCAGGTCGGGCCCTTTGACCTTCACCCCCATGGCCGCCCGCATGCCGCTTTGAAGCATGACAATGCGGGCGGCGATGGGCTGAAGCTTAGGGGCTGACGTCGTTCCGGGTATCTGAGCTTGCTCGATAATCAGTTTCCAGATGTCATCGGGTTTTTTCACCCCCGGCCAGGGATCTCGCCCCGGGTTGAGATCAGGGTTCAGGGCCGGACGCCATAGGCGAAAGGGCATCCCGTTTTCGTCGGGAATCAGTCGGCCTTGCTGGTCCCGGTGGAACTTGCCGAGCACGGTGTAAGGCTTGCCATCGGGTGCTGAAAGCGGCACGCCGTTTTCATCTCGAAAGAGATCCTTTTCCGCGAAAGAGAAGCGGAATCGAAGCCGGTGCCCCTCTTTATCCACAAGATATTCGGGCTTGTAGTTGATCACTGTTTCGATCATGGAAATAGGTGCGGGGTCCAGAGGGGATTCTGCCCGACCGATCTTGCCCACCACCGACTCAATCTCCGGAATGGCGCGGATGGCCATGTCCTGCTTTTGCAGCACGTCCATAGCTTCACCGATGGATGCCTGGGGCATGGTGGTGGGCATGTAGAGATAGGACCCCTCGTCCAGGGGTGGCATAAATTCCTTGCCCATGCCGGGAAAAGCTTGAGCCAGGCTCTGGATGGGAGCCTTCTGACGGATTCCCTGGGGCAACCACTTGAAGAAGGCGTCGAAACCCAGCCAGACCATGAACCCGGCTCCAGTAATCAGAAGAGGAAAACAAAGAAAGGCGGCCTTATGACGCAGACTCCAACTCAAGATCGGTTCATAGGTCCAGCGAAACAGGCCGAAAAACCCCAGGAGACCTCCCAGCAAAACAGCCACAAAAACCAAGTTGAGAAACACGCCTTTTTCCGGGCCCAAGGGAAGCCACTCTTCCGCCAAAAGCAGGGCTACTGCCAGCACGAGGATGAGGTTCATGGACCGAGACAGCCATTGGCTTATCACCGGTGGTAGAAGCGATTGTGACAAATTGTAAGCACCTGTCATCACGAGGAGCAAGGCAGCCCACCAGGGAACAAACCAGAAAGCTGCCATGCCCGCTGCAATGAGAAGACCGTAGAGGGTTGTCTGAAGCAGGTTGATTCTGGGTTTTCCGGCTGTCTTTCCGCGAAACAGAAGGTGTGCTAAGGGTGGAAGCACGGTGAGAGCCACGATGATGGAGGCGATGAGGGCGAAGGTTTTCGTGAAAGCCAGGGGCTTGAACAGCTTTCCTTCCGCAGCTTCCAAAGTGAAGACCGGAAGAAAGCTCACCACCGTCGTGGCCACGGCCGTCAACACGGCGCTTCCCACCTCCACCGATGCCTTATACACCACTTCCAGACGATTGATTCCCGGTGGCGCCTCTTCCATTCGGCGCAAAATGTTTTCACAGATCACGATCCCCATATCCACCATGGTGCCGATGGCGATGGCGATACCGGAAAGAGCCACAATATTGGCGTCCACTCGAAAAAGCTTCATAGCGATGAAACACATAAGCACGGCCAAGGGAAGCAATCCAGAAATGAGCAGAGAACTTCGAAGGTGCATGACCGTGACCAGAATGACGATCACGGTTACGAGGATTTCTTCGTACAAGGCTCGGCTGAGTGTCCCCAAGGTTTCGTAGATAAGCCCCGTGCGATCGTAAAACGGCACGATGGCGACCTGACTCACCGTCCCGTCGGGCAGGGTCTTTTTGGGTAATCCGGGAGAAATTTCGGCGATTTTTTTCTTCACGTTCTTGATGGCTGCCAGGGGATTTTCTCCATAACGGACCACCACCACACCACCTACGACCTCGGCTCCTTCCTTATCCAGAGCACCCCGGCGAACAGCCGGCCCGAGAGTCACGTGGGCCACGTCCCTGATCCGAATGGGCACCCGGTCCCGTACGGTCACCACCGTCTCCTCCAGGTCCTTCAGACCGCGCACGAATCCCAGACCCCGAATCACGTATTCCACCTTGTTCATTTCAATGGTTTGGGCTCCCACGTCCACATTGGCAGCCTGCACGGCCTGAAAGACATCATGCAGGTTGACCCGGTGGGCCCGCATGGCATCGGGATCCACGTCGATCTGGTATTCCTTGACGAAGCCGCCCACAGATGCCACTTCGCTGACTCCATCGGCCGAAAGGAGCGCATAACGAACGTACCAATCCTGGATGCTGCGGAGCTCGTCCAGATCCCATCCTCCCGTGGGATTCCCCTTCGAGTCGCGCCCTTCCAGCGTGTACCAGAAGACTTGGCCCAGAGGCGTGGCGTCCGGGCCAAGGGCCGGCTGAACCCCAGGGGGTAGGGTGCCGGAGGGAAGGCTGTTAAGCTTTTCCAGCACCCGGGACCGAGACCAATAAAAGTCTACGTTTTCCTTGAAGATGATGTAGATGGTAGAAAAGCCGAACATGGAATAGCTTCGAACGGTCTTCACGCCCGGAATGCCGAGCAGGGATACGGTCAAGGGGTAGGTGATCTGGTCCTCCACGTCCTGAGGCGATCTACCCATCCACTCGGTGAAGACGATCTGTTGATTTTCCCCAATGTCCGGAATCGCATCCACCGGGAGTGGATCCCGAGGAAGCCACCGCAGGTTCCAGTCAAAGGGCGCCACCATGATGCCCCAGACCACCACCAGCAGGACAAAGAGGAAGACCACGATCTTTGTCTCCAGGCAGAACCCAATGAGCCGGGCGAGCCAAGATCTCTCGTCCCTTCTCCTGACACTCTCATGTTCCATGGTCATCATCTCACTTCACAGCCGACTCAGATTCAACACAGGCCCTTTCCAACTCATGGGCCTTTGTCCTGGATGTCCCGTAGACCCTGAACAAAACAGGCATTCCGTGAAGCCCATCAAGGCATGGGCTCCTTTTACGAACCGGTAACGGCAGGCACTTGACCTCTCTACACCCCCTTATCGAATAACTTCCAGGACTTCGCCGCAACTGAGCATTTGAGCACCGTAGTAGGGATTTCGAACCTCCTTGTCAGGCTGGAGCCAGGTGGCCCCTTGTCCTTGAAAAGCCATGGGGCACCGCATGTGATACAGGGGGCTGTCGGAACCCAGCCCGAAGTCCTTGGCCAGGACCGCCATGACCTTGGACAGCATGGCAAAGCCTTCTCGAAGATCGTCTATGTCCTTGGATGCTTCCATGAGTGCCAGGGCCTTTTGAATGTTTTCCTGTGCATGCATCCACGTCATGTGAACATCGCCCTTTAAAAGCGCCATGTCCACACGAGCAAAGGCTGTGCGGATCTTTGCCAGTGCCGCTAAAGCCTCGTCGGTTTTGTCCGCGGCCAGGGCTTTATGCATCTCTAAGTATGTGTTGATCATTCCACGAAGCTGCTTTCGAAAGGCTTGCGGCACCTTCGGCAGATCAAAGTTCTTGACCGTGTTCGGGTGATCCAGAGCGAATTGAACCATGAGCTGTTGCATGTGTTTTTCCAAACTTGCGAACGCCTCTCGGCGTTCCCCTTCCTTTTTGGCATCCGCACCCAGAATGACGTCGTTTTTGAGCTGCATGGAAAGGTCGTTCCAGACCATCCAAGGATGACCGTCTAAGAGACCGTCGTCCACCCGGTCCAAAGCAGATTGGAGGTTCCTGTAGGCTTGACGGGTCGAGGACCAGTCTTGAGCCGCAACCGCACGCCGCACAGCTTCAAAGGATTCCATGACAGGCATGAGCTGCTGGCGAAAGGTGTCCGGAACTTTCACGGGTTCCAAGGTTGATCTTTCTTCCGCGAGGGTCGAAGCCGCCTCACCATGGTGATGCATGCCGACTCCGCCGGCTTCTGGAGCCATCATGCTGGGTTTGGCGAGGATCTGCAAGGCGCTGTCGATCTTAAAGTTCCCGTGAGTCACCACCATCTCGCCTTCTTTTAGACCGTGGCGGACCACGTAGAAGCGATCAGCCCTAGGACCCAGGACCACTTCACGCCCTTCGTAGGCTCCCGGCATGTCCGGAACAGCCACGTAAACCACCGCCCGTTTCCCGGTGAGAAGGGGCGCCGTGTCGGGAATAACCAAGGGGGGGGCATCTGCGCCCAAGGGGGTGTGCAGCACGGCCCGGACGAACATGCCAGGTCGAAGGTGTCCACCGGAGTTGGGGACATCCACCCGCACTTTGATCGTTCGCGTTTCATCGTCCAGGAAGGGATCAATGAAAGACACGGTCCCGGTAAACTCCTCGCCGGGATAGGACTCCGTTTCAAAGCGCACCCGGTTCCCTACTCGAATCCAGGCAAGATCTGATTCGTAGGCATCCAACCTGAGCCAAAGGGATGACAGGTCTGCGATGGTATAGATACGGGTTCCGGTGCTGACGTACATCCCTTCAAAGCCGTCCTTGAACACCACGGTGCCGGACATAGGGGATAGAATGGTCACGTGATCGGAAGGGGTGCCCCGCTGCAGGATTTCATGAATCTGAGCGTCGGTGAGGCCCCATCGGCGAAGTTTTTCCTTGGAAGATTGAATGGTCTGGACGGCTGTGGAGCGAAGAGGTTCCGAGCCGCTCTTTCGCAGGTCTTCCGCGGCGCGCACCGCGTGAAGGAGTTCCGATTGAGCTGCCAGGAGTTCCGGGCTGTAGAGGTAGACCATGGGCTGCCCTTTGTCCACCCTGGTCCCTGTAAAATTCACGTAGAGACGATCAAGGCGTCCGGAAATCCACGCGGTAATATAAGCCACACGCCGTTCGTCATAGGTAAGTTTACCTACTAGGCGACGAGTGACTTCCACCGGCTTTCGTTCCACGGGACTCACCTGAATTTGGGCGAGCTTTTGGGCAGTTTCGGAGAGCACCAATCGCCTCATGGAAACCTTTTCGGCTGCGGCGGAACCTCCTTCGTCTCCTGCCGGTATAAGATCCATGGCGCATATGGGGCATTTCCCTGGATTGGGAAGCCGAATCTGAGGGTGCATGGAACAGGTCCAGATTTGGGCTTTCTTTTCCCCGCCGTGATCGTGCTGGGCATGAACCGTACTGACCATGGCGGGTGCCTCATAGGTTCTCTTACGTCGTCCTTCGTCAGGACCATGCGGGTCTACGAGGATGACGATCGCCACGGCCACGACCGCCAGGATTCTCCTCCCATGTCTCGTAAATCTTACGCCAGCCCACCGTTCCATCGTTCGCCTTTCTTTCGCCACATCCGTCACGCCTTGAAACCCTTTATTTCCACGCAGGCTTTTCACAGGAATCGTCCCTTAAGGCGCACCGATGGGCTCGTCGCATCAGGTGCCGGATGGAGCCTTTTCCAGTTCCACGCCTTCCGCCTCCAGCTTCTTCATGTACTTGTCCGGATTCTTCTTGAATTCATCCGGGCAGGCCGGGCAGCAGAAGTAGATCCTCTTTCCCTTATAATCCACGTAAATGTCTTTCCTGATGGCACCGCCCATCACGGGACATTTTTCCTGGGGATGGCCTCCGGCGCTCACCATGCCGTCCGGCAGAGTGCCCAGAAGGAACATGAGGGCCATCACCGTGAGGATCCACTTTCTTCTCGTCATCTTTGCCTCCTTGCGTCTTTTTAATAGTTCCTGTTCTTCGTCAGTTCCCTGCGATTTCCTTCTCGTTGGACCCTGCAGGAGTCTCTTCTAAAAAGCAGCCGATGAGCCTTTCCACTTCCGCAAGTCGCTGCGCCTTGTCCGCTTCCGCCCGCTCATAGGCCAGCTCAAATTCCAAGAGCGTTCTTTGCGCATCGATGAGGTCCAGATACCCTCCCAAACCCGCCTCGAAATCCTGCAGGCTCGCCCGAAGGGCCTGCTGAGCCTTGGGAATCAGACCGTTTTTGTAGAGGTCGACACGCCGTTCTGCATCCCGCAGCTGGTAGAGCACCATGGCGAGTCGGGCGTTCAATTCGTTTTGTTTTTCTTCCATGTTTCTTGTGACAGCTAACCTTCGGTGTCGCGCCTCCCGCACGCCCGCGTCGTACTTGTTCCACCAGATGGGCAGGTTGATGGAAACCTCTACGGTCACCGGGTATTTACCGCTGTCTGTCCCGTTCATGGCTTCGTCCGTATTCAGCGCCTCCAGCTCCAGGCTGACGGTTACGTCCGGATAGTAGTTCGTACGGGCCAGAGCCTCCCCGGATTGTTCTCTCCCCACAAGGTGGCTGAGCGCTTTCAGCTCCGGGTTGCCTTTGAGAAGCCGGTCACGGACCTCCGCGTCCGTGAAGGAGACAGGGCCTGTTCGCACTGGATCCGGCCAGGGAAGCACAAGGTCTTTGGGGCGATTGATAGCCGTGTTGAGTTCTTCGGACGTGGGATGTCGCAGGTCCTCGAGCGTTTTCAGACGATCCTCCAAGCGACCCAATTCGGTCTGGAGTCGTACAAGCATTCCGTAAGGAGTCAGAGACGCAGCATACTGGGTTTGTACGACCCGCTCCAACTGCTTCAACAGCCGAATATTTTCCTGCGTGACCACCACGGATTGGCGGAGATAGGCATATTCGAAATAGGTTTTTTTCACCCTTTCAAACAATTCCCATTTAGCTGCCTCATAGAGAGCCCTCTTGGCCTCGGCCTCCCGGGTGGCCGCATCTTCTTCGAGTTCCAATTTGCTCAGCCATGGAAAAGTCTGGGCCAGGGCAAATTTCTGGCTTTGGGGCTCCACCCGTGTTTCCACCCTTTCCACCATATAGGCATAGGTAAAGTGGGGATCGGGCAGACTTCGCACCTGGGGAATCTTCCACAAGGCGGCCTTCCAGTCTTCAAAGGCGGATCGTAGACCTGGGTTGTGGAGCGCGGCGTAGACAAGGTAGTCTTGAAGCGTGGGGTGGTCCGGAAGGGGCTTTTCTTCTTCCGAAAGACCCAGTTCCTGGGTCTGGCTCCCTTCCAGCTGGGTGATGTCGCTCCAACCGCCGGTAAGCTTAGGCCCACGTCCGGACCCCGTGCAACCGCCAAGCGTTATTGTCAAGAGGGCGAGGCCCCACACTGCGCCTAGAAGCCACAATCGGACTGGACGATGGTTTCGTTCAGATCCCTTCATGCACGTCCTCACTTTACGCCGTATGGTTTGGTGCCATGAACTGGCGGGCGCTCCGGTACGGAATCCCCCGGGAGCGCTGCATCACCTTGTCCCGGAAACCCGAGAAATGTCTTCAAATACCTGTTGCGATTCCCACAGGCGTCGGTAAGTTCCGTCGGCTTGAATCAGCTCCTCATGGCGACCCGATTCCACCACCAGCCCGTTCGACAAAACCAGGATTTTGTCGAAATCGATGATTGTGGCCAGCTGATGGGTCACCATGAATGTGGTGCGGCCTTGAGTGAGCCGACCAATGGCCTCCATGACGCGTTTTTCCGCTGTGGCGTCCAACCCTACAGTGGGCTCATCCAGGATCACGATGGGAGCGTCTCGAAGGAAGGCCCGTGCGATGGCAAGGCGTCTTTTTTCGCCACCGGACAAGCCACCTCCACCCTCGCCCAGTTGCGTGTCATAGCCCTGAGGAAGACCGAGGATGAAATCGTGGGCTCCGGCTGCTCGAGCCGCCACGACGATCTCGTCTTCGGATGCTCCCGGCTTGGCCATGCCGATGTTTTCCCGAACAGTTGTTCTAAAGATATAAGAGTCCTGGAGTACCACCGCCATTTGGTTGCGAAGGGAGGCAAGGGTGAAATCACGGATGTTGCGCCCGTCGATGGCCACCATGCCCATGTCTGGATCATAGAGTCGCATGAGGAGATGCAGGATGGTGGACTTACCGCTACCCGAATCTCCCACCAGAGCCACCCGTTCTCCGGGAGCCACGGTCAGGCTGAGGTCGCGCAGGATCGGATGGTTCTTTTGGTAGCCGAACCATACGTTTCGGAACTCCACGTGCCCACGAAACCGGGGCGCCGGCACGGCATGGGGCAGATCGGACGCCCCCATTTCCTGAGGATTCAAGGCCATGATCTCCTCGATTCGCTCCAAGGCCGCCGCCGACTTGGCCCATCGACCGGCAAACTTACTCACCTCCCGAATGGGCTTGAAAAGGCTGTTGAGATAACTCAAAAAGACCATGAGCTGGCCCACTGTCAGGCACCCGTGAATGATACGCAAAACCCCCACAAACAGTACTAGGAGCGATGTGGTTCCTACCAGCATGTCCATGGAAGCCGCCAGCATACCCTGGAAACGCCCCGCCCGTACGGCATGTTCGGCGCTTTCCCGGCCGCCTTCCAAGAACTCGTCCACGATCTCATTTTCCAAAGAAAGGCTTGCCACGGCCTTGTGGAAATAGAAGGCTTCTTGGACATTGGACGCGAGAGCCCCCTCGATACGGCGCTGCTTACGTACTGCCTCCCTGGTGCGACTGGAAAAGAAAACGTTAGCCCAATAGACTACCGGAATTACCATGAGGAACGTAAGAGCGTAGATCCAGTCGATGGTGAACGAAACGATCAAGATACCCGCCACCGTGGGAAGGCTGCGAACGAACACCGTGAGCACCGACTCCAAAATCTCTTGGGCATCGGCTGTGTCCCTAGAGATACGGCTGGTGAGGTCACCCGTGCGGGCTTTTTCAAAAAAAGTGTGTGGAAGAGACACCAGGTGGGAAAACAGCTTCTCTCGAAGAGTGAGGACCACACGTTGTCCCAGCCTGGCCAAGGCCATATTCTGCACATAGAGCAGCAGCGCGCTGCCGCAATAGATCAGCGCCAAGAGGAAGATTCCCTGAAAAAGGAAATGAAGCCGGTCCTCGTGGAAAAACCCCCGAACCGATATCAGGATGAATTCCATCAGGTTATAGCGAGCCGCCAGATCGTGAGCCTCTGCGGGGTGTTTCACCACGTGATCGATCATGGACCGAAGCGGCCAGGGCTGTGCGAGCGTAAGCAGCGTTTGGCCCGTCATGGCGGCCACGACCCATAAGGCGACCTTCCAGTGGCGGCGTGTGGCACTCGCCAGGTGCGAGGAGCGATGGCGCCACGTCCTCGGTGATTCTGACGTCATCCCTTAACCTTCCTCTGTCGATCCAAAAATTCCGGATCGTGCGTGAACCTGTTATCCAGGTTGCCATGGCTTCTGAAAGCTCTCCGTCGCAGACCAACCTTGCTTGGCCCCTGCGCAATCTCGTTGCCCAACACGATGGATTCTTGTTGGGATTCCATTCTTCGCCTAGGGGCGATTCGCAAATCATTCTTTCTATGAACATATAGCATAGGCTGTGAGCCCACAATGGCAAGATGCCAAAAAATCAAAAAGGCTGCTCAAAGCTGTCGCCACTGGGCCACAGACTACAGAGTTGTTCTGGTCTGTAGCAACACATCGCAATCATGGCACCTTGCGTCAGACTCTCAGAACGTGAATCCTCGGAAAGCCTAGTTGTTCGAATCACAACGTCACGCTTCAAGACCTGTGTTCCTGTTCGATCATGTTCCCCCTTTCGGCCACTCATGGTCCATACCTTTTCACCGAAGGCTGTGGGTGATTCGTGCTCGGCGGCCCTTCACGGTCGAGAGGTTGCATGCTACAGGTTATCCCTTTCCGTGTTCCAGGTTGTGCCAAGCTCGGAGCCCTATGAACCCATTGCCCGAAGAATCTTTTCATGCCATTGTGGTGAGTATCGAATGCAGGAGTGTGAAAATGGAAGGAAGTCGGGGCATTTTGGGAAAGATTCTTGGGGGGCAGGTTTTCTGGCCATCCTCGGCACAGGGATCTTTTTTACGGCCGCTCTTGCCTGAAGGACGTGGATATGATGAAAATAATCCCTAAGAGCTTCTTGGGCCGAAGGCGTCAGAGCGACATACTGGAGACAGAGAACAAAGGAGGGCGACATGGGCAGCGCGAAAAGAATCCTGGTCATCGACGATGATCCCGAAATTTGCCAGGCGATGGAAGCCATTCTCACGGATAACGGCTACGAGGTGCTCACGGCCACGGACACGGTTCGGGGTGAGGCCCTTTTGCAAGAACGCAAGCCGGATCTCCTTATTTTGGATATCATGATGGCCACCATGCAGGAAGGCTTGGATTTTGCCGCAAGAATAAAGAAAAAAGAAGGTCCTTACGGCCTTCCGATTCTCATCGTTTCCGGCAGACCGGCTTCGGAAAAGGGATACCAACGTTCGGTGGAAGAGGACCTGGACTGGATCGCCGCGGATGTCTTTATGGAAAAGCCCGTGGATCCCGAAGACTTGTTGCGGAACGTGGAAAGTCTTGTGTCACGACGAAAATCCTAGAAATTCTTCAAGACCTGTGGGCTTCGAGAATGGGTTCATGACGTTGCGGTTGATTCCCAGGAGCCTCGCTTCGCGCTGAAATAGGCTGCTTCTTTGCCCCTCTGTTTTGCTCGCGTGAGCTTTCGCGTCCTCGTCTCCCTTGTCGACAGCATGGTTTTGAGCCTCAAAGGTGACGACCCATGTGGTACCGATCCCTTGGCTTCAAACTGATCTTTGCCGTTGGAACCGTCACGGCGGTTGTGTTTGGGGTGTTTTTCTTCGGAACGCTTCAGACACAAAGCCGTGAAACTCTCGACGAAATGGTTCGAAGCGTCCATCTGGCCAGCGAACTCGTGCGCCGGTCCCTGCGCTACGACATGCTGCAGTACCAGCCGGAGCGATTGCATCGTGCCATCGATACCATTGGAGGGCACGAGAGGATTGAGAAAGTGCGCATCTTCAATGCCATGGGTCAAATCATCTACTCTTCGGACAAGGCGGAGATGGGTTCGTATTTGGACAAGTCGGCGGAACAATGCTACGCGTGCCACACGAAAGAGGAGCCTTTTGAGCGGCTGGACACCTCCAAAAGGACCCGTATTTTTCAATCGGAAGCCGGCTATCGTGTGCTGGGCATGATCAATCCCATTTACAATGAGCCGGATTGTTTCAGTGGATCCTGCCACGTGCATCCTCCGGATCAAAAAGTGCTTGGAGTTTTGGATATCGATGTGAGTCTGGAAGGCATGGACCGGGCCTTGGAACGTATGCGCACGCACATGCTTCTCCTGGCCTGTTGCGCCGTCGTGGCCATTGCCGCCGTGATTGTGGTGCTCATTCATCGATTTCTTAACCGTCCCTTGCACCACCTTTTGCAGGGGATCGAGCGCGTAGGCTCGGGGGACCTCTCCACGCCCATCGTGGTCCATTCCAACGATGAAATCGGGGCTTTGGCCAAGGCTTTCAATGTCATGACGGAACGACTGCGGGTTTCTGAAAGGGAGCTGCGGGATTCAGAGGCCAAGTACCGTTCCCTGTTTGAAAATGATCCCAATCCTATCTTCGTGTTGGACTTGGAAACCTTTCGTATTTTGGATGTGAACATTCGAGCCGTGGAAACATATGGGTACACGCAGGAAGAGTTCCTGGCCATGTCGTTTTTGGATTTGGCCGATGAAAAGGATGCTCAAAAGATTCGAGAATTGGCGACTCAAGCTTGTATCTTTCTTCCTCGAGTGCGGCATCGACGAAAGAGCGGGGACCATCTTTATGTGAACATCCATTCATGCCCTCGGTTACATCTCGGCCGGGATGTGATTATTGCCAATATCGCCGATATCACCGATCGTGTACAAACCGAAGCCCAGTTGATTCAGGCGGCCAAGATGGCCACCCTGGGCGAAATGTCTGCGGGTGTGGCCCATGAACTGAACCAGCCCTTGAACGCCATTCGCATCGGGTGTGAGTTTTTCCTGAAGAAAGTGCGCCGTTCGGAACCCATCGATGGGGAAACCATGGCCAGAGTCGCTGCGCAAATGGTCGAGCAAGTGGAGCGGGCCTCTGGAATCATCAATCATTTGCGTGAATTCGGTCGTAAATCCGATGCCTTTGAAATGGAACCCGTGGACATCAACCGTCCTATTCAAGACGTCTTCACGGTGCTCGGGCAACAACTTCGTTTGCGCCAGATACGCGTGGAGTTGGACCTGGCGGAAGGGCTTCCTCCTGTCTTGGGTGTCGCCAACCGTTTGGAACAGGTGTTTTTAAACCTGGTGATGAACGCTCGCGACGCCATGGAAGAAAAAAGAGAAAGAAGCGAAGGGAATGACGAGGAAATGGTGCTGCACATTCGAAGTGCTCAGGAAGGAGATCATGTGATCGTAACAATACGGGATACGGGCATAGGCATTCCCGAAGGGGTTCGAGATCGGATCTTTGAGCCTTTCTTTACCACCAAGGAAGTAGGCCGAGGGACGGGCTTGGGGCTTTCCATCAGTTACGGCATTGTCAAGGAATGCGGGGGCAGTATCGAAGTGCAGAGTGAAGAGGGACGAGGAACAACCTTTCGTCTGATCTTTCCTGCATGCCGAGAACCGGGGGCTTGGGCAGGATGGCGTGCTGTTTCTTCCTGAGAGGGCGGAGTGGGCGATGCAAAGGATTTTGGTGGTGGATGATGAGGAAAGCACGCGGGATTTGCTGTCATTGACCCTGCAGAGTGACGGCTATGAGGTTGTGTGTGCGGAAGACGGCTTCAGCGCCATGGAGATCTGCAGCAACCATCCACCCCATATCGTCCTCACCGACATCAAGATGCCGGGGATGGACGGTATTGAGCTTTTGCGCCGCATCAAACACCTGAATCCCGACATTGAGGTCATCATGATCACGGGGCACGGCCAGATGGAGTTGGCTATTCAAGCGCTGCAACTGGAAGCCTCGGATTTCATCAACAAGCCTATCAGCGATCAGGCCTTGAGTGTTGCGTTGCGGCGTGCAAAGCAAAAGATTTGGATGCGAGAAAGACTTCGAGAATACACGGAAAACCTGGAATGCATGCTTAAACAGGCCACCGATGAGATCCGCAAACGCTACGACTTTGAACATCATCTTATTCACACATCCATGGACGGCATCATTGTCAACGACCGGGAAGGCAACATCATTCTGTTCAGTGAAGGGGCGTCGCGCATCTACGGATACAGTCGAGAAGAGGCGATCTGCGGACTCAAAGTCACGTCTCTTTATCCCGAAGGCGAGGCGCGCCGTGTCAAGAAAATGATTTATTCTCAAGAATACGGAGGGCCGGGGTATTTGGTCAATTATGAAACCACGGCAAGAACCAAGGACGGGCGTCTTGTGCCCATTCTTCTTTCGGCGGCGCTTCTTTATGAAGACGGCGAAGAAGTGGGCACCGTGGGTTATTTCAAGGACTTGACGGAGGTTAAAGAGCTTCAAGCCCGTTTGCTTGAACAAACCCGGCTGGCGGCCATGGGCGAAGCCATGGCGGAAGTGGCTCACGGTGTGAAAAACATTCTCTACGGCATGAAGCTTGGCGCCTACATGGTCGAGAAGGCTCTGAGTCATGGCGAACGGGAGCGGTTGGAAAAGGGCTGGCAGATGGTGCGAAAGAACATGGACCGCATCGCACGTCTGAGCCTGGAAATGCTGGATTATGCGCGTGGGAAAAGCCGGCGCCGGGAAGCCATATCGATCAATGATATGATCAACGATGTGCTGCAATCCCTCGAAAAGCAGGCGCAGGAGGAAGGCATTCTTTTGGAACGGGAACTTGCCTGTGAGCTTCCGTGCATTTTGGGGGACTCGGAAGCTTTTCATTCCTGTGTGTTGAACCTCATCACCAATGCCCTGGAATCCTTTGGTGAGGAGAGCGTCGAAAAGCGCGTCACCGTGAGAACTTTTGTTCAAGGAAACCGATGCATTTGTGTGGAGGTGAAGGATACGGGACGAGGCATTCCTGTCGAGGTGCAGGACAAAATTTTCCGCCCTCTGTTCACGACCAAAGGGGCTCGAGGAACAGGATTAGGGCTGGCCATCGTGCAGAAGATCGTTCATGAACTGGGAGGGGTGGTGGATTTTCATACCACGCCGGGTCAAGGCACCACCTTTAACTTGCGCTTTCCTCTTCCCTCAGCGGAATAAAGATCAGCACCTAGACCCCTCCCTGCCCAATGCTTCGGCGCGCCTCGAGAAATGATAATTGCAGAACCGCCAGGGCAGTTCCCTGTGGGGAAAAAACCGGACTCACGTTCCTTCTTGCGAATGTGGCCCATTACTCAAGAGGAGGAGAGCATTTTCTCTGGGCCTCTCTCCGATTGAAGGAAAAAAACCTTTAATCTGAGCGCATTTTTCGCGATTTGTTTGAAAAACTTTACCGTCTTTGCAATGG
>FWWL01005348.1_pt1 | contig 17343 bp, 10 predicted proteins | sample 2228331 | NCBI WGS metagenome assembly FWWL01 (sample SAMEA103939775, study PRJEB20133) | metagenome
TTAGCAATTATCCCGCATCATTATTCTCTGCTTGTCCTCATCCTCTGTCTTATGGTTTTTTTAGCATTGGCTTCAGTAGCCATAGGTATTTACCGGGATCGCATGTTTGCAGGTCTCGGCACAAAAATCGTGACAAATTACTATAAGATGATGTATGACAAGCTCCAACATCTTTCCACAGATTTTTATCACCGTGTAAAAGGCGGGGATATCGTATCTCGCTTTAACAATGATCTCATCTCGATCGATACCTTTATAATGCTTGTTCCTTACGCAATTTTATCGATATTCGGATTAATCCTAAATATAGGTGTGCTTTTTGTACTGCAATGGCAGCTGGCTCTTCTCGCCTTAGTGGGTCTACCCTTATGTTTAATCGGGCCAAAGCTCTTCGGCCAAAAAGCCTACAATGCCAGCTATAAGCTTAAGGATGAGCAGGCGAATCTCGCAACAGCTGTACAGGAAAATGTAAGTGCACAGCCAGTCGTCAAAGCATTTGGGCTGCAAAACTTACTCATTGGACGGTTTAACGATCGGATGTCAAACTATTCGCGCATTTCCACGCAATCCAATTTCTCAAACTTCTTAATTGACCGAACAACGAATATGGGAACGATGATTCTGAACTTGATGACCATTTGCACGGGATCCATACTTGCCTTCTTCGGCCATCTCTCGATTGGATCATTGCTTGCCTTTAGTGCAATTCTTCTTAATCTGAGCTATTTGGTAGCGGCGATCACCTGGCTCGCACCACAGTTTCTTCAAGCCTCTGCGGGAATGCAACGAGTGCGTGAGCTTTTGGAGGAACAACCCTCAGTTGCAGATGAGGAACCTGCAGGAGTATTATCGCATTTCCAGCATGAAATCGAATTTCGGAATGTAACCTTCGCCTACACACCTGAACAACTCAGTCTTAATAGCGTTAGCCTAACTATTCCTAAAGGGACATATGCAGCCTTTGTTGGCGCCAGCGGCTCTGGTAAAAGCACGGTAATTAACCTGCTAATGCGATTCTACGACCCACAAGAAGGTATGGTACTATATGATGGAATGAACATTCGCCAAGTAACCCAACATTCACTTCGCTCACAAATTGGCATTGTTTTTCAAGAGAGTTTCTTATTTCATTCCACCATTCGCGAGAATATTCAATTTGGCAAACCCGAAGCCAGTAATGAGGAAGTCATTGCCGCGGCAAGAGCAGCGGAAATTCACGATTTCATTATGAGCCTGCCTGACGGGTATGATACCGATGTGGGGGAACGTGGCGGACGCTTATCTGGCGGGCAACGCCAGCGTGTGGCAATAGCACGGGCCATTATTCGCGACCCTGCAATTCTCATCCTGGACGAAGCGACCTCGGCTCTGGATCCAGCAACAGAAGCAGCTATTAATATTACTCTGAAACGGATCACGGCGATGCGGACTGTCATATCTGTGACTCATCGTCTTGCTTCAGTAGAACATGCGGATTGCATCTATGTTCTTCATAAAGGAGAGATTGCAGAGCAAGGCACACATCAACAGCTAATGAATATTCAAGATGGTCATTATAAGCAATCCTTGCAAAAGCAAACAGGCTTTCAAATTAGCGGAGATGGCTATCATACTGAGGTGCGTGCGGAGCGGCTCAAAATGTTCCCGATCTTCTCCGAGATGGATGCTGATTTTTTGGAAGGAATTTCGAATTTTTTCGCAACAGAGGCTTATGCAAAGGATCGGACGATTATACATGAAGGAGATCCTGGGGATAAGTTCTACGTTATTGTGAGAGGCAAGGTTGAGGTTTTAAAAGTGGATGCCAATGGAATAAATCACAGGGTTGCTGTTCTGAGCGATGGTGACTTTTTCGGGGAACTTGCTTTGCTTCACAATATCCCCCGTACGGCCACTATTCATACATTGACTCCTGTTGTATTCATTACATTGCAGCGAGACTTATTCCAATCTCTGATTAAACAAGCGCCTCATATGGCTGCATTCATGGCTGCCCGATCCAAATAAATTAAACGAACGGAGTCAATCAGGATGTGCTGATCCGCAGCAATAGCCACTTTGTCCTTAAATTCAGGACGAATCAAATGGGCTAACGGTTGCTCTACATGATTGTAATGCCGGAATGCATCAAGCGCCTGTGCATCCCACAAATCCGCATACAGCAGTAAATCTCCTGGCATCACCATCGTTCGATCTGTGCCTGTTTCGGCAAAGCACTCAAAGGGCTCATCTACATTGAGAGAACCATAATCATCCGTTAGCTGCTCCCCAGGATAGATGTCACGAACGGCAATTTCAACCTCATACGCCGTTCCAATACAATTGGCATGGAAGCTGTGGTTAACAAAACGCCCATTATCCCAGCAAAGGATAAACTTCCCGTTCTGATTGCGATAGGAATACTTCAAAACCAACGCTTTACGGTCATTATCCAGAGCAGCAACGAGTGATGGTTCAAGAATTTGATCCAAATCGTCAAGCGCCCAGGTTAAGGTTCCCTTAGGAATGAATTTAGTAGCAAATACGCCAAACCCAATCTGATCGTCAATATAACGTAACTCTGTGTGGGGGTGCATCATCGGTGAACACTCCTTGTCAAAAGTTGGATATGTATGCTTTCTTAAATAATTATGCGATGGACTTGTTAATTCCTGCTTCTTCCAACAATAATTATTATGTTTTTCCCTCACCCCTCTGCATCATGGTGAAAGTTAGTCATACACCCGATGATCTGATAAAATAAATTCAATAATGACGATTAAGGGAGGCTGCTGCGATGGGTTCAATTGGTCGAAACGATCCGTGTCCATGCGGAAGCGGTAAAAAATACAAGAAATGCTGCCTTGAGGCGGATACAGCGAAAGAATTAGAGTCCTATAAAAAACAGCAGGTGGAACAACAAATGATGCAAGATCATTACGGCATTCTTTCCCATGAGGATCTAGTAGACAGTATCTATGAACAAATGGAATGGTCTCGACAGGAATATGAACAGGTCGCTTTGTTAATTGCTCACTCCATGCATGAAGAGTACGAGCCTCACAAAGTATATGAAGCAGTCGCTTTCTGGAACCGCTATGCAAATGATGCATTACCTGCGATAAAGAAGAAACAGATCTTCTCAGCTGCAATCGAATATACCATTATAGAGGCTTACGGTTTAGAGGGTACTCAAGCAGAGCTCGCTGAAAAGTACAATGTTTCGGTCAGTTCGATATCCAGAAGATTCCAAGAGATTATGGCATATACCTCGGAAGATAGAGAAGGAATGGATTGGAACGAGGAAGAGGATGAGGATGACGATTACTTCCCCAATCCCGAGAAATATTTATCACATTCTTTGCCTTCATTACGCAAGGCGATGGATCAAGAACGCAAAAAATTAGACAAGCAATATTTCAAAGAAGATACAGGCCACTTCTGGCTTATATATGAAACTCGTCCCTTCATGAGAGCGAAATATTCCTATGCGGAAATGCTCTGGCTATGTGGAAATACTCAAGAGGCGATCACTGAACTAGAGGAAATCCTCGTACTTAACCAAATGGATAACCTTGGAGCCAGATACTTGTTACTCTCCGCATACCTCGAGGCCAAGAAATTGCAAGAAGCTAGGCAATTACTGCAACACTATGAAGATGATACTTCCGCAGTATTTGTTTATAACCGCATTATTCTCGAGTACTTGTCCAAAGGGGTGACTTCCGCACTGAAAATGCAGTACCGGATCGCCCTTAATCAAAACCCATTTGTCCCCGACTACCTTTTAGGTAAAAAAGCGCTCCCTGCTGAGCTTCCGGAATTTATCGGTATGGGAGACGAGAATGAAGCGATCGACTATGTGGCTTATCATTCACGACTATGGGCCAAGCAGTTGGAATTATGCCGTTGGATGGCAACCCAATCGTAGTACTCGGACTTCGAGCGACCATCGGTGTTAGTAAGAAAAACCGCTAGAAAAGATCACTCTAGCGGTCCTTGGCGACCCGAGTTCAGTTGTGCGCGCGGGTGGGCAGGAAGGTGGGCTACGATTGCTGTTGTGCTAGGGTTCCCTTGATTAAACTTTTAGAGGTTGGAACCCAGACACAAAGGCAACCACTTCGTTTCTCCGCTCCATCTTCCTGCCCTTTTCTATTCGACTCTGGATTAAGGAGTTAACAAACAGATCGGTTATCTTCGCCATTTGCGGGCGGAATGTTCGCTACCCTGAAGAAGCTTATACCTACTACCATCGCTAGCGGCCCATATGCGGCACTTACCTCTGCCCCCACTCGTTAAACTGCTCCTTGGCGGAAGCTACATAGCTGCTCCGGTACTTGAACTGCTGCTCAAGCTCTTTCAAAAACAAGTCGTAGCTCTCTAACGGGCGCTGCGCATAGACGAATTTCCATAGCTCCTGATCGATATATCGCTTGGCATCATCCCGTCGGAAGCCGTCCGGAGGCTGGATCATTCCGTCGTAGATAGGGAAGTACGGCTGTTTGGCCGCTTTGGTGAAGTCCGCTTCACGATCCGGGAATTTCGCCTTCAAATACGCCATCTCATCGCGGCCTGTCAGCTGATAGGCATAGCCAAGCGTCTCCTTCAAGGTCTCGTGTACCGTGATCTTCCCGTTCGCTTCGGAATAATGCTTGCCCAGCAAACCATACATCACAAGCTTGTTTCCTTCAGGCGTGGAGACATAATTAAGAAGCTGAATGATTTTGTTCAGCTTGGCTTTATCCATGCCGACCAATTTCGGAATAACTAGCATATTCTCTATGACATCCCTGGCATAAGCATATTGCTCGCCACCCGGTCCCTGCGGGGGATCAATCGGGATCCATCGGGCATTCGGATTCAGCTTGACGTACTCTTCCTTCTGCCAGTTCGGCCAGTTGAAATAAAACATCCCGAGTTGCCCCTGAAGCGCCTTCTCTTTATGCTGCAGGCTCGTGTTCGAGACAAACCCCGGGTCAACCCCTTTCGTATCGAAGACGGACCGAATATAGGCAAGTGCCTGCGGCATCGCCGGGTCATAAAGCGAATTGACGAGTTCGTTGTTCTTGATGTAAAAGGCTCCCGGATACGTCGTGCCGAAGGCCCCGAAGAGCGGTCCCAGAGCCTGATTCGGTCTGCCGCTGAATCCGTAAGTATCCTTCTTGCCGTTCCCGTCAGGATCCTGCTCCGCCATGGCCTTGACCACAGTCAGGAACTCCTCCGTGTTCCGCGGAACGATCAGCTTAAGCTTCTCCAGCCAATCCTGCCGAACCCAATAGTTGTATTGGTACGCGTTCTCCAATCTGGGCAAGCCGTAAATACCGCTTCCCACCTCGGCCAAGCGTAACCGCTCCTTCCCGATGAACCGCACGGTCGGATCCAGCAGATCTATGTACGGCGTCAAATCGAGAAGCATATTCTGCTTGCTATAATGAAGAAATTCTTGACGGTTTCCGATACTGAACAGATCCGCGCTGGCTCCTGAAGCCATGTCCATTTTGAGCTGGTTCGCATATTCCTCCGGCAGAAACATTCGAATGGTCAAATCGATGTTCAGCTTCTTGTCCAGCTCCTGCTTGATGGGATTCTCCTTCGGGTCCGGCAGCGGTCTGCCGCCGATCATATGAACGGTGATCTTCACTTTGTCTTGGGCCGCCTCGGGGGCTGCCGTGCCGCTGCAAGCCGTGACGAGACAAGCTATGGCCAAAAGCATAACACTTCGGATATATAGTTTGCGGGTCGGTGCTGAGTTCTTCATGTCGATTCCTTTCTCCCGTTCGAATATCGTTCCGCTTTTCTACTAGTGTACAATGAATCGGCCGGAAATTTAACAATATCACGATCTTTTCGTTGAAAATTCCCAGTTATCTTAATCAGTGTCTTCCGTTTCTTTGGTACAATAAGGATACCCGTCCAAGGAGGAGGATGAAGCATGCACAGGCGCCGCTCTTACATGAACTGGAAGCTATCGACCAAAACCTTCCTGCTCACCTTCCTGCTGACAGAATTGATCATTCTGCTGCTGGGCTATTCCTATTACTACTACTCGTCCAATATCCTGATCACAGCCCAAACCAAATATTCCATCGACATGACCGCCAAAACCAACAACTACCTGGAGGCTCAGCTCCGGTCGATCCGGAATTTTGCCGCTTCGATTGTCGGAGACAGCCGGCTTCGCGAGGACAGCCCTGCCGAAATCAACCGCTGGTTTCACGATAATCTGCTATATTTGCTGCCGACAGTCAATAACATACACTATATTCAGGACGGCGTCGTGACGGCGAGCACCTCCAGCATCGGCTGGATGCTAATGAACAATGAAACGTTCAAATGGAACCGCATTCGCGTGCTCGAGGCCAATATGCTGTATTGGACCGAGCCGTATTGGTCGGAGGCCTCTCAATACACGGTGACTTTTTTTATGCTCGTTCCCGGCAAGGAAAATTCCCGGATGATGCTGGCGCTGGACATCGGCTTCGAGAAGCTGTACGAGACGCTGCTGCCAGATGCTCCCGACCTTCTCCACGGGGAGCTCATCCTGATGGACGCGGCTAACAGGCCGATCTATGGCAAAGGAACGCACACCAGGTATAACGTGTACTCCAATGCGTATGAATGGGCGGACTTCCCTGTGCCGATCCTGGAAGCCCCGTGGAACGAATATTCGTTGTCCGGGACTACATCGGATACGGATTATTTTCTGACCCGAAGCAGTAGCAATACGCTGAATTGGCAGGTCATGTGGATGATGGACAAAACGGAGCTGCTCAAGCCGCTGGAAGCCACCATACGCTTCACCTGGTCGCTTGCAGTCGCCTCTCTTGTTCTGTCTCTTGTCATTGCCTGGATCATGTCCAAAATGATCGGCCAGCCGATCCACCGGTTCGCCCTATCGCTGGATGAGATCAGCTCCGGTAACCTCGATGCCAAAATCCCTGTGAACCGCCGGGACGAGATCGGCAATCTGGCTCGCCATTTTAACCGGATGACTAAGCAGATCGGGTTGCTCATTGAGGACCTCAAGGCCACCGAGGCGAAGAAGAAGGCCTTCGAGATCCGAATGCTGCAGGCGCAGATCAAGCCTCATTTTCTTTTTAACACATTGAATGCCATTAGTATGAAATCGCGGGAGGGAGACCTGTCGAAGGTCGATCTGCTGATCTCCTCCTTGACCCGTCAGCTGCACTATAGTCTCAAGCAGTCGCTGGAGGATGTCAGCCTCCGGGACGAATTGAATGCCGTCGAGCACTACATCCAGCTGATGCAGATTCGCTACGAGGGGCGCTTCACCTACGAAACCGATATTGATCCGAGCACTCTCGGCTACATGCTGCCTAAGTTTACCCTGCAGCCCATTGTGGAGAACTGTATCTTCCACGGGCTGTCGCCGATGCAGGGTTCGGGCACCTTGTTTATCGGATCCGCGCGGGACGGCGATGACTGGGAGCTGCTCATTGAGGATAATGGCGTCGGCATCCCCGAAGATAGGCTCGCGAAGCTGCAAGAGGTGCTGCAGCGTAATTCGGTAGAAGAGGCGATCGACGATGAAGGGATCGGCTTCTCCAATGTGCATTACCGGCTTCGGACGCTGTACGGCACCCGGTACAACCTTCAACTGGATTCCTCTGCAGAGTACGGGACTCGAATCCTGATCCGCATGCCGGTCGTTCCAAAACAACAAGAGGAGGCTGCTTCATGAATAAAGTATTGCTGGTCGACGATGAGCCCTTAGCGCTGAAGCATATTCGCTATACCTACCCTTGGCAGGACTGGGGGTATGAGATTGTCGGCGAGGCCGGCAACGGGGAGGAGGCGCTCCGCATGGTCGCCGAGCTGCAACCCCATATTGCTCTGGTGGATATCACCATGCCGGTCATGGACGGCTTGCGCATGCTGAAGGAGATGCGAGTTCATCACCCGAAGGTTCGTTGCATCATGCTTACGGCGCATCGGGACTTCGACTTTGCTCAGCAGGCTATCCAAAGCGGAGCCATGGGCTACATTCTGAAATCTCCGATCGATATGGAGGCGGCCCGTTCCGCGCTGGACCGCGCATCGTCGGAGCTGGATAAGGAGCAGGATCTGGAGAGCAACAAGCGGGCCCGCCGCCATTTCGTCCACAGCTACCAGTATTCTCTGCGGAAGGACTATTTTGACAAAATCCTCTCGGGTGTGCTCGACGAGCGTCAAGAGATGGTCCTTATCGGGGCGGAGTTGGATATGGATCTTGACATGTCATCTTATCGGTTGATCGTTTGCCGGGTCGATGATCTGGATGCGTATGCGTCCCGATATGTCGAGAAGGATAAAACGCTGCTTGAATTCTCCATGCTGGAGATCGTCCGGGAGACGTTAGCGGAGAAGTTGCCGACCGGCTTCGAGCTGTTCCCGAATCGTTTCGGACAGTTTACGCTCCTGATTCATGCCGCTGAGCAAAGCGTGAACGAGGAGCTCCTCCGGGAGCGATTGATCCAACTGGAGAAGCCGCTGCAGCAGTATATGTCCGTGCGTCTCTGCATGTCCGTCAGCGCTCCCTTCGAACAGCTGCCTCAGATTCGCCGGCTGTACTCCCTTGTCGAGAAACAGCTGCAGTACCGCTATTATCAGAGCAGTCCTTACCCGATCTTCGCGGAGAGAGAAATCCCCTTCCAATCGGTGCCCCAGAGCTATTTGGAGCAGCTAAAGGAGTCGTTTCCGAAGGAAGCGCTGTCGGAAGGAGCGGAGCCGCAAGAGTTCAAGGCGTGGCTTCAGCAGCTGGAGCAAGTTTTCGGCCAGTACCGGCCCGTACCGGAGCAAGCTCGGAGCTTCCTTCGCGAGGTGCTTGGGCGGCTGCCGGACCGTATGGCTCAGCTATACTACGGTGCGCTGTCGGAGCCTTCATTACTGCTTACAGTAAGTAGCCTCAGCCGCTTGGCTGAGGAGCAACACCACCGGCATCAACAGAAGCGACTCCGTCCGGATGTCGCGCTGGCCAAGGAGTATATCGATCAGCACCTAGGCGACGACCTATCCTTGGAGGGGATCGCAAGGGAAATTCAGTTCAGCCCCTCCCACCTCGGACATATGTTCAAGAAGGAGGTCGGCATGACAGTGTTCGACTACATCCTGTCCCGGCGCATCGAGATGGCTAAAAAGTATTTGTTGGACGGCCAGTACCGCAACTATGAGCTCGTTGATCGCATCGGCTTTAACAGCTACTCGTATTTCTGCACGATGTTCAAGAAGCACACCGGCATGACGCCCAATGAGTTCAAGCACTCCGCACGAGGTGGCGGCAGCTAGGGGCGGCGCACCCGTCAGGGTCGTTCACTACCAAAAGAAGGAGCAGCAAACTAGGCTGCTCCTTCGTTCGTTAGGCGATAAGTGCGACCCGGCTCGATGGCAAACCGGATGGCACCGGTTAAGGGCGATACTTCAAACAATAGCTTCGTTGCCTGTCCGCCATCACCCTGCTGAGCTTCCACCACAAGAGAAGAGGTGTCCCACGCTTCCTGCCGGAGTGACAGCAGCGATACCTGAACTCCGTCGGTCCACACGTGACGATATTCAGAGTCGGCAGGGGCTACAGGGTAAACCTCCATCAACGTTGCTCCGTCCTTCTCCAACCACACCGTTACTCCCGCTCCCCCGACGAAGACAGGAATGACTCCCTTCGGGATAGGGTGGTCACGCAGGAAGACGGGACCCTCGTCCCGCTTGCCGGTCTCGTACTCGATCCAGCTTCCTTCCGGCAAATAAACGTCCCTCGTCTCGGCGGTATCGAAATCATTGCCGAACAGCGGTGCCGCCAGTACAGAAGGGCCGAGCAACCACTGATACTGCCGCGTAATCCGGTTGGCCAAGCCGTAGGTGGCGGCATCGTCAGGGTAGGCGACAGGCAGCGGCGTCATGGCGCCCGGGTATCCCGTTTCATAAGCCGTCACGACGGCGCTATAGATGTAGGGCGCATAGCGGTTATGCCAATCCGCGGCCTTTTTCACATAAGCTTCGTACTCCGGCCGTTGCATCTCCCAAGGCTTGCGTCCCATCGACATCGCCGGACAGAGCGCGTTAAACATTGCATTGCGGATAAAGTAGTCCTGATACGAAGGTATGGTCGGATCCGTCTTCGGTGTCCCCCCGGTAATATCGGGATACAGGTTCGACACGCCGCTGGCCGCATAATTCAGCAAGTTGATCGGTACCCGGTCTTGATCGAAGTGGTAGCCTTCACCTTTGCCGTAATATGTATCGTTAATCCGCAGAACATCCCCCGGTGCCGAATAAGCAGTGCTGCGAACAATGGTAGGGCAGCCCCGGTCCATGAAAGACGCATTGAGGGGATTCCAGTTCCCGTCGCGGTAATGCTTGGTATACACCATCGCATCTTCTTTATAACCGTCCGCACCCCACAGCTCGCAGCAGGAAAGAAACCAAGCCAGACCCTCAGGGTTCCGGGCATCCAGCATATACAGAGTACCCCGCGGAAACTCGGCATTCGTAATACGCTCAAGCTTTCCCTCCGCGTCCTTCAGCAAATACCCCTTCTCTGTAGCTTCATGAAGATAAGGTCCGTTATTAACCTCATGATGGTAACCACCGTCTGAAGCTGGCGCCTTGAAGTGATTGCGAATTCCGATCAGCAGCTTCATCCCCTTCTCGGCAAAAAAACGCCGGATCCCCTCCGGGTCGGGATACCTCGGGTTAGGAAGTCCGTCCGTACGCTGCTCCCCCCGCTCGTCATCCCAGATTCCGAAGCTCACGGTCGAGCCTTGCACCGGTGTCAGTCGATCCCCTTTCCAGAAGCCGGAGCCGATGACACCCCAAGCAAGCTCATAGCCGCGTTCCGCATATTCCGTCAACGCTTCCTTCACTGCACTCTGATACGAGTTCCAGCCTAACGAGCCGTACGCCTCCCATCCTACCTGGAACATCTCGTACTTAGGCTTGCGATCCGGATAGCCCTCCGTATGCCTGGCGTCCCGATAGCTCGCATAAATACTTTTCATATCCCCGATAAAATAGTACAGCCCGCTCAACGAACGGACTCCCGCCGCACCAAGCATATTCTGCTCCTCCGTGAAGGCAACCCGCTTGGAGCCCTCTTCGAACAGCACCTGGGCGAAGCCATATGCCGGAAAAACGCAGAAGGTGCTAATGAAACGCATATTCGTCCCCTGGTTGACCAGGTCCTGACGGACCAGTCCGAACACGTCCACCGTATCCCGGGCCGGCACGTCAAGCTTCCCGCGGGCAGGGGCATCCTCCGTCTCCACTCGGTCGACATGGGAGCCGAAATCTCCCATACCGTAGAGGGGACGCTGCGATGCGGTTCGGACCTCCACCGTATAAAGTCCGTCCATCTCAGGAGATACGCTCATTCGCACCGAATTGGAGTCCAGCCATAGCGTGACAATAGCCCCCGTCCCACCGTGTGTCGTGATGCGAAATACGGCCATGTTGGGCTCAAGGACGCCTATGAAACCCGTAGTCTCCACATCGCTCAGTCCCCTGCCGTCAGCCTCCGATAATCGGATGCCCGAAACCGGATGCGCCCCTGCAGCCTCCCTTCCGTCCGCGTGCCGGAAGGAGAAGCCGAAGCCCTTCTTCCGGACCCGGACGATATATCCCGGCGATGACAGCACAATCTCCTCCACCGAATCCACGGTGACCACGCTGCCCGTTGCTCCTGATACCGTCTTCATCCCAGCACCTCGGCCCGAGTCATCGGCCGGAACACTGCGACATACCCTCCGCGGGGAAGCATAGGGACGGTCAAGCTCCGCTCGCCGGCCTCCCATATAAACTCATCGCGCGAGAAGGCAGCTACGCCGGCATCCGACAGTGCCACCAACCGGTAGCCTGTGTCCCCATTCAAGAAATCAAGTGCAGCCCACGATAGCTCCATGGCCTCATTCGTTCCATTCAGAACAGCCAAGTACCAGACATTGCCTTTACGACGAGCCATAGCCGCCAAACGGCCGATTCGGCTCTCGTCCAGCACAACCGTCTCATCCCAAACCGTCGGTATCTCCCGAATCACATCGAGCACGGGCCGGCAGGAAGGCTCCTGGAGTAAAAACTCCGGATACTCCGCAATTACCTGCAGCGGAGAAGTAAAGACGATCCCCGTCGCCAGCTGGTGGGCATAGGTGGTGTCCCCCGGATTCGAGAAACCGATCGGCGTATAGTCCCCGTGTCCAGTTAAGAACCGGGTAAACGGCAGCGCCGCGTTGTGCCAGGCGGGAATCGGGCCTTCCTTCATCTTGTTCAGCTCCAGCCCTCGGATCCCTTCCCTGCTGATTTCATTGGGGTACGTGCGGTATTCCCCCGTCGGTTTAGAAATGCCATGGAAATTAACCATCAGCCTGCGCTCAGCACTGATTCGAAGCGCAGCGGTTTCAAATCGAATCGAGACCAGATCCTCACAATCGATAAAATCAATCTTGAGCCCTACAGCACCTGCCGCCTTAACCAGGTCCATGAACTCCCGCATATCCCGGTACTCCTCTGCTGGTGAATTCATTTCCTTCGAGCGTTTCCACACGAAGACACCAACGCCCTTGCCCGATGCATACTCGGTCAATTCCCTCAAAGAGGTCCACTTGTCCTCCCACAGCTCCCAGCCTTCATCCACTGTAGTGAATTCGTACCCTAGCTCCTGAGCGTAATTTATCATAGCTTTTTCCTCTTCCAAGGTGCCGGTTCCCTTGCTCCACCAACGCCATACGGAGCGCCCCGGACGAATGTAGTCCAACTCTGGGAACAATGCCGGATCCGGCGAAGGATTCAGATTGGTGATCAGGTCGCTGTTCACCAATCCGTTCAAATCTGGACTCAGCATCGTTACTCGCCAAGGAGTGACCACATCACTCTGCAGCCGGAAGCCTTCGGTGCCTTCAGTGAAATTCGCCTTCACGGTGCACTCCCCCACCGCCTCGAGCCGCATGCCGCTGTAGTTGTACAAGGCCGCTTCACAGAGAACTGCGTACCCCCGATCCCTCGGAAGCTTGACTACAAGCGGGGTCCCTTGAACAGGACCCTGCGAGGAGATGGTGTGCAGCTCGCCAGTCTTTCCGCAGATCCATTCCCCGGCATAGCTCTTCAGCTTCCAGGAATTATTCCGCTCGAAGAACCATACATCGGCTTGCTCCGGAAGCTTCCACGAGGTAGCCTCCCCATGAACGGTGACGCTGGCCTCCTCCCTCCCTGAAATCAAGTAGCGAAGGGCAAAGCCATCCTCAAATGCTCTCGCCTCCAGGACATACCTCGTTCCGGTACTGCTATGGACAACGTTAACCCGCAGCCCACGGCATCGATTCACCGCCGTCTCATGCACTCCTCGTACCGGGTAGGTTTCATCGATCTCCGTATATACCGGCTCCTCCACAGCAACGCCTAAGCCAAGATCGGTTCCGTCTACCGTTACACCAAGATCAGACAAGCCCAGTACAGGCTCACCCTGATAAAAAACCGCATATTGAAGACGCCCCTGCGCCCCTACGGAAATCACTCCGACCACTGACCCTTCAGGACTCTGCAACCGATAACTCAAATCCAATCATCTCCTATAAAAAGGGGGTGAAGAGGTATTTTCTTCACCCACGGTTAGATTTTACTTACTGCTTTCCATTTTTTTAATGTACTCGTTCATTTGTTTGATGTATTCCTCGCCGCCAGCCTTATACCAGCCTGCCAAGAGCTCGTCGAATTTGGATACCGGCTCCTCATTCATAATGATTTTCATGACCGTCTGGCTCCACACCTTCTGGAAGTCCATATAATTCGGCTTCTTGGCAGCTTCAGGTACGTAATCCAGATGCTTGGAGTTGACCACAGATGTGAAGGACAGATCCATCCAAGGCTTGATCAAATCACGCACTTCCTTCTTCGTTCCTGCTGTTATGAAGAATTCCGGGTCACTGTTCTGGCGCATCGAGTTCCGCCGAATCGGGCTTTTCGGAGCATCCGCAATCGGTTGTATCTCTCCGTTCACTTTATTAAAGTCCATGCCCTCGAAGCCTTCTACGACGACTTTCCAGATATCGTCAGCTAACCAAGAGTCCAGCAATTCCACAGCCTTTTGCGGGTTTTTGCTGTTTTTGGTAACGGACCAGAAGCCCCATAACCCGGTACCGTAGCCGATTCCGCTGACCTTGCCTTCCTCGTTCTTCACGAAAACATACGTCAGATCGACATTCGGGTTAATCTTCTTCATCTCATCGGTGTGCCACGAATAGTGCCCCGCGAAGCCCGGAAACACGCCCGTTATGCCACGCCAGAAACGCTCTCTTGCTTTCACGCCGTCGTTCGTAGCCGAATCCGGGTCGAGCAGCTTTTCCGATTGCAGATTCGCCGTGTAAGTAAGCGCCTTCTTATATGCCGTGCCGGAAGGATCATACGTGGCGTCCATGTACTCATATTTGCTGCCCGCAGGCGCCTTCTGCCACTGGAAGAGGCCGAATTGGCTGGTGAGAATCGGATGCAGCACCTTATTGCCGTCGACGAAGCCGGCGTAGCCGTACGTATCGTTCTTGCCGTTCTTGTCGGGATCGTTCAGAGTGAACTTACGCAGGATATCGGTAAATTGATCGACGGTCACCTGGCTGTCCGCCGGAATCGTAATCCCTACATTTTTCAGCCAGTCCTTACGAATCCAGTAAGCGTCATTGCGTGTTACCGAAGTACGGGGAATCCCGTAAATTTTGCCGTCTTGATTGATCTTAAGTGCATCCCAGGAGGCTTGATAGGAGTACTTGGTCAAGTTTTTCGCGGAGCTCAGATAGTCGTTTACCGGCACCACGATACCGTCCTTCACGGCATTGATAAACGCCTGCTCGTTCGTAGCCGGAAAGAATACGATATCTGGATAATCCCCGGAGGCGAGCATCAGCTGCAGACGCTCCTTATAGCCTGTTGTCGGCGGGATTTCGAATTCCAGCTTGGTGTTTGTCTTTTTCTCCAGCAATTCTACGAATTTCTTATCGGTCTCGGACAGGTTCGCCTGCTCATGGTTGGCCATGATCTTCAGCTTCACCGGCTCCTTAGACGCTGTGTTGGTGGAATTTCCCCCCGTATTCGCCGGCTGAGCCGGCTCCGCTCCGCCGCAAGCGGATGTGAACAGCATGACCGCAGCGACACATACGGTCCAGACCCCACTGAACTTGTTTTTCATCTTCATTCCTCCAATAATTTTTAAGATTATTATTAAGGCAGCAGCTCCATCACTGGGGTTACCCTTTGACGGAGCCGAGCATAATGCCTTTGACAAAGAATTTTTGCAGGAACGGATAAACGCACAGGATCGGCAGCATGACGATCATCAGGGTTGCATATTTCAGCGTTTCCGTAGGAACCGTGCCTGCTCCGAGCTCTGCGGCATTGCCGCCCGTTGAAATTTCTTTCATCTTGGAGCCCTCGATGATTTCGCGGAGGAAGAGCATCAGAGGCCAATTCTCTACACTCCGGATGTACACCACGGCGTTGAAAAAATTATTCCAATACCCCACCGCCGCAAACAAGCCTAGGGTGGCTACGATCGGCATCGACAGCGGGAAGAAGATACGGAACAGAATGTACGGCTCCGAGGCTCCATCGATACGGGCGGCCTCCTCCAACTCCTCGGGCAGGTGCTCCATGTAATTTTTCATTAGAATCAAGCTGAAGCCCGAGAACAGAGCCGGAAGAATAAGAGCCCACAAGGAGTCCAGCAAGCCTAAGGAACGGATCAAGTAGAAGTTTGGAATCAATCCTCCGTTGAACAGCATCGTGAATACGATCAGCAGCATAAACAGCTTGCGTCCCCGCAGATGCTTTTTGGACAAAGGATAAGCTGTGATCAGATATAGAAAAACCCCAATGGTGACTCCGGCTGCCGTAACGATGATGGTGTTGAGGTAGCTTCTCCAAAGGATGGGGTGCCTCATGATTTCCTTATAAGCCTCCAGATTGAAGTCCGTTGGCCAGATCATCATCGGATTGGAGATAAACGCCGTATAGGAGCTCACCGATACTGCTGCAACGTTAACGAAAGGATAAAGCATGCAGAGACAAGCCAAACCTATCAGTAAATAATTGATAACATCGAATAATTCAATACGTTTCCAGTTCATGTTCTTCACCTACCAGATTTGTTTGCCGAACAGGCGGGAGAAGCGGTTGGCCGCGACGATCAGGACGAACCCAATTACCGCTTTAAACAATCCCACGGCGGCTGCGAACGACATGCGTCCGTCAATTAGGCCAATCCGGTACGTGTAGGTCTCGAACACATCGGCCACATCATACGTCATCGGACTGTAGAGAAGGAACACCTGCTCGAAGCCGTTGTCGAGAATATTGCCTAGCTGCAGGATGAGCAGAACGATAACCGTACCGACGATCCCCGGGATGGTGATGTGCCGAATTTGTTGGAGTCTGTTCGCGCCGTCCATTTTGGCGGACTCGTAGAGCGTCGGATCAATGCTGGTCATGGCGGCCAGATAGATGATGGTGCCCCAGCCGACGCCCTTCCACACCTCAGCCGAAACGATAATAGTCCGGAAAAACTCCGGCTTGAGGAGGAAGTTGATCGGCTCCCCTCCCAATTCCTTAATGATGTGGTTCACCGCACCTGTGGAGGGTGACAGGAAGTTCATAATCAACCCAGCGAGGACCACCCATGATATAAAATGCGGGAGGTACAGGATCGTTTGGGTAATCCGCTTGAACATCATGTGCCGCACCTCGTTAAGCATGACAGCCAAGATGATCGGTGCCGGAAACCCAAAAAGAATCTGGTACATGCTGAGCACTAGGGAGTTTTTCAGCACCTTGTAGAATTCAGCCGACTGGAACAAATATTCGAAGTTCTCGAACCCGATCCACTTACTGCCCCAGATGCCCCTCACGAAACTGAAGTCCTTGAATGCGATGACGATGCCGAACATGGGGATATATTTGAAAATCAGGAGATACGCGAAGCCCGGTATCAAAAAAAAATACAGCCACTTGTTCAGCTTCATATAATTGAGCAGCGATTTGCGCTTGGGCACGGCAGCGGCCTGCTTGGCCACCTTAGTGGAGGCCGTGAATTCCATATGGTGTCACAACCTTTCGTGTTTGCTGCTTGTAGAGCCGCTTTTCGTATCTTCATTAAACCATGGCGAGGGGCTGAAAAAAGTTCAGAATCTGGCGAAAAATGTTCACTATATCGTGGAGTTCTGCGCTGGCGTCCCTCGATTCATCATGTTTATTCTTGCTGCTGCGGCGCCCTCAAGAAAAGAAAAAGCGCTAGAGAAGATCACTCTAGCGGTCCTTGGCGACCCGAGTTCAGTTGTGCGCGCGGGAGGGCAGGAAGGTGGGCTACGATTGCTGTTGTGCTATGGTTCCCTTGATTATGAT
>FWWL01006307.1_pt1 | contig 17343 bp, 18 predicted proteins | sample 2228331 | NCBI WGS metagenome assembly FWWL01 (sample SAMEA103939775, study PRJEB20133) | metagenome
ATCTCTGATGCCAGTTGGATTAGAATGGAACGGTGGGAAGCGTTAACCTCAGAACAGCGGAAAAAATTATTACCTTTATGCCCTGATTTTGCCGTTGAATTGGTTTCGGAAAGCGATCGCCTTTCTCAAATCCAAGAAAAAATGCAGGAATATTTAGAAAATGGCTTACGTTTGGGTTGGTTAATTGACCCAAAAAATAAAATTGTCGAAATTTATCGGCCAAATCAAGCGGTGGAAGTCTTAGAGTCCCCTTTAACATTATCTGGGGAAGATGTGTTACCCGATTTTACTTTAAGTTTAAATGAGATTTTTCAATAAAAACTTACAGCGTTTTACCCTGTTATGAGGTACAATAACTCATTATTGATTAAACCTTGTAGGGACATGGGCTTTCGCCATGTCCCTACTTCGTAAATATAAAGTCTGCTGTAATCGATAAATTTTGAATATTTTATTTAATCAGGAAAAGATGAATTTAACTTTAAATTTACCCCAAACATGGAAAATGAGTCAGGAACAATTTGCGGAACTCGCGCAAATTAATCAGGATGTCCGATTAGAATTAACCGCCAAAGGAGAGTTAATTATTATGCCACCAACCGGAGGAGAAACGGGAAGTAAAAACTTTGATTTAACCGGACAGCTTTGGTTATGGAATCGCCAAAAACGCCTCGGTAAAGCTTTTGATTCTTCTACGGGTTTTGTGTTACCCAATGGGGCTAATCGTTCTCCTGATGCCAGTTGGATTAGAATGGAACGGTGGGAAGCGTTAACTCCCGAACAGCGGAAAAAATTATTACCTTTATGCCCTGATTTTGCCGTTGAGTTGGTTTCGGAAAGCGATCGCCTTTCCCAAATCCAAGAAAAAATGCAGGAATATTTAGAAAATGGCTTACGTTTGGGTTGGTTGATTGACCCAAGAACTAAAATTGTCGAAATTTATCGGCCAAATCAAGCGGTGGAAGTGTTAGAGTTTCCTTTAACATTATCTGGGGAAGATGTGTTAGCCGATTTTACTTTAAGTTTAGCAGAAATTTGGGATTAATGTAAAAAAACCGGTGGCTTGAAGCAGCCGGGTTTTTGTTGGTTTGTTAAATTACTCTTCAGTTTAAATCTCTTCAATTTCAGTCTCTTCAGTTTCAGAAAAATCTACTTGTTCGTAAAGTTCGCTTAAAGTAAATTGAAACTCAACGGCAGCCAGAGATATGACATCTTGTCCTGAGTCATATTCGGTAAATTTCCATTGTTTTTCCCTGATTTTTGAATATTGTTCAATATGATAGCGGTTTTGGTCAATTAAAATATATTCTTGGCATGAGGGAATGGAGCGATAAGCAGCAAATTTATCGCTGCGATCGTAAGCGGCGGTTGATTTTGACAAAACTTCGACGATCATGGTCGGGTTGGTGACAGTCGTGGTATTTTTTCCTTGGTAAATAGGTTTTCCTTGGATTACCATTACATCAGGATAAACATAGCGTCTCGTGGCTGGTATCCAGAGACGAACGTCTGCGGCAAATATTTCATAGGGTTGTCCTTTGATCGTATATGGGAATTTACGGCAAACATTGAGAGTAATTCGGTTATAGTTGGTAGTGCCGCCAGTTATGGGTATAATTTCTCCATCGTGATATTCGCTTTTATATTCTGCGGTTTCCTCTAGGGCAAGGTATTCTTCCGGGGTGTAAGTGCGTTTTTGGGTTTTGTTAGCTTCGAGTATTTGCATGATATATACCTCATTAACTGATTTATTGTATTGTAAAAATATGGTGATGGTTAGGGGCGAAGCATGACAGATAAAAATCTGGTTCATCAAGGGATTTTGTTGCCGTTGTGATTGATTGGATCGCTGTCATCTTGTTTGACTCCTTTTGTATTCTATATATAAGTGTAACAGATTTTATGATTTATGCCTATATCGGTGAAATCAACCGGGTTTCTGTTATAATCGGGACGCTTTGGGAGAATGAATGATTTTACTCGATACTAATGTTTGGTTATGGCTACTTCTAATTAAATATGCAACATTAGGGGCGCTTCGGAAAAGCGCCCATAATGCCTGAATTTTTGTATAATAACCAATTGAAAACAAAAGGGGCGCAAGTCTAGCGCCCTGGTGATTAATTTCCCGGTTCAAATATCACTAACTGCCTGAATTGGGGGTATTCGCTGGCTGAGTTTGATGGCGGGATATTTGCTGAGTTGGTAACTTAAATCCGGCCATTTGTAGAGATTGGAAAAACTCCCTTTTGGCGTATTGTCCTAAAGGTTTTGCGGCTTTAGATAAAGACACTTCTAATTTAGAAGGTGGCTTTTGCAACATTCCGGCTAACTCAGCCATTGCATATTCCAACTGAGTTCCTGGATCTAGGGCAACCCAGCCTTCGCGGGTTAGTTCTCGGAGTTCAAAGTGCAGGTGCGGCCCGGTGGAGTTGCCAGTGCTGCCTACCAGTCCAATCACGTCTCCTTGTTTGACTTCTTCTCCTTCTTTGACAAAGAGTTCTGAGAGGTGAGCGTAGAGGGTTTCCGCCGTTCCTTGGGCGTGATCTAAGACTACGGTTAAGCCATAGCCTCCTAGCCAGTCAGCGATCGCCACTTGTCCTGCATAAGCCGCTAACACTGGAGTTCCCATTGGCGCCCCAAAGTCAATTCCGTTGTGGAAACGCCGATCGCCAGTAATCGGGTGAATCCGCCAACCAAACAGAGAAGTAATCGGCGCGGGAATAGCCAGAGGGAAAATCATCCGGATATTTCCATTACCGAGACGACCTTGAGGGCGAGCCGCTCGCTGGCGAGCCAATTCACCAACGTGCTTTCTCACGTCGTACTTAATGCCATTACCACCAATACTCAATGCGCCTAATGTAACTGGCTGCATTACGGTAGTTGATGGGCTGGGATCGTTGTAGTAGGACTGGGAGTAAGATTCTGACTCGGAGCCGCCGGAGGAATAATATTCCTGGACTGGCACTGGGGGCAGATATTGCGGCGAGGCTAGAGAGGCTGGTGCTGCGTATTGTTGTGCTGACCTGGAGGCAGTACGTTGCGGTGCGGGGGCTGAAGACCCAGGGCTTTGGGAGGGTTGAGTATAGACATACTGCTCTATCCCAGGGCTGACATTGCTTGGCGCCGGATCTGGATTCCAGTCGTTCGTCGGTGCGGGGGGAGATGACGGTGATGCCGCTGCTGCACCACAAAGATCGCCGCTTACCCCTTGCCCTTGCTGAAGTGTTGCTTCACAGCCGGTCGATCGCTCAGAAAATACCACCGCTGAGGGTTCTTGGTAGGTATTGTCGGGGGTTTGATCTTGGGCGATCGCCTCATTACTGCTCGTTGCCCCAATACTAAAGTCACTGGGATCGATGTAAACATTGCTGTAGTCCATTGGTGCGGGGGACGACGGCGCCGGTTCTTCCGCTGCGTAGTTAGTGGGTGCGGGGGCAACCGGGGCGGGTTCCCACTGTTCTTGGGGCGCCGAATCTTGGGTTTCGGCGATCGGGGCGGGTGCCCACTGTTCTTCCGCCGCATAATAGGGTTCTTCGGCGGCTGCGGGTTCCCACTGTTCTTGGGGCGCCGAATCTTGGGTTTCGGCGATCGGGGCGGGGATAGCAGCGGGTTCCCACTCTACTTGGGGCGGAATATACTCTGGTTCTGGAGTCGCGACTACTGTGGGGGCTGCTTCTACGCTGCCTAAATCGCTGCCTAAATTGCTGCCTAAATCGCTGCCTAAATTATCGATCGCATTGGATGGGGTCTGGGCTTGGGCTTCCAGGCGACTGGGGGCTACTCCTAAACTGGGTATCCAACCCAGTCCTTGCAACAGTAAAGAAAACTGACAAACAACACTTAAAGGTGTACGGACGTATTTAATTGGATGGCTCATTTTAAGAATACGATTAACTGCAAATAGGGATTAACTGAAGTCTCTGCAAGCCATTCAGCGATGGGCAGATGGAATAATTACTCAGGCACTTTGGTTAGTTTAATCTTTTTTTTGGAATATCTGCTAGATCGAGGCCGTTCCGGGTTTCTAGGGGCGAGGTCATCGCGATTTATTTTTCAACGAAATCATCAAGGGACGACTAATCGTGAAGTCATCAACCGAAAGCTGATAGCTGAAGGCTGAGATTAGATCGGTCACTCAGAGAGTATCGTATCCCAAGCGAATTGTTCCAGGTTTTACCAGAATTTCTGATTTAGATGCGGCTGATAGATGCGATCGCGCTTGGGGGGTGGCATTTCCGTCAGGGCTGATGGTATCGGAGTAATTTTCCGGTGATGTCCGTGGAGAATCGATCTCAACTCGCAAGTCTCCCGTAGCTGTCACTCCAACAATTGTCCCCTCTTGCCCTTCAACCAAAACCCTTTGACCCAGATTAGCCAAAATTGCCGAATAGCGTGACAAGAGTTTTTCTTCACTTTCATTCAACATATAGTGAATTCCGGAAGCTATGCCCCATAAAGTAATCGCCCCTAACATTTCCAAAGACTCGCAGAAAGCGGGTTTTTTTAAAGCAACCTGGTTGCTCATCTGCTCTATTTGGTAAGATTGTAGATTAATTCCCGTTGGCGGCACCGAATTTTCCCAATTAATGCCTACACCAACCACCGCTTTGGTAATCACTTGAGACTTGACCTTAGTTTCTATGAGAATACCGCCTAATTTTCTCCGATTTAAAATTAAATCATTTGGCCATTTAATTAAAACTGGTAGATGATAATTCCTTAAAACCGTGGCAATGCCCCAAACACTAGCTAGAGTCAGTGGAAAACTTTTGGCCACGGGTAAATTAGGCGCTAAACCAACGGACAAATATAAACCTCCTGGAGGAGAACTCCATTGTCTTCCCCATTGACCTCGACCAGAAGTTTGCCGTTCGGCGATCGCCACTGTCCCCGGAGGTGCGCCATTATCCATTAACTCCCAAACGGTTTTATTGGTGGACTCTAGCTCCTCAAAAATATGCACATAAAGTCCTATATCTCGCTCTAAATCACCGGTAAATTCTAACTGATTCAAATCGGATTTGACAATTTTTAAAGCAGCTTCTAAGCGTTCTCGATTTAATCCCACCAAAGCATCCCACCAAAGCAAACTTAGCGATTAATTAAATTCAAAAATAAAACCCTGAATTTGTCATTACCCCCCCAAATTCATCTTTTTATTACCATAAATATATGCTTTTGTCAAGGAGCAAGCGAAAACCGATCCCCTAAAGGAATAGAGGCAATATATAGCAATCCTAAATCAGTCCTAGCATATATAGTAGCATATATAATAGCATATATAATAGCATATTAATAGCACACTAATGAGCTCATACCGATTGTGCAAACCTGGGTGTCGGGGCGAATGTTATTTGCTGATGATTGAGGCGATTTTCTGTGGGGTGATTAGTTTTACCTGTTTGCTCTAGTAAAAATAAACTTTCGCATTCATGGGGTGTAAGTCTTTATTTACCGGAAAATCTTTAGAGCAAATTAATTGTTTATCTTGACGCCAAATCGTATAATTATCCGCTGCTTCGCCAAGTAAAAAAATTATCTCTTGTTTATCTCGATCAAACAGTTGTCTGGTGCGATTAACTGCGGCTTTACAATCAGTGATGGAATAAGATTCAATTTTACAAAATAGTCTTTCATCGTACACCACAGGGAGTTTATCAAATTTGCCCTGGCTAGGGCGAACTACTTGACAATATATTACTTCCTGCTCGTCAAGAATTAGCATAGACAGTCTCCAGTCTAATCATAATTACTGAGTCATACTGCTTGATGCTAGGCGAAAATTCTATTAAGCTGATGGCAGATCGAGTCCGCTCACCAGCTTTTTAGTTAAATCGTGTAGCTTTAAGAAATGTCACTGCTTGAGTCACTCAGAAGCTGAAAGCCGGTAGTATAGGGATCTCTTCGGAGAGTTTTTGAGTAGTTACGGCATTTATTCCTTTATTATGTAACTTGGCGGGAACAATTGCTGTGATGGAATCTAGCCTAAATTTGTGATCTGCATCACATTCTGCCCGAGCGCGATCGCTTCTCAGGGCTGTGAAACCAGATACGATTTAATGAAAACTGATCGGGTGAAAGCAAAACGGTAAAATTTAAATGAAATTCAAAATGATATAGTCCTCAAACAGGATCAGAGCAAGCGAACCAAAAACCCCAAATAAAACCCGCGAAAATCACCAATCGATTTGTCCTCAAATAAAATTAAAATTATTCAAACAGTCCCCTCACCTGAGCCTTTTAGCTGGGTGATCTTACACAAACTAAAGGAATTTGTCTGATGAATCAACGACCCTCTGTGGACAACCTGAAACAATTTACCCACCAAACTGCTCAGTTAAATCCCCAGTTGCAAGCAGTTCTAGGCAATTTAGACGTGCAACTTGACGATGAATTGGCCCGATATCGTCGGAAAAAACGGAGCGAAGCCGAAGCCCCTCAGCCTTCTGGTTATCGTCATCGGTCAACAACACCGAAAAATCTGGAAGTGGTGGTGACACCAGGGCAACGAGAAACCCCCGCGACCCGATCGCACGAACCTTTGCCATTCGATCATAATGGGTCAGAGGCGATCGCTTCTGATTTTAGGGAAGCAAATGAGTCAAATACTTTTTCCTCTGGGTTATCCCCCTTTTCTCCTCAAGTGAATTTGCCGCAAAAATTAGAAGCCTCCCTGTCCTCTAACCGATCCAACGTTGGCGATCGCGATGCGGCTTCATCTAACATTACTAATAGTATTACTAATATTAATTTAGCGGAGAATAACGCCCCGAATTCCACAGAAGAATCTCCGGAGCGAACCCAGGCTCAACCCCATGATTATTTAGAATCTTCGGCACAACTCCTCAGTAGTTTAAATGAATCCAGTGCCAGTGATTTATCAACTCGCTTGAGAAATAGAAGACGGCAGCGTCGTTCTCTGAAAAATTTGCTCAGTCCTTTAAGTGTTGGCGCCACTCTATTATTTGTGCTAACTACGGGAACTTTAGGCTATATAATTAACGCCAAAATTGGCGCTCGCCAACCTGTCGTTACGGCGGAGAATGCTGCATCATCGGCTACATCATCGGCATCATCTCCCACTCAAACTCCATTACCGGTAGTACCGCGATCGCCCAATTTAGCGGATAGAGAGTTTGTCCCTTTAGACCTAGATACACTAGGTACAATTAATCACAATTCTGGAACAAAAATGCCCGCCGCTGTATTACCAACAGTGCCGACTTCTCCAGCGCCAGAACCCACTCAAACTACTGCCATCATCCCGGAGGTTCCCAGGCAAAATTATCCCAGCCTGGAAAATCTCAACACAGCCATATTGCCGCAATCAGTGCAAGATAACTTGCCCAACGCTAGAGCGAACAGTTCTAATAACGCCAATTCTAATAACGCCAATTCTAATAACGCCAATTCCGGTAATAATTCTCCTCAAGCAAATTCGGGGGCAAGTTCTCCTACCCCCGCCGCCACAAACCAAACCCCCGGCACTCAAACCCCACAAAAATTACCGGAACCAAAAGTCAGCACTCAATCATTTCCCGCATTTTTTTATGTGGTCATTGATTATCAAAATGAAGACAGTTTATATCAGGCACGGCAAGTAATTCCCGATGCTTATGTGCGAGAATTTCCGATTGGGGTGAAAGTGCAAATGGCCGCATTTGAAGATACAGCTTCCGCGCAAGCAATGGTGCAGTATCTTAAAGAAAAAGGATTTGTGGCTCAAGTTTATCAACCCTAGGAAATTATGTGTGGTTATTGGTTACTAACAACCAATAACTAACAACCAATAACTAACAACCAACAACTAACAACAAATAGCCGGAGATTTTAAGATGGGATTATTTGAACGAATCATGGGAGTAATTCGCAGCCAAATTAATGGTTTAGTTAGTCAGGCAGAAGACCCAGAAAAAATTTTGGAACAAGCAGTGATGGATATGCAGACGGACTTGATTCAAGTTCGCCAAGCAGTTGCCCAGGCGATCGCTACTCAAAAGCGTACCGAACAACAATATGAGCAAGCAAAATCCACAGCCGATGAATGGTACAGACGGGCGCAATTAGCGTTGCAAAAGGGTGATGAACACTTAGCCAAAGAAGCTTTAACCAGGCGCCAATCTTATCAGCAAACTGCCAATTCCTTAAAAAGTCAAATTGACAGTCAACAAGAGATTGTGGGTCAATTAAAAGATAATATGCGCAGTTTGGAAAGTAAAATTGCAGAAGTGAAGACGAAGAAAGACCTCTATATTGCCCGTGTCCGTTCGGCACAAGCGTCGGAAAAACTATCAGAAGTGCTGGGGAGTTTGAACACCAGTGGTTCTATGTCCGCGTTTGAACGAATGGAAGAAAAGGTGATGCAATTAGAAGCGCGTTCAGAAGCGATCGCTTACCTGGGTGATGGTGATTTAGAAAAGCAATTTTCTGCCCTAGAATCTGATAGTATCGACAATGAATTAGCGACCATGAAACAACAAATGTTGGGAAATCAGACCCCTAGAGGAACATTGCCCGGTAATAATAAGTAGGCGGATTAAAACTCCAGTCAATCTCCAGTCAATAAACTCCAACCAGTCTCCCATCAATCTCCAATCAATAAATAGGGTGGGTGGATGCTAATCAAACCAAACGGTAAATCGATTTAAAAATCAGCATTCCCCTACCAATCATTACCAAAAAAATTCCTTGATTGGGATGATTTTTTGGAATAAAATTAATTTACTTTAAATAGAAATCATCATAATAAATAAATATGGATAAAAAAACCTTACGCAAGTCATTAATTCAAACTCGCATATCCCTAGCTGAAACTGAATGGAAACTAAAAAGCGATCGCCTCTGTAATCATCTCAAAGCTGCGTCAATGTTTCAGCAAGCCCAAACCATTTTAGCCTACTTTAGTTTTCGCCAAGAACCAGACCTCAGCCCTCTATTTAACTCAGATAACTCAGATAATAACTATCATAAACAATGGGGATTTCCCCGCTGTGTTGGTAAATCCTTAATTTGGCATTCTTGGCAACCAGGAGAACCTTTAGAAAAAGGGGCTTTTGGCATCCAAGAACCATTAGCTAATGCGCCTATTTTATCACCGGAAATGGCTGATTTAATCCTCGTTCCCGCCGTAGCTTGCGACTTCCGAGGATACCGCTTAGGATATGGAGGTGGCTTTTACGATCGCCTTTTAAATGACCCAAAATGGAGTCAAAAACCCACCATTGGCATTGTCTTTGAATTTGCCCGACTACCGGAATTACCCATCGCTCCTTGGGACAAACCTTTGGATGCAATTTGTACGGATTATTGTTTAACTAACCGGGTTGGAGTTACAGAAACCGAGTTGCTTGAATAACAAGAGAGGCTCGGTTTCTTGTTTAATTCTTGTTTAAAATACTTTTAAGATACTATTTTACATACTTATTTTTACATACTTATTTTACATTAAATACTATTTTATTACATGCTATTTTAATATTTGCACTATTTGCTCATCTTATATTCTGCATATTCTGCCAATAACCCTGGCGCGACTTGACCCCGTTTCTTAGCGAGTTCCTCCTTGGGAATTACGCTGGATTCTCTGCCACAGAAAATAGTTTCAGAAACTTGCGAATCAATCCAATGGTTAACCCCGGTAATTCTAATTGTGGGGTTAAACCTACGTCGTCCAACTGTTGAAATACTTTAACCGCAGTGGGGTTAAGTTTGGCTAACCGTTGGCCAATTTCTGGACTGGTAAATTGAGACTGGCGACCCCAAATAATTGCCGTGGGTATAGTCAAATCTCGCATATAAAGGGATAAGTCAAAACACAGATCCCCTCGGACAAATGAAAGGGCGGCATATTCGCCGTTGGGTTGTTTGGCAGATTCTAAATAGGCTTCGACGATTTCTTCATAAATGCGGCTGGGATTGGCGAATTGGCGAATTTCTAGAAAGCGACGAATCCCCGCTGGGTTGGTAATACCCACATTGTAAAAGAAGCGATCGAGAATGGGAGTTTTGACGATTTGGGCAAACAAGTTATTTCGATAGTTTTCGCCAAAATCAGACAGTCCCGCCGGAGTGGTGAGAATCAGCGATTTAAATAATTCTGGACGGGCGATCGCTGCCCGAATAGTTATCGCCGCAGTCAGTGAAGAAGCAATCACCGTCGTTGGGCGATCGCTAGTTTTTTCCAGAAACTCAGTAATCGTCTGGATATAATCATCAACCTGATAATTCCTTTCGGGATGGTCGGAACGCCCCCAACCAATCAGATCCGGAGCCAAAATCCGATAATCTGCGGCAAAAGCGGGGTAAACCTTAGACCACTCATAAGCCGATGACCCGCCACCAAACCCGTGCAAAAAAACCAGACTGGGCAAATTTGCTGAATTTGCTAAATCGTTTGAGGACGGTTCACCCTCATGTTCTGGCGATCTACGCCACAGTTCCTCAGCCTCACTGTAATAAACCATAGTGCCGAGAGATGTCACCACACTATGCTGCTCAAAGCCGATGGGTATAAACATTTAGCAGCCTCCTTTAACCACTAATTGCCGTAAAACCAATTCAAGTTCTATATTCAAGTTCTAAATTCAAGTTCTATTAATACCATTGCATAATTCATTAAAACTCCGCCACAATACCTGGAGCCAGCACCCCGTCGCCACGGGGGTTGACTAGCCCTAAGCTGCGAGAACGCCCAGACCTTACCCTCCATAGCCCTTCATATTTATTTACAATACCTGGAGGAAATCGTTAAACTTCATTACAAAATAAAACCCGATGTCTCGAAAGATGGTATGGTTCAAACAAATATTGCCAATGCCGAGAATTTTTGGATGGAGAACACTTTGACCTCACAACTGAATCAACAACCTGCTGGTTTGATGCGTGAAGATATCGGTGAGTATGTGGCTCACCTACAACTTCACATGACTTTACAAGCCCGGAACTTGATCCCCGCTTTAACTCAAACGAAAGATAGCCGCGAGCAGTTGTTACAACAGACTCAGGCTAACTTTGAAAAATATGTTTCTCGACAAGCACTTTAAACCAGTTTAACCCAGTTCGGAAGTTCTCTCTGAAAGCAATTATTTAATTTTTTCTTAAGAATCAGGGCGTGATTAATGCCCTGGTTTTTGTTTGATTGGCGCTTGATTTCTGTTGGTATCATCTCTGGCCGCAGGCGATCGCCCCTACCAATTCCACATCACTGGGTCTGAGTCGAGATGATCCGTTACCATCCTCCCGATCGTCTCAATTTGCTTTAATATATCCGCCGATAACGAAATCTCCCCAGCTTTGGCATTGGCGATCGCTTGTTGGGCATTCCGCGCACCAGCGATCGCGCAGGTTTGTGGCTGGGCAATCAACCAAGCTAAGGCTAACTGGGCTAAGGTACAGTGACAAGCTTCGGCAATAGGTCGGAGTTCGGCTAAGGCTTGTTGCACTCTCTTATAGTTCTCCGGATCGGCAAATAATTTATTGTGTAGGCGATTATCCCCAGGTTGTAATTGCAGTTCTGACCCAAATTTTCCCGTTAATAACCCCTGAGCCAGAGGAGAATAAGCCAATATAGTGATGTTATTCTCTACACAATAGGGCATTTCGGCGGCTTCGATTTTCCGCCAAAATAAGGAATAGGGAGGCTGCAAACTATCGATGTTTCCATATTTGGCGGCTTCGGCTATTTGCGCTCGCGAAAAATTAGACACCCCAATTGCCCGAATTTTGCCCTGTTCTTTTAAATGATTTAATGCTGCCATTGTTTCGGCGATCGGCACGATTTCACTGCCAAAACTGCCCGCTGGCCAATGGATTTGGTATAGGTCGATGTAGTCGGTTTGCAGATTTTTTAAGGAGCGATCGCACGCGGCAATCACTTGGTCATATTTCAAATTAGCACACCATACTTTGGAGGCATAAACTATGCGATCGCGCACCTTGCCCAATGCCTTGCCGATAATTTTTTCTGAATAACCATTACCGTACTCTTCGGCTGTATCAAAGGTAGTAATACCATTGGCAAAAGCCGCCTGTAATGCCTCAATAATTTCTTTATCTTCAATGCCGACCCAATTACTTTTACCCGCCTGCCAAGTACCCATAATAATCGGCGTAACTTGGACATCTGACTTGCCTAAACGTCTGGTTTTCATAGTTATCTAAACCTCGAATCTTAGGTAAAATCTAGCCATATTATATGACTGAGGAAAGAGGAGAGAGGAGAGAGGAAAGAGGAGAGAGGAAAAAAATATCAGGAAACCTCTTGACAATTTACTCTAGCTATGGCAAAATAATTCTAGCATGATATAATGGAAATCCGTGTCGCCATATAAGGTATTGGCCAGGGCTAAATATTAGCCACATCAGCAATATAAAATAACCAACATAAAATAACCATCTTCCCTTGTATCTTTTTTATGCAGCAGTCCTATAGAAATCGTAATAAATCGTAATACTTTTGCAGGGGCAATCCCCCGCCCCTCTGCTCCGGAAGCCCCTCTGCCCCCCTGCCCCTCTGCGCCTAAAAATCGCGCTATAATCGCCCAAATATCTCATATCCCGCCATAACCTTGCTCCCTGGGGTGGACATATTATGGACTATTCCCGACTGGTAAGACTCAATCAAGGACTGTTCGCTGGAACCGCTCTCCTCGCTGTGGGTTCCATTGTTGCTGGGGCAGCGGGTGGCCCCGTTTTCAACACCATTGCCAGCATCCTAGCCGGACTAGAAGCTAATAATCTAGGAGCATTAATCGAAAAACTCCGCAATAGTAGCGATGTCTTACGCAATGAAGACATCGCCAAAGCCGCCGGACGTTCAGTGGGTCTAGCTTTGGGAAAAATTAGCCCCAACTATTCCAACAAGGAATCTTTAGAGAATTTTGCTAATAAAATCGAGGAATATTGGGTGCAATGGGCCAAACAAGCCAAAACCCTGAACCTGTTTGAAACCCTCCAGGAAGACCAACTCTATCAGATTTTTGGTCAAAAACCAGAGCAGTTTACCGAGTATCAGGTATTACCGAAAGAGGAATGGCGGGAGGTCGTCACCTGGTTATTCCAACAGGGATGCGAGAAGGGGGATTTGGGGGATACCCTGGAGAATTATCAAGATGTCATCACCGACTTGACGACGGAATTAGCGGCTAACTTCAATAAACACTTCCGCCAAGTCCTGAAAGACGATGCTGCTAAAGGGGGAAAGCCTTTGCCGGAATGTTGCTGGACTTACATGGGGCGACTTTGGCGAAAGTTGACGAGATTCGGGACTATTTACCCGAAATCGCCACCCGTGAGGATATTTGTCGGGCATTGCAACAGTTAGATACAGGTATCCGAGACGAACTGGGGCAAATTCGCGAGACATTGCAGCAGTATTTGGACCTGACTAAACCCCGTTTGCCCATTCCCCAACATTGTGACACCATTATTACCGAGAAAACCCAAGACTTTGTGGGGCGGCGTTATGTGTTTGAGGCAATTCGCGAGTTTTTACAGCGTCAACCTAAAGGCTATTTTATCCTAGAAGCTGACCCCGGTGTGGGTAAAAGTGCGATTCTGGCCAAATTAGTGCAGCTATCCCAGGGGCATTATCTCACCCATTTTAATAGTCAAGGTTCAGGTATTGTCACTGCGGGTCAATTTCTGGAAAGTATCTGTACCCAACTGATTTCAGGTTATCTGAAAGATAAATATTCCAGTTTGCCACCGAATACCAACCAAGATGGCAATGTGTTCGCTCAGTTGTTGGGAGAAGCCAGCAAAACCCTGCCACCGGGACAAAAATTAGTGATAGTGGTGGATGCCTTGGATGAAGTGGATTTGACCAAGCAAAATCAGGGGAGTAACGTGCTGTATTTGCCCGATGCTTTGCCGGATAAGGTCTATTTTATCTTGTCTAAACGCCCCAAACAATTGCCTTTGCCCCAGAGTGACTATCTCACCACTTTTGATTTAATGCAGTATCCTACGGAAAGTGCCCAGGATGCTCGTCACTATGCCCAGAAACGCTGGCGAGAAAGTCCTCAGATTCAGGAGTGGGTATCGCGAAAATCCACCCCAGAGGAGTTTTTTGCCGAACTGGTGGCCAAAAGTGAAAATAACTTTATGTATTTGCGCTATGTGTTGAATGATATCCGTGATGGTCTGTATCAGGGCGAAACCATCGATAGTTTGCCACAGGGTCTGCGGCAATATTACCAAAAACATTGGCTGATTATGGGCATGAATGCTGACCCGCTGCCCGTTGAGAAAATCCTCATTATTTATGTCCTTTCGGAAGCGCGAGAACCCATCTCCCGGCGGTTGCTGGCGAAGTTCACCGGGATAGCAGAATATAAGCTGCCCCCAGTGTTGAAGGAATGGGAGCAGTTTTTGCGGTTACAAAGGATTCAGGGAGAAACTCGCTACAGCGTCTATCATGCCTCGTTTAGCGATTTTCTCAACGAGCAAGCCAAAGATTCAGGAGTTGACCTAGAAGAGATTAACCGCCGTATGGGTGACAATTTAGCCGATGGAGCGCCCCTATGACCACAAAATTAGGAGATTGGATTCAGCAACAGTTACCAGAAGACCGCCTACACCTGCTCCGACATCAACCCAGTTATTTTGCCAAGGGGAGAGAGGTACAGCGGTTGGTAGCTTGGCTCACGGATTTTGGCTTTTTGCAGCAAAAGTTAGAGGCGGTGGGGATAAACCCGTTAATTGATGATTATGATTTGGCGCTACCCTTGGTGTCGGAAACGGAACAACAGACGTTAAAGCTGATTCAAGGAGCGTTGCGGCTATCGGCACATATTTTAGACCAGGATAAGACACAACTAGCGGGGCAGTTGTTGGGGCGGTTATTGTGGTTTCCTCAGCCTGAAATTGTCGCGTTACTGGAACAAGCTAAACAATGGCGGGGAAAACCCTGGTTTCGTCCCCTCACTGCCAATCTTACCCCTCCCGGCGGGCCACTGATTCGCACCCTCACCGGGCATAATGGCTCGGTAGATGCAGTAGCCATTACCCCCGATGGCAAATTCGCCGTTTCTGGTTCAGGGGATAGAACCCTGAAAGTGTGGGACTTGGCCCAGGGAAGGGAATTGCACACCCTCAGAGGGCATAATCTCTCGGTAAATGCAGTCGCCCTCACCGCCGATGGCAAAATCGCCGTTTCTGGTTCAGGGGATAACACCCTGAAAGTGTGGGACTTGGCCCAGGGAAGGGAATTGCACACCCTCACTGGGCATAATGGCGAGGTAACAGCAGTCGCCCTCACCCCCGATGGCAAATTCGCCGTTTCTGGTTCAGGGGATACAACCCTGAAAGTGTGGGATTTATTGACGGGAAATGAGGTGGCGACGTTTAGCGGCGAGTTTGGGTTTAACTGTTGTGCGGTGGCTGCTGATGGGGTGACGGTGGTGGCGGGGGATAGGTCGGGTCGGGTGTATTTTCTGCGGTTGGAGGGGGTGTGAAGAGGGGTGTGGGGTGTAGGGTGTGGGGTGTGGGAGGATGGGGGAGTGTGGGAGGATGGGGGATTCTGGCGGAAACTTGCGATAAAATCATAACTGTCCCACCTAATCCCCTGTCCAAATCACTCCTTTTTCAATTTATGATGACACTTACAGAAATACTCCCAGCCATTAAACAACTTTCACCCCTTGACAAAATTAAACTGATTCGTTTGTTGGCTGAAGAAATGGAATCACGAGAAAAAATTGCCCCTTTAGAACCTGGTAAAGCCTATAATTTACCAACTCCTTACAATAGTTTTGGTGCGGGGGCGATTCTGATGCAGGTCATAGAGTCCAGTGATGAGGCTTAATGACAATGCGATTTTTTTACTCTACCACTGACTCATCTCAAAATGAATTTGATAGCCTGCCGCGAATCCCCATGATTATTCGGCGAGAGGGTCATACGGTTGAAGCCATTGGATTAGTTGATAGTGGTGCAACGGTAAACGTTACGCCATTAGATATGGGACAACAATTAGGGGCTGTCTGGGAAGACCACAAGGCAATCATTCAACTGACTGGTAATTTAGGAAAGCAACCCGCGATACCTTTGTTGGCAATGGTTCAAATTGGCGATATTCCACCGATTCAGTTGGTGTTTGCTTGGACAAAAAACCTCGATACATCTCTGATTTTAGGACAAACAAACTTTTTTATGGAATTTGAGGTGTGTTTTTACCGTTCCCGGATGGAATTTGAGGTTAAACCTAAGTCTCTGTAAACGGTAGGGCGTGCATAATTCATGTCTGAAACCGGAAGATAAACTATGACTAAACAAGTTCCCGAACCCAATGCCGAGTTATTATCCGCCGATGATATTCATCAAGATGTGATGACCCTAACAACGGCATTAGAACAACGCCATGCTGAACGCAAAGCCTATCAGATTTTATCCCGACCCGATATCCGTAATTTACTCGATCGCATCCTAGCCAGGGGAATTTGTACCACAGAAGAGGAAGCCATAGAACGCGCTCTGACCATTCTGATAACTCAAAGTTGAGTGGAGAAAAGAAACCGGGTTTCTTAATCAGATTTGGGTGAGGATGCAGAGATTGTCGCAGAAACCCCTGGGATGATCGGTGGGTGATACGTTAAGGGATGGGCTAAAATCTTGATTAGATAGCCATTAGAAACAAACCATGAAAATTAAAGCAATGATTTGGCAAAAAGATGATGTTTGGTGCGGTTCAGTTCCTGCCCTTCCGGGTTGTCACACCTGGGCATCGAGTTATGAAGAGTTGTTAGAAATGCTTGCTGATGCGGTTCAGGGTTGGCTAGAAGTAGCCAGTGAACAACAAGAAGTTACCCCAGAAAAACAGTTAATTGAGTTGTCTTTATGAAATCGATTTCGGGGAAAGCACTCTGCAAAATAGTGGAGCAACAGGGTTAGCAGCTAAAAAGAATCACAGGTAGCCATCATATTTATGCCAAAGAGGGTGTGGCAGTTATTCTGTCGATTCCAGTACATAGCGATCGAGATTTACCGACTGGAACCTTAAGAGGCATTCTTAAAGATGCTGGGATGACAGAGGACGACTTGCAATAAACCTCGGTGGGGTTGAGGGGTTTCTTAATCAGATTTGGGTGAGGATGCAGAAATTGTCATAGAAACCCCTGGGATGGTCGGTGGGTTGTCGGTGGGTGTGGGAGTGTGATAAAATATATAAACATGTGCGATTCGTTCACGCGGAAAGTGGAAGGCTAACGCCCGAAGCGTGCGCGTGGTAATGGTTTCAGACTACTGAGCCATTATAACTGTGGGTTTGTGGCCTAATGGAGGCCATTGCCTGGATTTCCTAGGGGTAACATCCCTAGAGGCAGTTAGGCAACACCCCCA
>FWWL01006308.1_pt1 | contig 17343 bp, 19 predicted proteins | sample 2228331 | NCBI WGS metagenome assembly FWWL01 (sample SAMEA103939775, study PRJEB20133) | metagenome
TTAATTTAATTAATTTTAAACAAATTAATTTTGAAAATAAATTAATTTCTAATAAATTAATTATGTTATAAACCAGAAACAAAATTCTCCTTTAACACAAGAAAAGTAAGTTAAAAAAGGTATTCCCGCTTGATAACTAGGAATAACCAGAGTTTCAAGTATTTCTTTTACTATGTCTTTAAATGTGCCTATTTTTGTTTTTGAAACTTCTAATCCAGGAACTTCTACAATACTTCTTTTTATTATTTTCATAAAATCAATTTCCGCTTGATATATTTCTAATACAGAAAAAGGAATTTTTAAAGCATCTTTATAATCTGTGTTTTCTATTTCTTTTTTAAATTTACTGTAAGTTTGAGAAACATCAACAAAAACAATTTTTCCGTCGGTAATATAACGGTGTTTTAAAATTATTGAATCTTGTTTTGTTTCTTTTGCTATTTTTAACACTGCAACTACATTTGGATTAAATGCTATTAAACTTTTTTCTTCAAGTTCTATTGAATAAGGAAAATTGTTTTTATAAAAACCATAAGTTGGAACATATAAAACTCTAGGAGGAGAAGGAATAGGAGGAGTATCTGGAGTAATATTAGACATTGATGTTGGTTCTACTTTATAACAATATAAGTCTCTAAAACCCATTTGTATATCTTTTAAATGTTCTTTTGCAACTTTTAAAAGTATTTTATTAGCTGGAACAGGCACAATAATATTTTGACCTGGGTATATTCTTTTGTAAGTTGTAAAAATAGCAAAATCTCTAAGCATTACATGAGATTTTGTAATTTCTTTTATTAATTTTTCGTATAAACTTTCTAATTTTGAATTAATTTTACTTAGCATTAAATCACCTCCCCAAAAAGTTTTCTTGATAGGGAAGCACAAAAAGCTTTTGGATCAGTTATATCAGTGTCAGAAATCTTTTCTACACAAGAATAAAAATCTCCTCCTAAACTTTTCCAAAAACTTTTTAAACTTTCCATTGTCCAACCTGCTGGTAATTTTTTCCAAGCTTTTCCTTTTTTCTCTGTAACATATTCATAAATAGATTTAATGTAAAAATCTCTTATTTTTCTTGAAACTAAGGATTTTAAATTAGGAGTATCCCCCCATTTTTTGGCTGATTCTTGTATTTTTTCGTCTTTTTCAATTTCTAAAAAAAGTTCTTCTGGATTTTTTGTAATTTTTGATACTTCATCTTCTAATATAGTTCTTAATTCTTTTTTCTTTTCTTCATCTTTTGTTGTTAAATATTTTGAGAAAAGTTTTGTAAGCTCAAATATAAATTTGTCCTCTCTGGAAGAAAGTCTTGTGCTTTCTGTAATATAATCAAAATTTTCATATTTAATTACAAAAGGAAGATTTAATCTTTTTCTTGTTAAAAGTTTTCTAAATTCTAATCTCATATTTTCTAAACTTTCTGGGCATTTATTTTGAATAATAAGATGTAAACCATGAATTCCCCAAAAAATATCTTTTATACATCTTGAAAAAGACAATTCATTAATTGTTTGGTGGATTAATTCTTCCCAGTTTTTTTTAAATCCAGCAAATACTATTGGTTCTTCTATTTGTGCTATTGCACCTGAAGTTATTTCTTTTAATAGTTTTTTTAATTTATGAGTGTTTCGTTTTAAATTCATTTATTTATTTTGGTTGAAATTATTTAAAAATAAATATATGGGAAAAGAAAAAATTATTAAATCAAATAAAAGTTCTCATAGAGATATTACAAATATTCTTCAAAGGCTTTCTATTCTTGAAACAAAATTCTCATATTTAAGCGAAAAAATAGAAAAAATAGAAGACGAATTAAAAGAAATCAAAGATATTATTTTAAATGGTATAAATAATAACTCTGACGGATTAATTGGGTTAAAAGCTGAATTTAAATTATTTAAAAAAGTTTTTTGGGTATTAAATATTGCTATTTTATTAACATTAATTACTTTTCTCTTTAAATAATTTTTCTCTAATTAATCTTTGTGATTAATTTTCAAAAAATAAATTTATAGGGTGAAAAAGGAATGAAATTTAGAGATTTACCTAGAGTTGAAATACAAATTATTGATAAAAGTGAATATTTTGCAGGGATACCAGGAACAAGGAGTGCATTAATTATAGGAAGTGCAGATAAAGGACCTGTGGGAGTTCCAATTGAAATATCAAGTATAGAACAATTAGTTTTTACATTTGGAAAACCTTCAAGTCCTGCTATGCTTGTTGCGTATTTATATTTGCAATTAGCAGGTCAGCCTGTTGTTTTTGTAAGAAGTTTTCATACAGATTTTTTAAGTGAATTAACTATTTAAGGTGAAAAAAGATGAAAATTTATTTGCCTAATAGAGATTATTTATTTCCTTCTTTAAGTGTTTCTATTTCTGCATCAGAATATCTTCGTGTATTTTCTAATATTTTCACAGCGAATAAAATAGGTTTTATAGGAGATGTGCCTATAAATTTTACTCCAAGCCCTATATCAGTAGATCAAAATGATACAGACACAGGAAATAGAGAATTTGCCTCTATCAGTTTTGATTTAAGAGATGCTCCCCAAAATTCTAATAAATTTAAACTATTTTGGAGTAATTTTGGTTATGCAGGAAAACAAGGAAAAGAAATTTATTATGTTTTTCTTCCTAATATTCAAGAATTAGTTTCAAAATTATTTAAACCTCATCCATCTTTAGAAAATAAAAACTGGAGTTTTTCAAATGATTCTTATGGTTTTGCTGTTGATAAAATTAACGCTATTTTTGCGGTTATTATAGACCCCTATAAAGATTTAGCTTCAGAAATTGATTTCTTATTTAAGATGTATGAAAAATTTACTCTTTATGGTTCATTAGACCCTATAGAAAAAATACCAGCTTCAACTATAAGAACAAAACTTCAAAATTTATATAATCTTCTTTCAACAACACAAATAACTCAAACTTTTGAAATTTATTCTTTTAATGCTGAATTATGGACATATCAAGATGTATGGGTAGCAGAGGGTTCTAATTACAGTGCAGTTTTTGGGATTTATGGAAGATTAATTGAGCCAGATTTAGATAATGTTCCTTTTGATATTACTTTTGTATCAGGCACAGAAGATAATTGTGTAATGATAATAGAGAATGTGCTCGCTTCTACTCTAATAAACTCATCTGGGGATGATGAAATATTAAAGTCTTTCTTTAAGATTGAAAATGGTAATATTACTTATCTTGCAGAAGCATCTAGTTATTTTAGAACAAATACATTATTGTGGGATGGTACGACTCAGAACTACTTAGATCAAAATGGTTGGAGTATAAAAGGTTTTCTAACTACTTTTGTAGGAAATCCTCAAATTTCTTCTTTATTTAACTTAGGAGAATTATGTGGAATTAATAATTTGACTTCTTTACATGAGCAAATTATTGGATCTCAAAATGAAAAACAGAAATCTATTTTTGAGTTTGTAAGAGGAATTAATAATAATGAATATGTTAAGCATCCAGCTTTATCAAAATTGTATACTCATGAAGGTTCAGTTTTAACAAAAACTTGGGGAGGCACTCCTTTATCTACTTTGACTTCTACTGCTAATGAAATTTCAGATTTATATCCTGCAGGTCAAGATCCTAAGTCTTCTTCTCCAGTTTTGTATAGTTTTATTTCAGAGGTAATTCTTGATACTGAAAATGATTTTATAGATCCTTCTTATCTTGATTTTTGGTTTGTTTCAACTCCTGGAATTGATATGCTTGATAGTTCTAATGTTGAAATTTTAGGTTTAATAAATACTTTAATAAGTCAATATAGAAGTGGGGATAGTTTATATGTTTTTGATTTGTTTACAGCTGATGCACAAGGAATTAAAAGAAAGTTTGAAGATGTTTTAAATGGAGCAATAAATAATTTGATTTCTACTCCTCATGCTTCTTCTGTTTATCCAGATGTTATTATTACTCATCCTACTGAAGGAGAAGATGTGGTTTTAGGAGGGGGAACATTATTAATTAAGTTAGGACAATTGGAAAAGATTTGGAGAAGTCCTGCTGGTTCAGTGAGAGGATTAGTTGATTTTGCTAAAGGAGTAGTAAGAAAAATTTCAAAAATTAATGCTGATGGACTTTATACTGATGCTCATATTAATCCAATTATAAAACCAACAAAATTTGCTACTTTCCAAATTGAAGGAAATAGAACTCTTTATAAGAAAGGAGAAAGAGTAAAGTCTGCTTTATCTTCTTTAAATGTAAAAACAACTATAATGCATTTAATAAGAGTTTTAAGAGAAGTTCTTTATACTTTTAAATTTGAACCTAATACTCCAGGATTATTTTTAAGATTTCAAAATCTTGTTTCGCCAGAGTTAGATAGATTGTTAGGAGAGAATGCAATTTATTCTTATAAACTTGCAGATTTAACAACTGATGATGATAGGAATAGAGGAAGAGCTGTTTTTGCTATTGGAATTCAGCCTACAAGAGAGGCAGAGATAATTGTTGGAAAAATTTATGTATTTCCTGTAGGAGTTGAAATATCTTTTGAGTAATAGATAAGTCTAGAAAGTTTTAGTTTAAAAGAAAAATAAATTAATGGAATTTTATAAAAATCTTGAAGATTTATTACTTGATAAGTTTTTGAGTGAAAAAAATATTTTAATTGAAAAAGAAGAATTTTCTATTCCAGGCACTCGTGCAAAAAGTTTTATTGAAAGAGAGCCTTATTTGTTTTATTTATTAAGGCAATTAATCAGAGAAATTGAGAGAACTCTTCCTCAAGCGAAAACAAAAATACAGAAAAGAGAATTACTTAGATTAAGAATTCATGAAAAAGTTTTAAGATGGATAAGAAATTTTATTATTACAAGACATGAATTAGAGAATTTTAATCAAAAAGAATTAAGATTATTAGCTTTAATTTTTATGTTGTATTATTTAGAAGCGTTATCTTTGCTTGTAAGTGCTACTGCAAAACTAGGAAAAAAAGTAAAAGGTTTAATAGATTTTGGGAAAGAATTATTTTCTCCTCGTTTAACTTTTTTTGAGTTTAAAGAGAATTTTTCTTCAATTGATGATTTATATGATTATTGTGAAAAAATTGCAAAAGAATTGTTTCTTTTATTAGAAAATGAAATTAATTGGAAATTATATTTAATGGAAAAAGATAATCTTGATTTAAGGTTATTTGTTGAAAGTAAAGTTTTATTAGAACAAGAAGAAAGAGAAGAAGAACCTGCGTTAGAGGAAACTCCAGCAGAGGCATTTTTAGGAGGTGAAGAATTAGGAGAAGTTCCTAGGCTTCCAGCAACAGAGCCAACTCCGACAGATTTAGGGGGTTTTTCTTTTCTAGAAACACCATTAGCTGGGTTAGAGAAAGAAGAAGAGGATATTATGGCTTATGCTGAAAAAAAAGCAAGAGAGGTAAAGAAATTAAGTGATGTTGTTGAAATGTATTCTTTGATATTTGATAAGATAAGAATAGAGATAAATTATTATTATCAAGTTTTTTCTAAGTTAGCTCAAATTTTATCTGGAGAGAAATTTTATTATGCTCTTCTTTTAAAAAGAATGCTTGATGAGTTTAATGAATATTTAAAAGAAGTAGAAGAAAATTATGAGAATTTCAATTCTTTGCCTGAAGATGATAAAAGAATGATTAAAAGTATTTTTAAAATAGTGAAAACAATAAAAGAAATAATAAAAGTTAAATTATTAAAAGAATCAATTAATATTTATGCTGGTTATAATCTTTTAAAAGAGAAAAGATGGCTTTCTTATACGGATTGGAGTGAATTAAGATTAGAAGAAAGCCCTGAAATAACTAAGATTATAGAAGATTTAAAGAAAACTGAAAAAAACAAAGTTATTGATTTATTAATAAGAACTTTTAATATGGAGAATCCAAAGATAAAATTTACTGAGTTTGATAAGAAATTATTTTCTTTTCCTTTTGTTGGTTCAAATATTAGAGGTTTTTTAGATTTAAAAATTAATTCTTTTAAAGATATTTATAGGATAATAGACAAGGTTGTTGGGGATATATCAAAAGCAAGGGTTATGAAAGTTGCTTTCACTCTTTCAAAGTTAAATGTAATTTCAAAACGATATTTAATAGATATTGGTGTATATATTAATTTGAGTTATTTAAGAGAATTATTGTTTGGAAAATTAAGATTAGGAAAGGAATTAAGTTTAATTGTAAGTGCAAAATCAATAAGGGATAAAAAAGATATAGAAAAAAAAGTTAATGAGCTTATAAGTATTTTGAGAAAAAATATTGATAAGTTTTCATTAACATTAAAAAGTGAAAATAAAGAAGTTTTTATTGGTGAAATTGAAGCAGGTCTTTTAGGTATAATTGAAGGAGAGAGAGCAGAATTAAAAAAAGATATAAGAATTTTTTTAATGTATGATTATTTTATATCTTTTGTTTTATTTTTAATAAGAAGACTTGAGGCAGGAGCTTTATTATATTCTCCTGAGGAAGAAGAAGTATTTCGTTTGTATATACATAAAGATGTTCTTGCAAGATTAAATTCTATTATTTCAGCATATTTTGATAAGTTAAAAAAAGAGAAAAACTTTGAAAAAGTTTGTGCACCTGAAAAAATTGGACTTAGTAATTTTTTTGATTTTATGAATGATATTAAAGAGAAAAATTATCCTATAGCCTTAGAACCTTATTGTGATGCTATTGAAAAACATAATATTATGAATATTTTTGAAAATGCAAAAACTGATGAAAATATTGATAATGCTTTAAATAGACTTATAGAATGTTTTTGGATGGTTGACCCTAAAAAAGTGAAAGAAGTAGAAGCAACAAAAAGTGATTTAGATAAACAAAGAAAATTGGGGGCATATAGAAATCTTATTGAAAATGGAATATTTCTTACACTTTATGCTAGATGTCCAGAATTGGAAAAATATTTAAGAAGAGTAAGAAAATTTGGTTTATATGTTTTATTATTAGAAAAAGGATATTCTCCTTTTCCAAATTTAATGTTTTTAGCATTAAATCCTCAATATGCTTTAGAAATTTTAGAAAAATTCAAAAAAATAGTTGAAAATTATAATAAAAACCAAGAAAGTGTTGATAAAATAACTGTTGAGAAAGCTTTTGAAGATTTGGAAAAATTAGTAAAATTAGGAACTTTCAATATTAAAGGATATATAGAAAAAGTTGAAAAAGAAGTGTCTTATGATATTGAAAAAATTGAAAAAGGAATAAAAGAAGTTTTAGGACATAAATTAACTGTAGAAGTAATTAATAAATTGTTTAAAAAAGAAAAAGATGAAATAGTATTAAATGCTTTATATTGGTTTGAAAAAGAACAAGCTCTTGAATTTATAAAGACTGGAGCACCTGTAGGTATGGCAAAAGAAAAAGAGAAAGAATTAGGATTATTAGGAAAAATGATTAAAAATGCACTTGAGAATTTTGGTTTATTAAGTGCAACTGTATTGGCTGGTCCTTATTTGGCTGTTTGGGGGGGAATTACAAAATATAAAATAGATGATATGGTAGAAGAATTAAGTTCAAGAATTTTAGCAAAATTAGGATATGAAGGAAAGTGGGGAAGATGGAGATAAAAGTAATTAATAGAAAATTAAAACTTTTAGAAGGAATATTAGATTTTCCTCAAGAGCATCTTGATGAAGTAATATGGGATATAACAATTTTTCCTCCTAAATTAAAAAAAGAAGTTAAGGAGTATATTATAAATAAGCTTTTTAGATTTTTTGAAGTAAATAATATCTTGTATCCAAGGAAATGGATAAAAAATATGTATTTAATAGGTTCTATTGGAACATTTCAATATAAAGAGACAAGTGATATTGATGTAAATTTTTTGGTAGATTATAAAGTTTTTAGAGAATTTAATAAAGTTTTTATTAATTATTCAGATGAAGAAATTCATAAATATTTGATTACATTAATTGCGAAAATTAATGGAGAAAATTTGAGAGGAACTTTGCATCCTTTGAATTATTATTTATTGCCTCCTGATAGAATTCAAGTTGTTTCTGAAGTAATTTATGATATATACAATGATGTTTGGATAAAATTTAAAATTAAAGATACTGATTGGAAAAAAGTTATATCTTATTATGAAAAGTATTTTCCTATTGCTTTAAGTTGGTTTCAAAAAATTGATTTAACTTTTTCAGAATTAAAAAGAGATATAAAAGATTTTAATGATTTATATAATTATTTTAAAAAGTTAAAAGGAGAGAAAAAATTAAGGATTTTAGATATGCTTCAAAAAAAGAAGAATGAAATACTTGCTGATTTAAGGTCTCTTGCAAAAGATTATGAAATAATAAGAAAAGAAAAAAAGGTAAAATTTGAAGAAATGGGAGAAGAAGCACAATATTCCCTTGAAAACATTCTTTATAAATTTCTTGAAAAATATAATTATTTGGAGGTATTAAGAATAATATATAATTTTGTAAAAAAGGAAGAACTTTTATGAATTATCAAGAAAGAATAAAAAAATTAAGAAAATCAAAAATTTATCTTGATGATTATCAAACACAAGAAATAATTAAATGTAGAAATGATATTATTTATTTTGTTGAAAATTATGGAGTTATACTTCATCCTAAGTTAGGTTTGACAAAGATAAAGCTTTATCCAAAACAAAAAGAAGTTTTAGAAAATCTTGTTAGTTATCCTTTCAATATTATATTAAAATGCAGACAGATAGGAATATCTACGACTATTGCTTTATTTGGTGCTTGGACATTGACTCTTATTCCAAGTTTTTATTTAGGAATAGTTTCAAGAAGTAATGATGAAGCAGTTGAGCTTGGAGAAAGAATAAAAAGGATTATAAAAAATTTACCTGCTTTTTTGTGGGGTGGGGATTTTATTGTTAATAACAAGAAAAGTTTTGAATTAATGAATGGTTCAAAATGTGTGATTTCTGCTCCTATTCCTGATGCTCTTAGAGGCGAAACTTTAAATTATGTAATAATGGATGAGGTTGCTTCAATGAGACATGTAAAGCAAATATTTGCTTCTGCTTATTTTACTGTTTCACAGAATTTTGCTAATTTAGATGAATTATATTCAAAAAAAATGAGAGAAAAGCCAATGGGTATTGCTTTAATTTCAACAGCAGGGAATTTAAAAGATTTTTGGGTTAAATGGTTTTATAAAAGATGGATTAGTGCTGTAAATCAGAATATTGATTATTCTTGTGGGAATATTAAATGGAAGGCAATATCTATTCATTGGAGTGAAGTTCCTTTTTGTGATTCTAATTGGTATGAAAGTATAAAAAGGAATTACGGAGAAGATATGGAATTGTTTGAACAAGAAATGGAACTTAAATTTATTGGAGAAGAAGATGTAATGAAAGAGGAAAGCACTTATATTGCGAGGGATTTTTCAAAAATAAGTAATGAAATATTTTCAATTCCTGAATTTAATTGGAAAGATATAAAAGATAATTATAATTTTTAACAATGATTGATAATTTTGGATTTATTGTAAATAAAGAAATAGAAACTGGAAGACCTATTGATATGGGGGATAGTTGTTTTTTTATGGGGTTAAGAGCTTTAATTGCTTCTATTAAAAAAGAATATAATATTGTGAAGGGATTATTTGAAAAATGTAAAAGTATAGATTTTTATAGGCATCCTATTTTTTATGAAAAAGATACTTCTTATGATATGATTTTAATTTGGGATTTTATTTATTACAGATTTCCTGAAGTTAAGATTGAATTACCTTCTTTTCATTATAGAAAATCAAAATTTTTTACAGGAAAACATAGAAATAAACTTTTTTATTATAAAATTATTGCTATTATTATTTCAAATTTGTTTAAATTAATCAAAAAAATATTACAATTTGACAATTATTATAAATTGCATTTATTAATGCTTTATTTAGGTGCAGTTTATTATAAATATAAAAAGCATTGTAAATTAATTTTGAAAGAAATGAGAAATTGGACTTTATGGATTGAAAAAATAACAGGTTATCCAAATTATTTTTTCAGATGGCTTTGTGATTTAGACTATAACTTAGAATATTTTTGGAAAGATAATGCGAATGAGTGGAATTATCAAAGAGACCCAAGGACAAATAATGTTTCAAGAAAAGATGTTGAATTTCATCAAGAAAATGGGATTGATTTAAGTAAAATGTTTTATTTTGCAATTTCAAAGCAAAATGAGTAAAGAAATATTCAAAGAACTTTCAAAAGAGCAAATTGAAATTTTGAAAGATTTAATTTTTAAATATGAAAAAAGCAAATCAGATTTAGAATTATTGTTAAAATTTTTAGGATTAAGTTTGGGAGATTCATTTGAAATTGTTGAAAGTGAAAATAAATGTGGGATAAAGATTTTAAAAATAAAAGGAAAAAAATTATTATTAGAAAAATAAAATAAATAAGGGGTGTTTATTAATGGCTTTGCTTGTGGATAGACCTGTGAATTATTTTAAAGATAAAAATATTGCAAAAGTTAGTTCAAAATCTTTAAAAATTTTATCAAGTTGTGATGATAAATATTGTGTAATTACTGAAAGTGTAAAACAATTAAAAATACCTCAAACTATAAAAGAGGCGTTTTTGAATAATAAGCAAATTTATACTATTGAGCCAATTATTGTTCAGGTTGCTGATGTAAAAAATGAAAATGGCAGAATTTATCCAAGAAATGAATTAGAAAAAGCAGTAAAAGAAGCTCAACCAAGAGTAAAAAGATGGCAAATGCTTGGTGAATTAGACCATGGAGATGCTACTGATGAAGACCCTTATCCAAAATTAAGTAAAGCTTCTCATATTGTAAATCAATTATTTATGAATAAAGATAAAGTATATGCAGGTTTTATTATATTACCTACTCCTTATGGTGAAATTTTAAAAGATTTGCTTGAATTTGGTATTACTTTAGGAGTGTCAATGAGAGGATTAGGAGAAGTAGATAATAATGGGAGAGTAAAAGATTTAATAATTATTACTTATGAATTTGTAAGTTTTCCTTCTTATGGAGAAAATGTTCTTGCGGATAAAAGTAAATTAAAACTTCAAAAATTACAAGAAAGCATGCAAAAATTAAAAGAACTAAAAGCTGATTCAATCTTAGAAGATTACCCATCAAAAAGATATTTAAAAATAAAAATTGAATTATTTTAAAAAATGAAAAAAATAAATATATAAAGGTGAAAAAAAATGCCTGAACATTTATCAAAAGATGTGCTTGAAAGAATAAAAAGAAGAATAAAAGATAGAATAAGTAGAAAAATTCCAGATGTTTCTGAAGAAAGAATTTTTTCAGAAACTCCTGGTGAAGAACCAGAAATTAAAGAAGGTTGTTGTGGCAGTTATAATTTTCTTATGGAAAAACTTGATTTAATTAAAGAAAAATTAATTCTTGTAGAAGATTTACCTCTTTATGAGGCAAGTTGGTCAAAAGTTTATCCTAAAACTAGAGAAGAAAGAAGAGAATTATATAAAAGTAAAAAAGAATGTTTTTTATATTATGATAGAGAACAAGATTTACCCAAATTTCCTGTTTGTGATAAGAAAGGAGAATTTAGGTGTGACGGAGCTTTAGCAGCTTATAGAAGAGCAATGCAATATGGTTATGAGAATGTAGCTGCTAAGGCAAAAAGAGTTGCAAGACAGCATAAATGCGATTGGGTTGAAAAAGAATAAAATTTAATGGTCAAAATTTTTTTTAATTATTGGAAAATTTCTATTTTTAGTTTGCTTTTATTTAGGTTAGTATTGGAAACAAAAGAATAATCTCCTGTATGTTGTGAAAATATATTTTTTTCTTTTATTAATTTTCTTTCTTTTATTCTTTCTCCTATTAAGAGAGTTATTGAAAATTTGATTTCAACTGGTGTATTTGCTCTTATAATATTTTCAATTACTTCTTCAATAGTAAGTTCTTCTTTAAAACAAGGATACCATATTGTTTCATTTAAGTTATAATAAGGAGCAAGATAAAAAATAAAATAATTTGTTGGAAATTTTTTAACTATTTTTATTCTTTCTGTTTGTGTTAAGGATTGAAATATTTCTTTAAATTTTTGATAAATTTCTCTATATAAAATTTCATTTTGTTTAATCCAAATAAATGGTTTCAAAGAAATGCTTGGAATTGCATAATTTATTTCATAATAAAAATTCATTAAAGTTTCTACCTTTAAACCTCCAAAATTTAAAATATTTATTAAATGTTCTAATGTTCCTCTTTTGTTGCAATTTAAATAAAAACTTAATTTATTTAAACTTTCAAGTCCTAAAATATTTTTTCTATTAAACATAAAAAAGTAGGGAAAAGCTCTATTTAATTGATTATATCTATAAAGCGGAAATATTTCTTTAATTTTTTTTAAATTTGGAAGGTAAAAAATTTCTTTTATCTGAAAAATAGCATTTTCAACTTCTTTTATGAAATCCATTTTTTTATTTTGTTTTTTAATCATTTTTTTTGTTTTTTACAAAATAAATAAATGAAAAAATATAAAAGGTGAAAATTATGGCTAAAACGCCAATACCAAATATTCCTTCTATTGAAAGTTTTATTGGATATGAACCAGCCTTAGTTAATAAATTTGCCATTATATTTAACCCTAAATCTTTCTTTCCTGTTCCGGATGAAGCAATATTGATATTGGATGTAAGGTCAAGCCGTATTCCAGGAGTTACTATTGAAACTGTTGAAGATGATTTCTTTAATTACAAATTTAAATATCACGGAGGTAAATTTACTGTTTCTGATGTAAGTATGACCTTCCGTGGAACTATGAACCCAAGAGACCCTTTAAGAATTTTTTATGAATGGATAAGAAATGCAGTAGAATTTATAGGTGGCTTAAATGCTTTTCATACAGGTTTTAAAGATGAATATGCTACAAATTCTTATCTTTTCCTTCTCAATCATAAAAATGTTCCTTTCCAAATAATTAATTTTATCAACATATTCCCTACTTCTTTTAGTGAAGTTACATTAGAGTATTCAGGTGCAGACATATATACTTATGATGTAACTTTTATGTTTGAAAGATGGCAACTTCTTTTATAATGATTAATTTCTTCAAAACTAATATAATTAATTGTTTTTCAATTAATAAAGATTTTGAATTAATTAAAAATAAATTAAAGAGGTGAAAACGATGAGTTTTTCAAAAAAGGCTTTATTGGAACTTTTGTCTTCAAATATAAATGACCCTTCTTCTTTTAAACAATTTTTAGCTGAAATAATATGTAAGGAAGCTACTTTTGAAGTAGAAGATTTGAAAAAGCTTGTTGAAAATCTTAAAGTTGTTTCTGATGATATGAAAAATGCTATTAAAATTCTTTCTGAGCAAGTTGAAGATGTAGAGGCTAAAACTGAAAAAGAAATGTCTTCTCTTGTTGCACAGATAGAAGATATAAAACAAAAGCTTGAAGATGTTTCTAGAGAAATCCAAAAGAAAGAAGAAGCAGAAAAAGAAACTGAAGAAGTTCAAAGTATGGTTTCTGAAATTCTTGAAAAATTGTTTGAAAAAGTTTCTGAAGTTGAAAAAAAGATTTCTGATAGAAATTATGAGAAGACTTTTGAGACAATTACTGAGATTCTTGAAGAATTGGTTGAAAAGGTGAATAAAAAAGAAATTTCTGAAAGATTAAAGATTTCTGATAGAGATTATGAAAAAACTTTTGAGACAATTACTGAGATTCTTGAAGAATTGACTAAAAAAGTAAATAAAAAAGAAACTCTTGTTGAATCTAAATTAAGAAAAATAGATATTGATGAGATTGAACAATTCGGGGATAATTCTGTAAAGCTTTTTGAGATAATTGTTAATAAGATTAAACAGCAAGAAATGTTCAATGAGAAAGTTGTAGATGTTTTGGCTAAACTTACAGAACAAGTTGTGGGTGCTCCTGTTTTTGGAAGAGAAGAAAGTGTGCCATTTAAGAAAACAGAAGTTCCTTTTGATGTTCCTTCTGAAATAGAAAAAGCAACAGCAGAAGAGGAAGAAAAAGAAGAAAGTGAAGAAGTTGAAATTCCTGTAGAAGTTAGAAGAACATCTGAGGAAGCTCCTTCTTTTGAAAGGGAAACAGCGTTTGAGACTGAAACAGCTGAGGAATTTGCTGATGTCGGAGTGCCTTTTGAAAAAAGCCCCGTAGAGAGATTAATTGATATTACAAAACAAGAGATTGAAGGAACAAAAGCAACTGAATCTGCACCTGAAACTGAAGAAAGGAAAGAGACCTCTGAGGAAGAAGAAACAGAAAGAGTGTTTCCTGAAAGAGAAGAAAGAAGGAAAGAAAGGTTGCCTGAAAAAAGGTTTTTTCGCAGACTTGAAGGAAAAAGATAAAAGAAAAGAAAAAAGTAGAATGAGAGTTTATTATGCTGTTAATGAGCCTTCTCCTTTTGAGACTATACAAGATATAGATATTTTTGTTAATCCTTTAGCTGTTGAACTTGAGGACAGCGAAATTTCAAAATATTTGAATATAGTTAAGAATATTTTAAAAAAATGATAAAATAAATATATAGGTGGAAAAAAAGTGAAAAAAGTTCATGTAATGTTATGTAATATAGCCCAGCTCTTAAAGAGAGGGCTGGGATGGGGGAGTGGATGGACCCCCGAACCAGCAAGTGAGGTTGGAGGCGTAAAGCCCCAGCTGAACGCTGGAAACCTTTTTAAAAGGTATCCATAAGGTGAAAAAAAATGACAGGACTTTTGTTAGAGAAAACACAAAAAAGTTATGTAAATGAGAATATAGTTAATAAGTTATTACAAGAAGCAAAAAAAGATTTTGTGAAAAGTAGGAAAGATATTGTTAAATTTGGAGCCTTGAAAATTCTTCTTGAAAATGAATCTGCACAGATTAATCATATGAGAAAGTTATTGAAGGAGGCTGTTACTACTTCTGCTGGAATAGCTCCTCTTGAACAATATATTTATCCAGTTCTTGTGAGAGCATTTCCTCATCAGTATGCACATGAGCTTGTTTCAGTTCAGCCAGTTCAGTCCACTTTTGCTCAGGTAAGAATTATGAAGTTCAGACCTGGAACACCTAAAGGTAGAATGACTGAAGACAAATATATGTTGCCTTCTTTCACTTCTGAAAATGTAGAATTTAGTCCTTATTATACTTCAAATATTGTTGATGGAGAGAAATTTGATATAACTGTTCCAGCTGCAACTGCATCAGGTCCAGGTTCAGCAACGTATAGGTTAAAATATCCCTTAGTTGGGAAAGTTACTTTTGAAATTGTTGAAGGAACTATTGCTAAGACTGGTTCTATAGGAATTGGAGAAAGTTTAACTATAGTTCTTGAAAATAATAATAATCTTGATTTAAGTCTTAATAATGAACAAGTTTTGACATTTACAAACCCAGCAGGAAGTGAAAGAACTTTTTCTGTAACTTTAACTTATATAACTGCTATTGAAGGTTCAAGGAGAAGTCCTTCTATAGAGCTTTCTCTTGAAAAAATTCCTGTTGAAGTAGAAGTAAGACCACTTCATACATCTGCTACTTTGAATGCTTTACTTGATTTGCAGTCTCATAGAATTGACTGGGAGGCGGAGCTTGTAGAAATAATGAGCCAAGAGATATTAACAGAAATAGATAGGACAATAGTTGCAGATATTCTTTCTAAGACAATTGAAAGTGGAAATGTTTTAAGTTTTTCTGTTACACAACTTCCTAGCCTTTGGGATAGACCAGTGACAGAATTTATAAGGAATTTACTTTATGCAATTCATCAGTCTAATGCAAGGATTTATAGAAGAACAAGGAGAATTCCAGGTAATTGGATTGTTGTGGGTCCAGAAGTTGCTTCTGCTCTTGAGAGTATGAACTTAGTTGTTATAGCGGAGAGTGGAGAAATGAGAGATATGTATGGTTATGGGTTATTGCCTCTTGGTGTTTTGAAAGGAATGAGGAATAAAGTTTTTGTTGATCCTTTATTCCCAAGGAATTATATTCTTGTTGGAGCTAAAGGTGCTACAATTTATGATTCTGGTTATGTTTATTGTCCTTATGTTCCAGTTATACCTATTCTTGAGAATATAAGAGATGTAGAAGTTCCTAATTTTGTATTTCATATTGGAGTTTATCAAGCTGCTGGATTTAAGATGATTGATGCTGGATTTTATGATGTAATTAAGATAGAAGGAGATATAACACAACTTTATAAAGCTTATGCAACATCATAAAATATAAGAGGTGAATAAAATGAGAGAATTAATAACTTTAAGAATTTGGAAATTTAACGCAGACACAAATATTCCTTTGATTTTAACTGTTAATGGAGTTGAGTATAAAGTTCTTCCTAATGGAGAAGTTTATGATATAAGACTTGATAAGAAAATTGCTACTTTAACTCTTCCTGTTTGGGAGGCTGGTGTTGAGGGAGCTTCTTTAAGTTTGCATTTAGAAAGAGCACATACAGGTCCTAATGTAATATTAATGAGAGTTGAAAGCCAAGCAGATCCTTATGGAGTTGCTTCAATAGAAAAATTCCATCATTTTTTAATTCCATCTGATTCAACTCAGTGGGTTGTGAGAATAGATGGAATTGATGCTTCTCAGTTTCCTTCTTATGTTTCTGGGCTTGTTTGGGGTCCTGGAAGTTAAAAATAATTTAAATTAAAAGATAAGATTAGTTGAGGGGGGTTCCATTCCCCCCTTTTTATTTTATAATAATTATATATGAAGTTTTTTATTTTTTTGACTTTTGATGAATGGTTTGATATTGAAAGAAAAGGTTATGTTGAAAAAAATACCCCTTGTTATAAAGATATTAATCCCTCATTATTTACTAAAGATATAATTTTGAGAATAGAAATTGATAATAGTGGAGTATATTTTAGTAAAAAGACTGGTAAGTATCATTTAAAAGAAGATTATTTTTTGGATTTTAGTAAGAAGGATTATTTTGAAAAAGATAAATTATTAATTCCAGTTTTAACTTATGAAGGAAAAAAATTAGTTCATTTGGAAGATTTTATTGGTTTTGAGTATAATGGATGGTGGGATTTTTTAAAGAAAAGTATAAAGGAGATTTTGAGATTAGTAAAGAAAGCTAACTTAGAGAATAAGTTTTGTTTTTTGCAGATTGAGAAAAGGTTTGGCAAATTAAAAATAATAACGAATGATTATACTAATGAAGAGATTGATTTATTTATAAATGAGATTGAAGAAAGGAGTTTAAGGATTTGTTATAAATGTGGTAGTCCTGGTTTTTTAAGGGATTTAAATGGGGATTTTTATGTTTTTTGTGAAGAGTGTTATAAAGAAGAATTAAAAAATAAATATAATGAAAAAGTATTATTATGAGAAATTGAGAAAGATTTTTGATTTTTTATTAGAGAAAATTACTT
>FWWL01006311.1_pt1 | contig 17332 bp, 6 predicted proteins | sample 2228331 | NCBI WGS metagenome assembly FWWL01 (sample SAMEA103939775, study PRJEB20133) | metagenome
GGCGGAGGCGGCGGCGGAGGTGGCGGCGGCGGCGGCGGCGGCGGCGGTGGTGGCGGCGGTGGCGGCGGCGGTGGTGGTGGCGGCGTTACGCCACAGCTCGCAACGGCAGCGATGACACACCCATTGACCGACGACAGCGCGGTGAAGTCCGGCGTAAGGCCGATCTGTGCAATGGCATCGACCCCGGTGCGGCCGGCGACGATGCCGTTAATGACAATATCCAGCGTAGTATCATCCCGACTGTCGATCAGCAGACGGTCGGCAAGCAGGCCGCGCCGGTCGGCAAAGGCCGTGCCGATGGCGGTATTCTGGACATAGACTTCGTCATCCGAATAGAGGCCGATGGTCCCCGCCTCTGCCAGAATCCGCCCGGCGCCGACCCCGTCGTTCAAGCCAAGACGGGCAGTGATTGCCGCCGTGTCGGTGATGCCTAGCAGGTCTTCTTCGGCAAGATGCGTCAACATGAAGATGCTGCCGCCAGAAAACTCCAGCGTGCCGGACCGCTGCTGCCCTTCGAACAGGCGCACCGAACCACTGGTGGCATCAAGCAACACGCTGTTGCTGCCGGACAGCAGCAGGCTGTTTCCGGCGGCGTTGGCAAACGTCACCGCTCCCAGTACCGCAAGCTCACGGCTGGAGCGCACGGAGAAGGTTCCGGTTTCGCCCACCTGCCCCGGCACCAGCCCGGACTGCGCGGAAATCGCAAGATCGCCGACGCGCACGTCGCGCTGCCCGCGAATCGTCAGATCGCCGCGCGTCTGGATGCGGTTGAACTCGAACTGCGAAAGCCCGTACCGGCGCGCTGGCGCGGCCAGACCATCGCCCACCACGGTCGTTTCCGGCCCGTTGTTCAACAGGACCAGTTCATCGGTGTGCGACGATTCGCCAAGCTGGCCTGTCGCGGAAATAGCGATATCGCTGGACGCCAGGGACATGCTTGTGCCGGTGGCAAGGCCATCAAGCTGGATCAGGCCCCCGGCGTTGGCAGTAAACGTATTGTCGGCATCGGCCAGCGTCTGAATCGTGATGTTCCCCAGCGCATTGAGCAGGATATCGCCCTGCCCCACCGCGCCGATCACGATGTTGTTCTGCGGCCGGATCGCCCCGCCACGGGCCACCGTATATCCGGCGGAAAGCGAACCGATCACGATATCGCCGCCAAACGCCGTCAGGGTCGTGTTGCCCAGCGATTCGACAAGTTTGGCGTTGATCGAGCCATCCGCCGTGATGAAGATGTCGCCTTCGATGGCGAAGATTTCGTTGAGGTCGAGCGATCCGGGTGAATTGAATCCTACCGCATCGGCAAAGGCATTCACGCGTCCTGTGGTCGACAGCGAGACGATGTCGATCCCGCCACCTGCAAACATGTCGATCGCCCGGCCAACCAGATTTTTCAGAAGGATGTCGCGCTGCGTTATCAGCCTCACATCGCCATCAGACGCAATGGATCTGCCGGTCATGGACCGGTTGTTGGTACTGAAACCGCCGGTCGCTTGAATCGTATCGAAGAACAGGTCAGCGGCTGCAATATCGGCGGTGCCGGTTGCAGTCACCGCTTCGAGGTTGACCTGGTCGCTGCCCCGGATGGTCAGATCAGCGCCGGAACGCAGGGCAGGAACGGTCAGGTTGGATGCCTGAAGGTTCATGCCCCCGCCCGAAACCGCATCGTCAAGCATGACCGAACCGGCGACAATCATGGAAAGCGTGGTGCCGATATCCAGACTGCCCCCGGTCACCGTCCCGCCGAAGAATCCGGCCCCGCCGGTCGTGGCAATCCGGTCGAACGACAAGGTGCCCGCATCGAAGCTCGCACCGGCGCTGCTTACCGTGCCGAGCGATGCCGTACCGCCAACATTCAGCGTCAGCGCCCCGCCCGCAACCAGCGACGGCACGCTGAGCGAGGCTGCAGCGATGGCAAGGTCGGCACCGGCAACCGCCGAGGTCAGGGCGACCGGGCCGGTCGCCTCCACTGCAATGTCCGTTCCGGCATCGACGGTTCCGCCGATGATTGTGCCACCAGCCAGATGAACCGATTGCGCCGCACTTACCGCATCGAAGGTCAGCAGGATCGGGTCGATATCCACCGCACCGCCGACCGAGCGCACGATGCCTAGCGCCGCAGTATCGACAACGGTCAGCGTTACTTTGCCATCGGCCTGCAAAAGATCGGCAGTCAGGCTGTCGGCCATGATATCCAGCGTTCCACCGGCCAAAGCCGCTGTGCCGAACACCGGACCGGCGGTGACCGCCATATTGCCCGAAGGCGTCAGCGTGTCGAAATTGACCGCGCCGCCGATCATCGTCAGATCAACAACACCCTCGACAGAACCCAGCGACAGCAGGCTGCCGGCTTCCAGCCGTGCATTCTCGCCGGGCAAGGCCAGCGTGCCGATCTCCATGTCTGCGCCCGCAGCAAGATCGGCTGGCGTGCCAAGCGTCACCGCGTTCACCCGGAACGATGCTGGCGTAGTGAAGAAGCCTTCTACGTCCCCGCCCGCGTCCTCGGCGCTGGTCAGCTCGCGCACGGCGGTGATTGAACTGGCCGCAATATCGCCAGTGATGGAGAGGCCCACGTCCTGATCGGTGGCGATGATGTTGCCGTTGCCGGTCAGCGCCCCGCCCGCGCTCATCCGCACGATACCGCCCTGCACGGCAGAGCCGCCTTCCAGGACAATGTTACCCGACGGTGAGTCCAAAATGGCTTCGCCTGTTGCCAGGACTTGCGCGAAGAGTTCCGGGTTACCGATGCGCAGGTTTTCCGACGCCGCGATCCGCACCGTGAGGCCTTCGATCGTGCCTTCGTCGCGCAGTTCCAGCGGCGCGGTGCCGCTCTGGCCGATATTGACCTCGCCAGTCGCCAGCACGTCGCCCAGACAGATGCCGCCCTCAAGGCAATCGGGCGAAAGGCGTCCGCCGTCATCGCCGCGCGGCGCGCCGGGCAGCAGGCCACCGGTGACATCGGCGGAAAACGTGTCGGACAGGAATGTCACCTGCCGCGCGTCAATCGCGCTGGCTGTCAGGCTGATATTGCCGGTTCCTGCATCCACCCGCGTACCCGCCCCGATGGAAAGCGTGGCGATATCGCCGGGGTCAGGCGTATAGGTCAGGTCCAGACTGCCAGCGTCAAAGCGGATATCCTGCGTGCTGATAGACACGGCAAACGTGGAAAACCCCTGGGAGCCTGCGAATCGTTCGTTACCGCCGCCGCCAAAGTCGACCGGCTCACTGACGATAGTGCCGTTTTCACCAACGACGATATCGTTGCCGCTGGCGAAGGAAACTTCCTGCGTCCCGTAGACGGCGTTGGCCGCGGGCATCAATATGTCCCCACCGCTTCGGAACTGGACCGCTCCATCGGTGGCCGTGATTGCCCCGCCGCCTTCATCTTCGCCCAGAACCAGTGTAGCGCGACCGAACAGGCCTGGTGACTGGACAAGCCCGGCGTCGATGCTGATGCTCCCGCCAATCGCATTGCGCACGGCCACATCACCGGCACCGCGCACCGCAATCTGGCCGAACGAGAGGTAACGGCTGCCAGTGCCGCCTATCACCGTGCCGCCTGATCCGATATCAATGGACGACAGGCCTTCGATCTGCGCCAGCGGGCCAAGATCGAATATCTGCCCGGCAAAGGCCGAAAAATCGCCGCCGGTGAACACCGACGAACACGGCCCCGCTTCACAGGCTTCGGCTGCGATGCCGATCCTGAAGAAGGCGTTGAGCACAATGTTCGCTGCGATGAACTGGCCGCCGCCACTGCCGGTCACAGCAATCTCGGACTGGCTGAAGATATCGGCAAGATCGCCGACAAAGACACCCGCGCCCCCGTTCGTCCGCAGCGAAACCGGCCCTGCCGATTGCACAAACAGCGCGTTGTCCACCTCGATCGGCGCGGTGATGGCATCGAGCGAAACGCCGGACAGTTCGGACTGCAACCCCACGGCATCAATGCTCAGGCCGGTAAAGCGCAGGGCGTCCATCGCCAGCGACGACCCGCTTTGCAACGCAACCGATCCGGCAAAGCCCACGTCGGTGAAGGACGGCGAGGATAGCGCGCTGGTAACGAAAATGGCCGTATCGCCAGCCAGAATGGAACCGGGATCGCCGTTTTCATCATCGGCGGTGGTGAAAGAAACCGCGCCGCCCGAAGGAATGGCAAAGAAGCGACGGCCGATCTGCCCGGCTCCCGCCGGGCCAGTCCCCGGCGCCGCGGCGAAATCATCGGCGGTTGTCGTCCCGCGTGCGGCAATCTCAATCGCCCCGGTCGTTATGGTGCCGCCGGTTGCAAGTGCGGCGATGGAGCCGCCACTACCCGGCGCGGATATACCGGAATCGCCACCATTGCCACCAAAGGCCGCCAGCACGGCAGTATTGGCACCGTTGCCACCGATGCCGGGCAGGCCACCGGTTCCATTGGCCGTGAGGGTCACAATCCCGCCCGGCGAAAGCTCGATCGCGCCAAGCGTCATCGAGTCGAGAGCGATTGTCCCGCCACTGCCCTGACCGCTGGTCCCGCCAGTCCCGCCACGGGCACCGGAGCCGGCAAATGCAGCGCCACCAACCCCGCCATCGCCGCCGATAGCATCGGCCGCAAGATTGACCACGCCGTTGGTGACGAGCAACCCGCTGTCATCGGCACGGACCGAAAGATTGCCGCCAAAGGCATCGCCGCCCATGCCTCCATCGGCGCCGATGCCACCGGGCAGGAAACCGGCTCCGGCAGCGCCGCGCCCGCCATAGCCATAGGCATTTGCAACCAGTCCGCCAGAATAGAGGTAGGAATCAAAACCACTGGCAAGCAGGTCTATCTCGCCGCCAAAGCCCGCGCCTCCGGCACCACCGACCGATGGCCCCGGCATGGACACGCTGCCGCCGCTCTTGCGCAAGCCGCCTTGCCCACCTTGGCCGGTCGCGGCCAAAACGGGGACGAAAAGCGTGAGCTGCCCACCGCTGTTCGCTTCACCGAAAATGCCACCGCCGCGTCCGGCACCACCGTCGCCGCCGTTCCCGACGGCTGCCTGGCCATTGAGCGTGGCATTACCGCCAAGCCCCCCGGCTCCGCCCATCCCTGCCGGATCAAGCGTTATGCTGCTCGACCCAACAGTGACGTCAAGCAGCCCAAGACCCGATGCGATGAACGAGATGTTGCCGCCTGCGCCTTCGCCGCCGTTACCGCCATTGCCCGCAACCGGCACGATCGCAGACCCATCGCCGCCGCTCCCGCCAGTTCCGCCAAACCCGCGTGCCGAAAGATTATCGACGAAGACGGTCAGTTGCGTTCCATCGCCGTCAACGCGCAGATCGATACTACCGCCACGGCCGAAACCGCCGGAGCCACCGTTACCGTCGAGGATCGAATCCCCGCCAGCACCGCCACGCCCGACTGCGGAAAGAAGCGGCGATACCAGATAGGCATTGCCGGTATCAGTGCCGCTTGAAAACAGATCGAGTGAAGCCGTCCCGGCTGTACCGTTGCCACCCGCGCCACCGACCATGCCGCGTTCACCGGCGATGCCGGTCCCATCGGCACGCAGCGTGATCTGCCGCGTATCGTCCGCCGAATTGAGTTCATCGAAAGTCGTTGCGATCTCGAACGCTGCGGTGCCGCCAAAACCGCTGCCACCGGCCCCACCCGTGCCGACCGCGTTGGCAAGGCTGCTGCCGCTGTTGCCGGTCAGGCCGCCCAAACCGGTGGCGTCCACTTCGATCCTGACTGCGTCGAAAAGCCCGGATTCATAATAGATGCGCGCATTGCCACCGCGGCCTGTGCCCCCGGAACCCGATGTTGCACCGGTATTGGTCGTCGGGCTTTGCACCGCCCCGCCACGCCCGCCTTCGGCCAGCGCGCTGACAACAACCCTTGGCGCCGGTCCATTCGGCGCCAGCGTCGAAACCAGGGTCCCCCCGGTCATTTCCAGCAGTGCCGAACCGCCACGGCCATTGCCGCCATTTCCGGCAACCGCGCCGGGCGCGATTGCCCGCCCGCCGACGCCATAGTAGGTAAAGCTGCCTTCACCGGCGTTTAATGACAGGTTGCCGTCCGCCGAAAGCAACAGGCTCTCTACCGCCAATTCACCGCCGGACAGCGCAACAGTGCCGGTCCCGCCAGTGCCATCGCCACCTTTTCCAGCCGCTATGCCCAGCACGGTATTCTGATCGGCACCGTTGCCGGCGTAGCCATCCGCACCAACCCGCAACGTGTTGGTCGTAACCGATCCGCCAGAGAGCAGCACCGAAGCCCGCCCGCCAGTGCCGTTGCCGCCAACGCCCGGTGCGGCCCCTGCCACGTTGAAACCGCCGCCGCCCAGGGCATCGGCCGAAATGCCGACGAAACCGGCATTGAACAGACCATCGCTGATACTGGCCGTGGCAGTCCCGCCCAGCCCCAGCGCACCGGAGCCTGCCTGCCGACCAAAGCGGACCGGGCCATCGGGCAGGCTTTCATCGCCACGTCCGTCGCCAAACGCCGTCAGCGAAAGGTCGCCGCCGAAAATGGATTGCGCCCCGGTTTGCGTATAGCTGGCCATGCCGCCAAAGCCGCGCCCCGAACGCCCGCCCGCGCTTGTGCGCGTGCCCGCAGCTCCAGTGCTGTCGATGCTCAGGGTGCCGACGTTGATCGTGGCATTGTCCAGGAATGCCCGCACGTTACCGCCGGTCCCATCGCCACCGTCGGCGCCATCGCCACCTGATGCATAGGAACTGATCGACGCCGTGCCAGCGGTGCTGAATGTCGCCCCGTTGCGCACTGTCAGCGTTACATCACCGCCAACTGCGTTCAAACCGCTTTCGACAACCGATGCATAAGTCGAAACAAAGACATCGGACAGAGTCAGCGAAGCGTTGTCCAGCGTGATTGCCACATTGCCGCTGACCAGATTCTGCGGGGAATCGCTGGCGCCGGCATTGATGAACACATTGCCGAATGGCGCGTCGACACTGGCGCCGTTGGTCAGGTCGAGCGAAACCCGGTTGGGCAAGCCAGACCCGCCCTGGGTATAAGAAAACAGGTCGATGTTGCCCGCGCCCATGAACAGGGCCGCCCCATCAAACGCGAGCCCGACATCGCCCAGTGCAACCCCGCCACCGCTTTGCGTGATCGCCGCATTGCCGACAAGGAATGAATCCGCCGAATAATCATCGGCACCGTTCGCCAGCGATACGTCGACCGTACCCGCACTGGTGGTGCCCGGTGCAGGATCGGTGCCGAAGATCGCACTCGCAATGCTCTGCACCTGAAGCGCGCCCGACGCGAACACCCCGCCATCGACGCGGAAAGTGACATCGCCCGATGATGCCGCTGCACCCGCCTGCGGCGAAGGCGGCCCGCCGGTAAACTCATCGTTCGCCGTCGAAGTCAGCAGCACATCGCCAAAACTGAAGTTGCGAATCGGCCCTGCCGGATCGGGCTGTACCGCAATGAACGAAACCGTGCCTGCGCTGGCCTGCCCCGCCGAAACTGCGCCGACCCCGCCCTGCGCCCGTGACCGCAAGGTCATCGTCCCGCCAACGGCGAAGTCGCCATCGTTTACCGCGATGGTGACATCGCCCGCCGTGGCGGCTGCGCCGATGCTGCCGGCAAGCAGGGCATCGCCGTTTTCCGGGTCGGTAATAATCGGGGCAGTCGCGCTCGATTCAGCGGTAAAATCGCTGCCAGTTACCAAGCTGCCACCGCTCGCCACTGTGATCGCAATATTCCCGGCCCCGGCGCCATTGCCGGACAGGAGATCGAGCGTGCCACCGGTCGAAAGCTGATGCCCGGAAGCCACATCCGCGTTCACGTCGCCACGTGCCCGGAAAAGGGCGTCGGCAGCGAAGGCGACATTCCCGGTCGTGGCATCAAGGTCGACGCTGCTGGCGGCGTAACCGCGCACATCGCCGGTTGCGGAAAGATTGCTGATCGCCAGCGAAGCGTTTTGCCCAACAGCGGTCGTTTCGTCGGCACTGCCGCCCAGCCGCCCGGATTGTAGAACCAGACCTTCGCGCCAGTATCCGAACCGACCGTACCGGAAATTGACAGCGGCCCGCCCGCCACCGCGCTGGCAACGCGGTTCAGCACCGTGAAGCCCGATGGGCTGCCGCTGCCGCCGGTAAAGTTCAGCGTTGCGCCTTGCGGCAGGAAGATTCCGTCGGGGCTGGTCGACTGCCAATCGAGCAGGGCTTCGGCATCGCTCACAACCACCGTGTCGGTGCTGGTCGGCGCGTCACGGATGACCGTCTCGATGCCGAACTGGATCGACGGCGTACCGATCACCGCCTGTGCCTGTGCCGAATTGGCGTTGAAGGCCAGCAACAGCGCCGATGCACCACGCGATATGCCCGACAGCAGCCGGGCCAGCGACACCCGTCGCCGCCCTTCGGGCAATTTCGCGGCGGAACAGGAAGGCAGGAATCGGGGGGACTTCGACTGGGCCATCACAGCCTCCACGGCAGGAGCTGGAACGATAGGTTGATCAGGAACCGGGCATCGCCCTTCACGTTCAGGCCAACCGGGTTGTGCAGCGGCACCGCCACGCCGGCATCGAGCCGGACGGTATCGCGCAACGAAGCGCGCAGGCCGCCGCCAACCGATACGACCTTCTGCGGATTGAGGCCGCGAAAAGCCGTGTCATGGTTCCAGACCCACGCAGCATCGGCAAAGGCATAGGGCTGCACGGCGTTCCCGCCAGCGACCCTGGGCACCAGCGAGCCGAACCGCACTTCGCCGCGCACGCCCACGCCGCTGTCACCGATCACGGCGCCCGGATCGTAGCCTCGCCCGACGGTATAATTGCCGCCGGAAAACTCTTCGTACGAAAGGAGCCGGTCGGGCGAATATTGCGCGCGTGGTTGAAGGCTGAAGGTCAATTCACGCACCGGGCGATAATCGAACGCCGCCGATGCGCGAAACACAAGACCCTTGGCCGTACCCTCGACGCGGCTTGGCGTTACAGCCCCCGGCCCGGTGCAAAGCGGAGCGCGCGCGCCACGGCAGCCCTTCGTGGCATCGAAGACGCCAAGTCCCTGCCGCACTTCGGTGGTCAGCGCCCAGGCGTAATGCGGCTCCATCGGCGTAAAGCCATCGCGCCCGGAAAGGCTGGCCTTGGCCACGCCACTGGTTTCCAGCCGCGCATAGATCACGCGCAGGCGATCACGGTTGAGCGCGATCCGCCCGAAATCGACCGACTGGTTGGCAATCTGCCCCCCTGCCGCCAGCGCGAGATTATAGGCCTGCGAGCGGATCAGCGGATAGCGCCCCTCGATCGATGCCGACAATGTGCGCGACCGGAAATCAGCGGTTGCCCCCGTGATTGTCGGTCGGGTCCAGCCGTACGTGAAATCGCCCGACAGCACGAACCCTTCGCTCCCCAGGCGCATTTCATGGCCGATCTGGAGAACCTGCTGTTCTTCAAAGTCGATCGTGCTGAACAGGCTGGCCGTGGTCGCATCGCCCAGCCCGGTGAGGCCGTTGAACTGCGCGCGGGCCGTCACGCCAGTGCGACCGACAGCACGCGAACCGTAGTTCTGCACACCAAGTTCTGCATAGACCGGTACCCGGCGCACCGTGACCTCGCCCACGACCTCACCGGGCGAACCCTCAAGCGGGCGCAGGGCCAAGCGCACGTCCAGCCCTGGCACATCCTTGGCCAGCAAGAGGTAACGTTCCGCTTCTATTGTATTGAAAACAGATTCTTGTGTCAGTTTTTTGAGATAGTTCAGCAGAACGCGCTCCGACGCACCGGGATCGCCCTTGATCTGCACCCGCACCATGCGGGCCAGCAGCACGTCCAGCCGCACCGCGCCGCCATCAATCTTCTGCGGTGGCACCTGTACCGCCGCAAGATATCCGGCCTGGCGCAGTTTCGTCGCCGCCCGGTCGCGGATCTCGCAGATCACCGCCACGGGATGGTCGCCACCGATCAACCCGGCATAACTGTCCGAAAGATCGAAGCCTGGCAGCCGATCCATCCCGGAAAAGCGGACCGATGAAAGGGTGAGCCGTATTCCCGCGAACTCAGGGGCTGCGAGCGGACAGGGCGCTCGCTCAACCTCCATGCCGTCCACGACGACCGGTCCGGTGCGGTTCAGGGTGCCCTCGGCAACGCCACGCTCCACTTCCTCGCGCGTTGGCGGCTGCACGCTGACCGGGGCGGCCGGAGGCACGGCCTGGGCAATCGCGCCGACGCTCCACACCCCCGCACAGAACGCGAGCGAAATGGCAGCGATCCGGCGCAAAGCACCCGATACAGTCCAGCGCATGTCCCGAACTGGAACAGCAGTTAGCGCCCCAACGGGCACACGCGAGTCGTCACGATCGGCCATCCGATTCGATTCTCCACATGGCGCGGCCCGTGAACTATTATGAAATCAGGCTTGTTAGTGCCTGTTTTACCGCTCAAAACTGGAAGGCGACCCGGTTTCTGATCGCCATTCCGTTTACGGCTGCTGAGGCGCAGTTTCTGCTTGTTCGAGCGTCGCTGCAAGCCAATCAAACTGCGCTTTGCACCCGTTGTCGAGCAGCAACGTACCAAGTGCCGCAGCATCGGCAGGAACGGCTTCAGGTTCGATCATCACGATACGGAACTCCACCGCCTTGTCTGGCGCGGCTTCGTCATAGGCTCGGTATGTCCGCCCCTCCTGCGGGGCGAGCATCGTTTTGGGCCAGGCTATACCCAGCGTGCGCGGAGGCCATTGCATCCGAACCATTTCACCGCCACTCGCCTCGGTCAGCCAGGAAAAGCTGCGGCGGTCGGCATTGGCGCGCCACAGGTAGAGATCGCTGCCGCGCGGCACGCAGACATTGCCGCCTTCATCGGTATCCGCCAGCCAGATGCTCACCGGAAGCGGGCTTTCGGCCGAAGCGTCTGCCGCCCCGCGCACTGCCCCCGCCCTGACGGAAGCCGGATTGCTGAGCGAGCGCGCCAGCAGCGCCGCAGCGGCCAGATCGCGGTTGACCACGCCATCAAGGGCAAAGGTGCCCGCGCCGCGCAGAACGCGTGTCCCCGCCTTGTCGAGAACGGTCACGACATCGCCTGCCTTGAGCGTTACCGGCACATTGGCGGCGAGCCGCTTCCCCTTGGGGTAATTCACCGCGGAAGGTCCGGTCGAACGCACGACAACCGCCTGCGCATGGGCCTGCCCGGCCACGCTGGCACCCGCCACCGCAATTCCCACTGCCAATGCGGCAGATACCAACAGCTTTTCCACAGTCTTATCCCCTATCGTTGGCACCCATTGCTGGCGGGCGTTCAACCGCCTGCCTGTTCGGCCGAGGCCGTGCTGGCCAGCAGGTCCAACTGAGCGTTGCAGCCCTTTTCAGCCATCACCGCGGCCACTTCGACTTCGTCGGCCGGCACATCCGCCATGATCCGCGTTCGGATCGTCACCGGTTTCCCAACCGCATTGCTGAACGTGTAGGTCTGCCCGTCCACCACCGGAACAGAGGCTGCGGGCCAAACCTTGAGCGCACTACCGGCGCGCCAGGCGACTTCGGCAGTGCTGCCATCCTGCGACAGCAGCCGCCCCATGCCTTCATCGGTCTTGTCAGGGCGCCACAGCACGAGCGTCGCGGGATCGGCCACGCAATAAGTGCCGCCCTTGCTGACATCGACATACCACACGTTTTCCGGCCCGGTCGGCGCGGCTGGTGCCGGCGCACCCAGCGCACCGCGCACCGCCCCGGTGCGGGTCCGTGCGCCGCCGCTGCGGGCCATCATCGTGGCAAGCGCCGTACCGCCCGATGACGGGTCACGGTTTACGGCACCGTTCAGCGTGAACGATCCCGGCCCGGACAGCACGCGTGTGCCAGCCTTGTCGAGCACGGTAAGCTGGTCACCCTTTTTCAGGACAACCGGCGCATTGGCGGGCAACTTCTTGCCCTGCGGATAGATCGTCGATGATGGTCCGGTCGAACGGACCACCACCGATTGCGCCATCGCGTTCCCGCCCAGCGCCAGCCCGGCCACGGCTGCCACGCTGGCCCAGAGGGCGCGCACTGACTTGCCATCAACCAAGAACATAACTTTCTCCCTTGTGCGTTTGCCGCAGTCTCTGGATCAGATTGATCATTGCATCATCGTCATGCGCCGATTCGAACAGTTTGTCTGTGAGAGCTTTCACACGTTCTGCCTCACCGGCTGAATGGGCACTGACCGCTTCGCTGACCATTGCGCGCGCTTCAGCGGGCATGTCCGGTACCGGTTCGAATATCTCCACGGGCGTGCGGCGCCCACGCAAGGTGACCGACCCCATCGGGCGGAACCAGTCCAGCCCGCACCGTTCCACTGCCTCACGGCTGACCAGAACCTTGGTATCCAGCGGTTTGTTAGCCCCTTCGAGCCGCGCGGCGGTGTTCATGGCATCGCCCAGCGCAGTGTACTGGATACGCCCTTCACCGCCGAAATTGCCGACGACAGCCTCGCCATAATGCAGACCAACGCGAGTGCGGCCGATCCGGGGCACGCCTTCGGGCACTGCCTTGCGGAACTCTTCGCCCGCCAGATACATGGCGTAGGCGGCACGAACCGCGCGCTCGCCATCGTCCGGGTAAGCAATCGGTGCGCCCCAGAAAGCCACCACCGCATCACCCACGAACTTGTCGAGCGTGCCGCCGTACTGGAGAACGACCGCGCTCAGCCTGTCGAGATAATCGTTCAGCAAACGCGCGATCATTTCCGGTTCGACCGCATGAGTAAGTTTGGTAAACCCTTCCAGATCACTGAAAAGGCAAAATATTTCCCGCTTTTCACCATGCAGGGAAAGACGTTCGGGATTGCGCATGATTTCCGCCGCCACCGAGCGCGGCAGATACTTGCCAAGCGCCCCTTGCGCGAACTCGCGCTGCGCGGCGTTGATTGCCCGCAGGCCGGAACTTATAGCGGTGAAAGCCAGCAGCCAGCCGATCACCCACCCGGTAGCGGGCAGGTTCAGCGTATCGAATCCCGCACGTTCGACCAGAAAGGGCGCGGCAAGAAATACGCCGAACTGGGCAAGAACCGCCAGCGTCAGCACCCAGGTGCGCACTTGCGCCAGCGCCGTCGCCACGCCAAGCCCGACGGCAAGCACTGCGGCAACGGCGTTCACCCACGCGCCGATCGGAACCTTGCGCGCCTTGTCGAGCAGTTGCGCCAGCATAGAGGCGTGGACTTCGACACCGATCATGCGCGTTTCCCCGGTCACGGGATTGCCGGTGCGGGTAAACGGCGTGTCGAATTGGTCAAAGTCCGAAAAATCGCCGCCGATCAGGACATAACGCCCCCTGACGGCATCGGCCACCAGCGGCGCCGTTTCCGGGTCCGCAAGCAGGTCGATCGGAATCTTGTCGAACACCGGCCGGTCGCTTGCCGTCGGCACCCGGAAGCGGATCGGGCCAGTGTAGGTGGCAAATCGGGGATCGGCGTCCGGCCCCTGGCGCGTCAAAGCCAGGGACAGCAGCGGCGGAAGGCCCGCGTACTGGCGCGGCCAGCGCCGGGCGACGCCATCGGCATCGGTTTCCAGCAGGATCGAGGCCGGCTTGACCTTGTCGGTCCGGGCGCTGGCCAGAAAGGCGCGCAGATCCTGTTCCTGTTCGTAGGTGATCGCTTCGGGGTTCGTGCGGTTGTCGGCATAGGCCAGATAGACCGGCGTGTTCATCGCCTTGAGCGAGGCGCGCAGCAGATCATCGTCTTCCTGCGGGCTGTCGAACAGCACGTCGATCCCGACGCCGCGCGCGCCCAACTGGTCGATCTGCGCCAGCGCCTTGGCCAGAATCGTTCGATCCACCGGGGAAATCTGTCCGGTCGCGCGGTTGGTATCGGCGGTATAGACCACCAGCGTCACGCGCTTGTCGGTATCGGTCGGCGGAGCGAAAGCGGCCGCGCGTATGTCGTACAGCGCCGCTTCCGCGTCGCGCAGCAGCGGCAAGCGCCAGGAACTGAAGGCAATGAACAGGGCAAAAGCCAAAAGCACCGCCGCCACCAGTGAACGCTGCCAGCCCAGTTGCCGAAGGCCCCGCCGTGCTGCCTGCCCCACTTCGCCCGGCTGTCGCGCCTGGGCACGCCGATCATGCGGCATCCATTACTCCCCCACCTTGATCTTGTCGTTTATCCTGCCGCCCAGTGCCAATGCAGGGCGTGCCGTGCGCGACACCAATGGCCTTGCCCCATCGCCAATGACAGCAAAACCGGCCCAGTAATAGGGGTGCGACGTATCGATGTCGGCCATCAGCGCCTGTTGTGCCGCCAGCAGCGCAGCACCGGACGATGCCCCCGGCCCGGCTTCAAACAAACCGTTGATGAGCCGCGTCGTGGCGTTGAAATCGTCCGGCGCGGGCCAGTGGCTGGCCAGAACCGACCGGCTGCCCGCACCGATGAACGCACGCACCAGCCCTTCAAGCGCCGATCCGCCGCCCGTAACGATCCCTGCCGCGCGCGTGGCGGCCACATCTGCCTGTCCGGCGGTGTCGCAGGCAGACAGGATCACCATGTCGGCATCAAGCTTCAAGTCGAAGATTTCCGAAAAGGTCAGCAAACCGTCCGATCCGGCCGGACCGAAGGACGTGACCAGCGCCGGTCGCGCCGGGCAGGTCGGTTGCGGAGGAGTGACAAGACCGTGCGTGGCGAAGTGCAGGATACGGAAATTATCGAGATCACTGCGAGACTTGATCGCCGTATCGGAGAAAGCGGCTCCGGTCATCAGGTCAGTGCCCTGCGTACCCAGCAAGGTGCGGGCACGCACCAGTTCCGCTTCGGAGATAGGACGGTTCCACGTCGCCAGCGGCCAACTGCAATTGCTCCCGCCAGCCCCGTCGCTGCCGCGCACGCTTACCCGGTCCAGCGCGCTGGCCGATGATACGGCAGCGTTGTGACCAAGGCCGAGATAGGCCGACCGTGCCTGCGACCCCGGCTGCTTGCGTGCATCCATGAACGAACGCGCGGAAACGGCGGTGGAGACGACCTTGGCGCGGCCGAGCCATGCCATCTGCCGCATGTCGAACGGATCGCCTGCGCTGCTGTTCGCCTGCGCCAGATAGGCCTTCGCAGCGGTTTCATCGGTGACGAGCACGTTTACCGGCAATGTCAGCATGGCACCGTCCGGCTCGAAGATCAGATGGCGCGCCGCAGCGAGATCGGCCGCAACCGGAGCGAACAGAGCCTGAAAAACGGTGTAGGCATCGTCGGCGGCGTAGGTGCTGGTCAAGTACTGACGCCCGTCGAAGCGCGAGATGGAATCGCGGATGCGGCCAATCGCGCGGTTCAGTTCAGCCGCAGTGATCGCGGCGCGGTATCCCACCGCCTTGTCCTTGCTGGCGAAGAACACGAACACGTCCGGCCCCAGTACAGCCATCTTGGCATACGCTTCGCCGGGGGCCAATCCGTCCTGTAGTTCTTTTTCGCCAATTACCCTCTGAGAAACAACACGATATCGTGAATATTGCGCAAGTTGGATGACCGTTGCCTGTTCCTGCGCCTCAAGCGCCGCCACACGCGCGGCAGCATCGGCGATTTCCTGCGTGCGCGATGCGGCATCGTCCAGCCGCTGCAGTGCGGCATAGGTCATGCGCGCACGCTCGATGGCGCGGGTCAGGCTGTTCGATTGCCGAAAAAGCCTTGCAGCTTCGTCGCTTCCGCCGGAAAGTTCGCGTGAAAGGACAGCCTGGGTTTCCGCAACGCCCGGCCGCACAAGCACTTGCGAGGCGGTAAAGAATGCCTCGCTTGCCGCCGTGTCAGTGGCCATGCGCGCTGCCAGCAGATCGAACCACGGCGCCATCTGGCGCGAAAGGCCGGACAGCCCGTTCTGCCGCTCGACCGAGCGGGCGACCACTTCGCGGTAGAGCGGTTCCGCATCGGCTGGACGGCCGGTGCGCACCAGAAATGCAGCAAGCCGCGCCTGCGTGACCGCAAGGCTGCGCGTTTCAGGGTACTGGACCGCCACGATGTCCATGGCCGAACGCAGCAGCGCCTCGGCATCGGCAAGCCGCTCTTCGGATTCCGCCAGCGTCGCCAGTTCGGTCAGGATCTGCGCGCGCATCCGCACGATCGAGACGACCCGGCCGTTGCGCACCGCCAATGCCGCGGTCTGCGCCTGTTCCAGCGCCGTGCGCGCGGCAGGGGCCTGTCCGGTAAGCCGCAGCGTTGTGCCCTTGACCTGGAGCGCCTGCGCATCGAGGATCGCGGCGCGTTCGTCATCCGTCAGGCGCAGATCGTCGATCAGGCCCATGGCATTGGCGGTCAGATCCGATGCATTGATCCGCCGCGCCATGGCCGCAGTCAATTCCTGCGAATCCCGTAGCGCCTGGGCGCCGGGCGCGCTCTGCTGGCGCAACGGAACGCCAAGACGCGCCAGCGTTGCATCGTACATGTTCTGGTTCAGCAGGTGGATCGCCTGATAATTGCGCCGCAACCGTTCGACCACTGCGCTCCCGGCGGGCAGACGGTCGGCCTCGGCAAAAAGCGCATCCGCTTCGGCAAACTGGCCAAGGTTGGACCGCTGCAGACCGGCATTGACCAGAAACTCGACCCGGTCGATCGGCACATCACCGGTCGCAGCCTGCCGCTGGTCGAGCGTTTCGAAGAATGCCGCCGCTTCGGCGTAATCACCGGCATTGTTGCGGCGGTATCCTTCCGCCAGCGCGGTTGCCGGATCGAGCGTCAGTGCCTGAATCCGGGCATAAGCCTCGGTATCGGCGACTGACGTTGTTGCAATCTCGATAGGCTCGTCGATCAGGCGGTCCGCATAGATGGAGCGCAGGCCAAGGTCGAGCGCCCCGTGGTAAGCGTTGAACCCTTCCACGACGAACGTTGTCTTGCCGCGCGTGATCGCAACGACTTCATACCCAAGATCCGGGTCTTTCCAGCGACAGTCCATGCGCTTTCTGCCCGCCGCCGAAGCGACCATCGGCCCGGCACAGGCGACATCGCCCTGCCTGCGCGCAGCAAGGCGTTGCAGCACCGCATCGCCCGCCCCGCGCAAGGCAAAGACATAGCCCACCGGAAGGGCGGAATCGCGGCAGACGATGGCCCATGTCCGGTCCATCGGGTGCTGGTTGGCAGTATCGGCGACGCGGGACTGCATCTGGCACAGCGATTTGCTGCCGCCCGCGCCCAGCGGAAAACTGTCCTTGAGCAGGAGCGAGGCGTCCTGCGCCATAACCGGCGTTGCGCCAATGGCAGACGCTGCGACGCCTGCCGCAAGGGCTGCCCATAAACTTGTCCAACGGTTTCGCATGCTTGCGCTCCCTGGGCGGGGAGCCTGCTCCCCTTCCCTTTCCACGATTATGCCGCGATACCCGGAATCTGGAGGGTTCTGTGAGGTCGCGCAGCGCTCACGGTGGGTCTGGCGCTGTGCGCGACCTCATTGAAGCCGGATTGAATTAACC
>FWWL01001233.1_pt1 | contig 17329 bp, 13 predicted proteins | sample 2228331 | NCBI WGS metagenome assembly FWWL01 (sample SAMEA103939775, study PRJEB20133) | metagenome
CTGTCGGTCAGAGAAAGAATCTCCTCCGGCTTTGCCACAAGAGATGACCTCAGGGAGGTGGAAGAGAGGCTAAAGGCAAACCCAACGCAGGAACTCCAAAACCTCAAACTTGAGCTCCTACAATACTTTGAGAAAGGCTTAGAAGAAAGGCTGTCATCGGCCAAACAAGCCATCTCAAAGGTGTATGCATCATCGCCTCAGGAGCTTGAAACTCTCCAAGAGGTAAAGTCCGCCAGAGAGTTCATATCTTCCTTACCCAAGGAGCTCTACCAGTCTGCCCAAGAGAAGCTATTGAGGATACTTCAGGAAAAGGTCATAAAGGACAGGTTGGAGAGGTATAAGATAGTTGTAGATTGGGACAAGGTCTTCTTTGGCGCAGAAGAGTTTCCACGTTTTTCGGGAGAGAGGAGGAGGCTCACATGGAGAATAAGGGCGGAAGACAGGGTTATGGTAGAGGGTAGGGAGTATGTAAGGCTCGGCTTTCAGAGGGAAGACGGCATAATACTTGAGCCCAAGCGGTATCCAATCCTTTTGAAGGTGGAGGAGCTAAGGCATCCTCCCCAGTGGCTCAGGAGATACATAAGACACCTTAACAACCTCTTCGCTTACCAAGATTATAGGCTACCGTTGGTGGTCTCTTACGAGGAAACTCCCTGGTTTGTGCAAAACTTGGAGAGGTTTGCATCTTTGGTGAAGGAACAGCTCCAATACTCGGACGGCATAGTGATACTGGAGGGTGATGCGGGCGTGGGTAAGAACTTTCTCGTGGAAGTCTTCTCTATCCTCACCAACAGACCCCTCTATGTTATACCGTGCAACTCCAAGATGGAAAAGGAGGACCTGACCTTTGTATACGAGTTTGACCCCAAGAGAGGCACACGCAGGGTATACTCGGACTTGGTAAAAGCCCTCCAAACACCCGGTGCGGTCATATACTTGGACGAGATAAACACCCTACCGCCCTCTCTGGTTAAGATATTCAACCCACTCTTTGACTACAGAAGGTATCTGGTCCTCTCCTCAGGTGAGGTCGTGAAGGCACACAAGGATGTGGTGCTTGTGGGCGGTATGAACCCCCAAAACTATCTGGGCGTGTCCGAGCTCCCTCAGGACATAAAGTCAAGGGCGGACGTGCTCTTTATAGACTACCCACCCTTTGAGGACAGCGGTGGCTTTTACCATGCGGACGAAGCCCTCATACTAAGGGACTACATAGGCGTCTTTTCTGGGCTCAGTAAAGAACAGTTTGTATACCTTTGGCATCATGTCATAAACGGAGTTCAGACGGAAGAAGCGAGAGCCCTCCTAACACCCGAGAGGGAAAGGTTTTTGCACATGCTCTTTGAACTCATAAAGATAGCGGACGCCATAAGGAAAGCCTACAGAGCCTACCAGATGCAACAATCGGAAGAGCCGGTGGAGTTTGTCTTCTCCATAAGGGACACCATACGCTGTGCAAGGCGCTTGGAAAAGTATGGAGACGGCAAGCGGGTAGTCTTAGAAACCATCCTACCCAAGGTAAGCTCGCCTTTGGAGAGGGAGGTAATAAAGGGTATTGTAGAAAGGATATGATATAAATATTATTGATGACAAAGACGCTTTTGGTGCTCACGGGCGGTGAGTATGCGTTTTCCTTTCTGTTTGAAGGCTTTGAGCTCTTGAAGTTGAGGATAGACAAGAGGAACGTCCCCAAACTTGCGGGTGCCATATTCAAGGGCAGGGTGAAAAAACTCGCCAAGGGTATGGGGGGCGTTTTTGTAAACATAGGGCTCAGCAAAGAAGCCTACCTTCCCATCAAAGGCGGTGAACTCCCACGGGTGGGAGACTGGGTTATGGTTCAGATGGCAAGAGAACCCGTGGGAGAAAAGGGTGCCAAGCTCTCCGACCATATAAAACTCATGGGTAGGTATACGATTTACATACCCCAATGCTCCGACGTAAAGTGTTCATCCAAGGTGGATAGGGACAAGAAGGAAAAACTCAAAGAGTTTCTGTTGCCTTACATAAGGGAAGGCGGTGTGATACTCAGAACCGTATCCGCTCAAGCTTCAGAGGAAGAACTTTTGCAGGATCTAAAAGAGCTTATAAAACGATGGGAGTATATAAAGAAGGTCTATGAAGAGAAGAAAACTCCCGGCCTTTTGATGGAAGGTTCCAAAGAATACATAAACATCATAACCAATTCATGGCATGAGATAGGCAACATAATAGTGGATGACCTGCAAGTGTGGAACGAGATAAGCGCCTATCTGGAGTCTTTCTACCCTCCATTGCTGAGGGGCTTGATGTACGCCAAGGACTCGGTTACCTACGTGAAGAGGTATGACATACACACCCACATAGGCAGACTGCTGGGAAAGTATGTGTGGCTCAAGGGTGGAGGGTACTTGGTTATAGAGGAAACGGAGGCGCTCACGGTGATAGACGTAAACAGCGGTGAGCCCTGCGGTGATTCCCAAGAGGAAAACGCTCTGATAACAAACTTGGAAGCGGCAAAGGAAATAGCTAAACAGATTGTCCTGAGGGACTTAGGTGGTATAATCGTAGTAGACTTCATAGACATGAGAAAACAGGAAAATAGGGATTTGGTGCTTAAAACCTTTCAGGAAGCCCTGGGAAGTGAAGCTTGCAACGTCCAAGTCTATGGCTTTACCAAGCTGGGTCTTTTGGAGCTTGCCAGAAGGCGCAGTTCAAGGAGCGTCAGCGAGCAACTCTTGGAGCCCTGCCCCTGCTGTAAGGGCACGGGCAGGATAAAGGGCAAAGAGCTCATAGCCTTTGAGTTGGAAAAGGACCTTAGCCTCAAGCTCGGACGCAAGGTGGAAGTCATAACACATCCCCACTTGGTAAAGTTCGCAAAGGCTCATCTAAAGAGGTTAAACTTAGAGCATGTGGAGGTTAAAGCCTCCGAAGATGTGGAGGTGGGAAAGTATGAAATACATTATGAAGCTTAGTATACTCTTTCTCTTACTCCTTATAAGTTGTGCCAAGATGACGGAGGAGAAGAGGGCAAAGCTGGCACAAGGACTCTACGCAGACGGCATGTCTGCTTACGCCAACAGGGACTACAAGAAGGCGGCGGAGCGTCTCAAAGAAGCCTTAAAGTATATGGAGAACCTCACGCCCGAGCAGATAAAGTCTGCCAAGTATGCCATAGCGGAGAGCTATTACTCCAAAAAAGACTACATAAACGCCGCTGTCTACCTTGAAGACTTTATCCTGTCATATCCGGAATCTTCCGAGGTGGAAAGGGCTTACTTTATGCTGATAGACAGCTATATGAAGGTGGCTCCGGATGCTTACATGGACCAGACATATACCATCAAAGCGATAGACAGGGCAAAGGATTTTCTGACCAAATATCCCAACAGCCCCTATGTGGACAGAGTCTTAGAGCTTATAGAGAAAGCTAACACTAAGATAGCAAGGCACGAGTACCTTATAGCACGTTTTTACGAAGACTTCGGTTATTATTACTCCGCCTCGTTAAGATACAGAGACCTGATGATAAACTATCAGGGGCAGGTGTCGGAGGCAGAGGTCACCTACAGGTACATAAAGTCCTTGCTCCTTACAAAGCTTCAGGCTAAGAAGCAAGAAGAAAAGTATCAAAGGTGGATAAAAAGCTCGCAGGATAGCCTAAAGAAGGCTAAGGATGAAGAGGAAAGAAAGGCAATCCTCAAAAGGATAGAGTTCTTAAAGGGGCAGGTGGATAGGTGGAGGTCCATAGCACAGCGCAGTTATGAGGAAGGGCTCAAGGCGCTTGAAAAGTACAGGGAGGTTTACGGTGAGAACGCTTACTACAGAGAACTCCAGAGGTATGCAAAGAGAAATGGATAAGCTCGGTTTAATAAAGAGGTCCTTGGAAGATAAGAAGGCTCAGGATATAGTTATACTGGATGTGTCTAAGCACACCAACATAGCGGATTACTTCATCATAGCCACAGCCACCTCTCATGTCCATGCGAGGGCTCTCGCGGATTATCTGAAGGAGCAGTTGGAGAAGGAAGGATACTTTGTGGACCACGTGGAAGGTATGGACTATGCTAACTGGATACTCATAGACCTCATAGACGTGCTGGTGCATATATTCCAGAAGGAATGGCGGGAGATCTATGACTTGGAGTGGTTATACTCTGGTGCCAAGAGGGTGGAGGTATGAGGTTCATAAAAGTCTTGCTCTTTGCTGTCCTAATTCTCTTGTTTGCCACCTTTGTAGCTCAAAACGTCTCTACGGTAAGCGTAAGCTTTTTGCATTACACCCTTTACATGCCTCTGTTTTTGTTGGTTTTGGTCTCTGCTTTTATGGGTTTTATCCTACCTGCACTCTACCTGTCCCTAAAGGTTTCTTCCAAAAGTAGGTGGGCTGGGCTCGTAGACAGAGCCATAAGAAGCCTCTACACGGGGTATGTAGGGCGTTCGGCAGACACAGCCAGAGGCATCGCCAAAGGATGGGAGGTTGGTAGTCTAATCTACGCACGGGCGTGTTTGGAAAAGGGCGAACATCCCGATGTGGAGGGTATAAAGAGGGACGAGGGGCTCTTGGATGGCTTTCTGGGAAGTGAGCTTCTAAAGAGAAAAGACCTGTCTTCAGCCAAGCCTTACCTTCAGGAGGCGCTCCGCAAGGACCCAAACAATCTTCTTGCACTCAAGGCTTACAGGGACTTATGCTATCTGGAGAACCGTCTTGACGAGTGTATAAAACAGCAGGAAGCCATACTCCAAAAGTGCGAGAGGTGGGAAAGGGATACCCAAAAAGCCATACTGGCGGAGCTCATGTGTTTGCTCGTCGAAAGCTCGGATGATTTAAAGAGCAGGGAGGCTACGCTGGAGAAAGCCCATCACACTTACAGAACACCTCTGGTTTACGCCTCTTATATGCTTCACCTGTTGGAAACAGGAGAGGTAAAAGAAGCTAAGAAACACTTAGAGAAGGCTTTCAAGGAGAGAATACATAACGAAGTTATAGGACTTCTGCTCAGCAAGGAAGATGCTCTTACCAAGCTGGTGGACATCATAGAAGAGCGCAAGGATGAAATAGAGCCTCAAATATTGGCTATGGTTTACATGCGACTCAACATGATGGGTAGGCTCAAGGATATGGAGAACTCCCTAAGAGGTCCCATAGGGGTCATAGCAAAGCTTCACACCAGTCATACACCAGAGTGTAAATCGTGCAAAGAATTACTGCTGGAGCTTTACAAACTTTGGCAATGTGAGTGTGGTAGGGTTTATAATCAATATACCCCATACTGTTCTACCTGTAATAGGTGGGGGAAAATAAATTTAAGGAGGGATAGCCATGCTGGTTGACGCAGACAGGAGGATAATAAGGCTCAAGGTTGTATACTATGGACCTGCCATGTCGGGAAAGACCACCAACCTTGAGTGGCTTTCTAAGAAGGAAGGTCTGGAGCTCATGAAGATAGACACCCATGGGGACAGGACGCTCGTGTTTGACTTTGCCTCCAAGAAGGTTAACATGGGAAGTTTTATCGCATCCTTTGCCTTCTACACCGTTCCTGGGCAGGAGATATACAAGGACATAAGGCTTACAGTCCTTAGGGGTGTGGATGCTTTGGTGATAGTCTACGACGCTCAAAAGGAGCGTCTTGAGGAGAACCTACGTTTTAAAGAGCTCATACAGCAGGATTTGCAGAAGGTGGGTAAAAGTATGGCGTCCATACCCATAGTCTTGCAGTACAATAAGATGGACCTGTCCAACGCCATGGACTATGAAACTCTAAAAGAAAAACTAAACCCCGAAAACTACTCGTCCGTCCCCGCCGTAGCCATAAAGGGTGAAGGGGTTCTGGAAACCGTATCCTTGGTAACAGACGCCATACTTTCAAAGCTTTCCAAAATGGTAGGCTAATATGCTGTCGGGCAGTTTGGAAAAACAGCAGGACCTTATAGACCTTATCAACGGTTATTTGATAAACAGGGTAGGAGTGTTGGACCTCTTCGGCACCAAGTCATCCATATCTTTGAAAATAGAGCATGGCAACATAACCGCCTTTTCTTCAAAGGAAGCGCAAGAATCGAGGGAAATACTCTCCAACAAAAAGTCTGCACTGCTCTTTTACATGGTAGAGTTTTTGGACTCTTCCTTGGGCTTTTTCAGCTTCAGGGAGGAGCTCCCAGGCGAAGAGTTCATACACTTGGAGGAGGGCTTGCACGTCGAAGAGCTCATACTCCAAACACAGCTGGCGATTGTAGAGCTACGGTCTTTGCTTGAAAGGTTGATAACACCTTACGCCGTCTTGAGAGCTCAGGAAAGCTTTCCCGATATGGAATCGTATGACGGAAAGAGCCTGTATGAAATCATAATCACATCAAAGAACGGCTTTGTTGAAACGCTCAGGACCGTTAAAGACCTCATCTCAAAAGGTCTGCTTGATGTCCATCAGTTTTATCAGCCCGTAGATGAAAAGGACATCTCAAAGGCGAGCGTGTTGATAGAGGGTGTGGAGGTTGCAAGGATTAGGCTTCTCTCCATAATGGAGAGTCTAAAACCGGGTAAGTTCTCTGGGTTTTTGAGGATAGAATCCCAGGGATTTCCTGCTTACCTTTACTACATAAAAGGAAGACCCGTTGCCCTTTACCCCATAAGCTATCCCCTCTTTGAGTTTTTGATAGACCCTGGGAAAAATGCAAGAATAAGTGCGGTAAAGTTGGACGAAAGGGTGGTAAAGCTCCTTATGTTGAGGCACCTTCAAAAAAAACCCATTGCGGGCATGACGGACAAGTTTCTGGAGATAGGTAAGCTTCTCATGGGTATGAGTATGGAAAGCAGAAGCGGTATGCTCGTAGTAAGGTCTACCGCTGGCACATACTACATGCTCTATGAAAAGGGAAGTGTGATTGGATTGCTCAAGGAAAAGGAGGACGGTGTAGTTGAGGATGTCCCCGAGTTTGACATCAGGCGCCCCTACTGGGTTGAGTTGGCCTTTTTTGAACCCATGGAAAACATGGACAAGGTGGTCTACATGTTCATAATAAACACCGCCTACGGCATAATACTCAGGAGCGGTAAAGAGCATCTGGCAAACAGTGTTATAAGTTATGTTGCAGGCTCGGATGTGTTTAAGTATGAAGAAGGGCAGATAAAATACCGTAAGGCACCAACGAACACCGACGATGTGGTGAGTTTTATGTCCTTTTTACTGGACACGGGTTATAAGATACTGGGTGAGAAGAGGCTTGAAGAGGAGTTGGAGTATTTACTTCAACCTTATAAGGAAGTGTTTGACACTCTGAACGTGCAAGATTACATAAAATCTTTTATAGAAGGATGAGGGTCCTTGTTGTAGAGGATGACTTGGGGCTTGCGCAGATGCTCGTTGAGGGTCTAAAGCACGAGGGCTGGCAGGTAGACTGGGCGAAGGATGGCTACACCGCCCTAAGGTTTCTCATGGAAAAGGACTATGACCTGGTGCTCCTTGACGTAATGCTTCCCAAGCTTGATGGGATAAGGGTGTGTCAAAGGATAAGGGAAACTAAGGAGATACCTGTCATAATGCTGACAGCCAAATCTCAGGTTGAGGACAAGGTGGAAGGGCTCTCCGCAGGCGCAGATGACTACATAACCAAGCCCTTTTCCTTTAAAGAACTCGTAGCCAGGATGAAGGCGGTCATGCGACGCTACAAGAAAGAGAACGACCAGACGCTCAGCGTGGGGGACCTTACCATAGACCTCGCACAGATGAGCGCCTATTACAAGGGCAGAAGGCTAAACCTCACGGGAAGAGAGTTCAAGCTTTTGAAGTTCCTCGCAGAGAACGCAGGGAGGGCTTTAAGCAGAGAAGAGATACATGCCAAGGTCTGGGGTCATAGCTTTGAAGAAGGCTCCAACGTGGTGGATGTTTACGTCAAGAACCTCAGAAACAAGCTGGGAGATAAACCACCCAAGCTCATACATACCATAAGGGGGCACGGATACATGCTCAAACCCGAGGATGATGCTTAGGACAAGGCTACTCCTCTTTTTCCTACTGGTTTACCTGATAAGCCTCTTAGCACTCACCCTTTCGACGGTTTACCTGACCCGACGGGCTCTCATATCCTACCTTCACGAGTACATGGAAGACTACATGTTGCCCATAGTGGAGTTTTACTCTAAAGCTTACGATAACCCTCACTACTATGTAAAGCTTCTGGCGGAAGACTTGGCTTCGGAGGACAGGGCGGTGGTAGTGATGGACGATAAGAAAAGTAAGGTTGTATACAGGACGGAGTTTATAGATGGCGAAGAGACACCACGCATGGAGGAGCTATTAAGAGGGCTACGAGGGGCAAGAAAGGGTGTTGTGGAGCATTATGCCTTCGTATCCAAGCGTGTGGGTGATTACAGGGTTTATCTTCTGATGAAACTGGACAAGGTAGAGGGTATAAAGAAGGATGTGATAAAGGTGGCGGTCTTGTCCTTTGTGGGTCTTTCGGTGGTGTCTTCTTTACTGCTCGTTCTTTTTCTCAAGAGGGTTTTAAAACCGGTGGAATACCTAAGTCAGGTTAGCCTGAGGGTCTATCACGGTGATATGGAGCTGAGCGTTGAAAGGACCCATCGAAGGGACGAGCTGGGTATTCTCCAAAACCTCTACGCGGACATGCTGGAAAAGCTCAAAAGCACTATGGCGTGGCAAAGGAGGTTCATAGGCGATATAACCCACTCGCTGAAGACTCCCCTTACCTACGTAAAGGGCCAGCTGGAGCTCATAAGCATGGGTGTTTACGACAAGGACAAGCTCTCACAGGTCACCGAGGGTATGCAGATACAGATAGGGAAGATGGAACGCCTGATAAACCACCTGGTGATGTTGTCAAGGCTTGAGTCAGGCATGCCCCTGAAGAAAAGAAGGGTTCCTCTTTCGGAGATCTTTGCGGAGTTGGATGAGGAGTATGAGTTTGTGAGGAAGACGCACGCCCTGAGTGTTAAGTATCCTTTGGAAGATGTGGAAGTGCTCGCGGATAAAGAATACCTGAAGATAGCCATAAGCAACCTGATAGAGAACAGCTATAAGTATACGCCGGAGGGCGGGCGTATAGAACTGCGTTATGAAGAGGGCTGTATAGTGGTTGAGGATGAAAGCCCTGGGATAAAGGATACCTCCAAGGTCTTTGAGAAGTTTTACAGGGAAAGGGAGGACAAGGAGGGCTTTGGTCTGGGGCTCTCCATAGTTAAGGCTGTGGCAGACGCCCATTCTTTTAGGGTCAGGATAGAAAACAGAGAGGGAGGGGGCGTGAGAGCGAGCCTGTGCTTCAATCCAGAAGACTGAGGATGTTTTCAAGCATCTGGTCCCTGTTTTCCCTGCTGAGCTCTATATAGACCGCCGATGGAAGCCTTCTTATCTCCCTTATAAGGGGGTGAAAGTCCCTTATTGGGATGGTGGCTACCACCTTGTATTTTGGGTCAAACATTATCCTTCGGACCATCTCCACAAAAGCCTTTGAGAAAAACTCCATCTTGCCCAGCTCGTCCACGATGATTATCTTGTCCTTCTCCTCAAGAGACCTTTCCAAGACCGGCAGGGCAACCTCCTCAAACCGCCTCACGTTTACGCCGTAAGAACCCACCAGGTGTTTGGATGTAAAGGTTTTGCTCGCAAAGAGCGAGCTCTTTCCGTCCGTTGAGACCACCCTAAACCCCACCCTCTTCTTTGTTTCCTTGTCTCTGACCTCTTCTGTCCAAAAGCCCACCGCCCTGTTGCCAAGAGCCTTTATTAACTTCTTTATAAGCGTCGTCTTCCCTATACCCGGTTCTCCCGTTATTAGTATCTTCATGGGAAGAGGTCCTGTAAGGCATATACCTCGTACTCGCCCCCGTTTTCTATGTAAGACTCTATAGCCATGAGCATGGCATACCCTCCCCTGAGCGTGGTGGTGTAGGGAACTCTGTGGATTACCGCAGACCTCCTTATGTAGTATGCGTCGCTTCTTGCCCTCTTGCCAGTGGGCGTGTTTATTATCAAGTCTATCTCTCCGTTGGTTATCATGTCCACCACGTTGGGTCTTCCTTCGGAGACCTTAAGCACGTGCCTAACATTAAGACCTTTTGACTTAAGGTAGTTGTAAGTTCCCGTGGTTGCCACCACCTCAAAGCCGAGCCTTAAAAACCTCTCCGCGAGAGGACAGACCTTCTCCTTGTCTCTGTCGGCGACGCTTATGAAGACCCTTCCTGAGGTGGGAAGCACATTCCCGCTTGCCAACTGCGCCTTGTAGTAAGCGAGCCCAAAGTCCTTGTCTATAGCCATCACCTCACCCGTGCTCTTCATCTCAGGTCCCAGAAGGGGGTCCACCTCCGGAAACCTGTTCCAAGGGAAGACCACCTCCTTTATGGCGTATAGGTTCTTATCCGCCGGCAGAAAATCGCTCGCCCAGTGGCTCTGAGCCTTCTCCATCCTCTCAAAGACCTCCGGCACGAGCTTTCTCAAGCTCTTGCCTATGCCTACCAAGGCGGACAGCTTGGCTAAGGGATAGCCTATGGCTTTGCTTACAAAGGGTACGGTCCTTGATGCCCTCGGGTTTACCTCCAAGACATAGACATTATCACCTTGGACCGCAAACTGCAGGTTTATGAGACCTTTCACCTTCAGTGCAGAAGCCATCCTTTTGGACTGCTCCTTGATGAGCTCTACCACCTCTTTGGAGAGGCTATAGGGGGGTATGGATGCGGCGCTGTCGCCTGAGTGGACACCCGCCTCCTCAATATGCTCCATAACCGCGCCTATCAGGTAGTCCTCACCGTCCCCTATGGCGTCCACGTCCACCTCCACGCTGTCGGACAGGTACTTGTCTATGAGCACCGGTCTTTCAAAGCTTACGCTGACCGCCTCTTCAAGGTAGCGTAGGAGTTCCTCATCATCGTGTATTATCCTCATCGCCCTACCGCCCAACACGTAAGAGGGTCTTACCAGTACCGGATACCCTATCTCACGGGCTATCTTCAGGGCAGACTCCTTGGAGCGTGCGGTCCCACTGGGCGGTTGCTTCAGACCGAGCTCTTCCACCAGAGCCCTAAAAAGCTCCCTGTCCTCAGCCATGTCTATGCTCTCTGGCTGTGTGCCGAGGATGTTCACACCGTGTTCTTTTAGAGGTAGGGAGAGCTTTAGGGGTGTCTGACCTCCGAACTGCAGGAACACGCCGTCGGGCTTTTCCCTCCTTATTATCTCCAGAACGTTCTCCAGGACTACTGGCTCAAAGTAGAGCCTGTCCGCGGTGTCGTAGTCTGTGGACACCGTCTCCGGGTTGCAGTTGACCATGATGGTTTGTATGCCCTCCTTCCTGAGGGCTAAGATGGCATGCACGCAAGCATAATCAAACTCTATACCCTGACCTATCCTGTTGGGACCGCTCCCGAGTATGAGGACCTTTTTCATTAAAACTATTATTTTAAACCATCTGAGCTTTTAGCTTTTCTTCTATGTCGTGTTCTATCAGTGCGTCTATAATCTCATCCAGCTCACCTTCCAACACCTGCGGGAGCTTGTAGAGCGTGAGGTTTATCCTGTGGTCCGTGACTCTGCCCTGAGGAAAGTTGTAAGTCCTTATCTTTTCGCTCCTTTCACCCGTGCCCACCTGCTGTCTCCTCTCCCTGGCTATCTCTTCCTGTTTCTGTCTTTCGTAAAAGTCTTTGAGGCGCGCATATAGTATCTTGAGTGCCTTCTGCCTGTTTTGAAACTGGGACCTCTCATCCTGACAAGAGACCACTATGCCCGTGGGTATGTGGGTAATCCTTACGGCGGTCTCGGTGGTGTTCACATACTGACCGCCCGCACCGCTTGCCCTGAAGGTCTCTATCTTTAAGTCCTCCGGGTTTATCTGCACGTCCGTCTCGTCCGCTTCCGCCAAGACCGCCACCGTTGCGGTGGATGTGTGTATCCTACCGCCTGCCTCGGTAATAGGCACGCGTTGGACCCTATGGACACCGCTCTCAAACTTGAGCTTTGAGTAAGCTCCCTCACCCTCTACGAGGGCTATAACCTCCTTATAACCGCCCAGACCCGTTTTGTGGGCACTCAGCACGCTGAACTTCCAGCCCTTCTTCTCCGCATACCTCTGATACATGTTAAGAAGGTCAGCCACAAAGAGGCTCGCCTCTTCACCACCTACACCCGCCCTTATCTCCAGTATGACGTTCCTTGAATCCCTCTCGTCCTTGGGCAACATCAAGACTCGGAGCTGTCTCTCCTTCTCCTCCAGCTCCTTCTCTATCCTCCTTATCTCCTCCTTGGCGAGCTCTTCAAACTCCTTGGATTTGAGAAGCTCCTTCGCACCTTCCAAGTCTCCGATAAGCTTTTTGTACTCCGTATAAGCCCTGTAGATGTCCGAGAGGTCTTTTAGCTCCTTGTTTAGCTTGGTAAAGATTTCCCTGTTCTGGATTACCTGAGGGTCGGTCAGGAGCTCTTGGATTTCCAGATACCTTCTCTCTATCCCTCGGAGCTTCTCCTGTAAGTCCCTGTTTATCATCCCTTGGTCTGGAGCTCCAGGTAAGCGGGTCTTACCCTTAGCTTACCCGTGTAGAAAGGATGACACTTGTTGCAGGCTTCCAAGTAGACTGTCCCACCCTTGGTAGAAAGTAGGGTAAAGGTGTTCCCGCAACCGCACACAAAGGTGGTAGGTTTTAGCTCCGGATGTATTCCCTTCTTCATGCCTTACCTCCAAAAAATCATATTTTAACACGACCGAGCCTTTCCAACAAGACTTCCTTTAGCCTCTCCACCGCGCGTCCTACCATTTCCGGCTTGGTGCCACCTCCCTGAGCCATCTCATCCTGTCCGCCTCCACCACCTCCCAAGACCTTTCCCACCTCCTTTATCAGCTCCTTTGCCGGCAGTAAGCTCGCAAGCTCTTTGGAGACCGCAAGGAGCGTGGAAACCTTTCCCTCCTTCTTGACCGCAAAGAAGACCACGCCACTGCCCTTCCTTCTTAGGTTGTCCGCGTAATTTCTGAGACTCTGTATGTCCGCATCCTCCAGCTCACACCAATGGAGGGTGATACCATCCAGGTTTTCGCTACGCATGGAGGTCTCTATACGGATGCGCGCCACCTCTTCCTTTAACCTTCGGAGTTCACCCTCCCTTTCTTTGAGCATTAGCCTGAGCTTTTCTACGGCGGAAGGCACGTCCTCCCACTTTACGCCCAAGGATTCGGAAAGCTCCCTGAGGACCTTGGATTCCTCCTGTGCGTGCTGGAGCGCCCATCTGCCCGTCTTGGCTACTATACGCCTAACACCGGCACCTATGGAAGATTCGGATATTATCCTGAAACATCCTATGTCCCCTGACCTGCTAACATGCGTCCCACCGCAGAGCTCTTTGGAAAAATCCCCTACCGTTATCACCCTTACCCTCTCGCCATACTTCTCTTCAAAGATGGCGACGGCACCGCTTCTGATAGCCTCCTGGTAGGACATCTCCTGCACATCCACCTCGTAGTTCTTCATTATCTGCTCGTTGACCAGCTCCTCCACCCTGCACAACTCCTCCCAAGAGAGGGCACCAAAATGGGTAAAGTCAAAGCGAAGGTAAGTATCCGCCACCAAAGAGCCAGCCTGCCTTACGTGCTCTCCTAAGACCTGCCTGAGCGCCGAGTGTAGAAGATGGGTTGCGGTGTGGTTTCTCCTTATGTCCTCCCTCCTCTCCTTGTCTATGCTCGCAAAAGCTCCATCACCTACCCTTAAGGTCCCCCTTATGACCTTACCTTTGTGAACTATGACCCCATCTACGGGCGTTTGGGTGTCCTCCACCAGGAATATACCCTCTTTGGTCTGTATGTATCCCCTGTCTCCTATCTGTCCACCCCTTTCGGGATAGAAGGGTGTTTCTTTGAGAAGGAGCTCTCCCCTTTCGCCCCCCTTTAGCTCTTGAACAAGCTCTCCTTCCTTGATGATGCCTATGAGCTGTGTATCCGTCTGGTAATGGGTGTATCCCACAAACTCCGACGTAAGACCCTTTTCCTTGACCTTGGCATAGACGGGCGAGACCTCCTTTGTCTCTATCTTGAAGTGCTTCCTTGCCCTCTCTCTCTGTTCCTCCATCTCCCTGGTGTAGCCTTCCATGTCAAGGTAAAGACACTTCTCCTTAGCTATCTCCTCAAGCAGGTCAAGGGGAAAGCCGTAGGTGTCGTAAAGTCTGAAGACCTCCACACCGGGTATGTAAGGAAGACCATTTTCCAAACTTCCTTGCAACACTTCTTCAACGATGGGCAAAGCCCTCTTTAAGGTGTTTATGAACCTCTCTTCCTCCGCCTTTATCACCCCTTTCACATAGGATAAGGTCTGCTCAAGCTCGGGATAGGCTACGGACATAGTCCTTACTACCACGTCCACACCCTTATGGAGGAAGGGTTCTCCTACGCCCAGCTTGTAGCCAAAGCGGAGAGCTCTCCTGAGTATCCTTCTGATAACATAGCCCCTTCCCAGGTTGGAGGGTAGCACGCCGTCGCTTATGGCAAAGGTGAGAGCTCTAAGGTGGTCCGCTATGACCCTGAGGGCTACGTCCGTCTCCGGATCTTCTCCGTATTTTCTAAGGCTCACCTCCTCGCCAAAGTTTATAAGGGGTCTTATGAGGTCTATCTCAAAGTTGGTCTTGGTATTTTCAAGCACACTGGCAACCCTTTCCAGCCCCATGCCCGTGTCTATGTTGGGCTTGGGAAGGGGTGTAAGGGTGCCGTCAGGTTCTCTGTTGTATTGCATAAACACAAGGTTCCATATCTCCAGATACCTCTCGGAGCCTTCGTATCCTTCTCCTCTGTCCACGTATATCTCAGAGGAAGGACCACAAGGTCCCGTGTCGCCCATCTGCCAGAAGTTGTCCTCTTCACCCAGACGCCAAATCCTGTCCTCGCTCAGACCCACCTCCTTAGCCCATATGTTGTAGGCGGACTCATCGTCCCTGAAAACGCTAACATAGAGCCTTTCTTTGGGAATCTTAAGGACTTCCGTGACAAACTCCCAAGCGTAGAGTATGGCGGACTCCTTGAAGTAGTCTCCAAAAGAAAAGTTGCCCAGCATCTCAAAGAAGGTGTGATGTCTTGATGTCCTTCCTACGCTCTCAAGGTCGTTGTGCTTACCCGAAACCCTCAAACACTTCTGACAGGATACAGCCCTCGTGTAGGGTCTTTTTTCAAGTCCTAGAAAGACGTTCTTAAAAGGCACCATGCCGGCGTTCACAAACAGCAGGGTTGGATCCGATTGGGGTATAAGGGATGCGCTCTTTACCCTGGTGTGCCCTCTCTTTTCAAAGAAGTTTAAGAACAGCTCTCTTATCTCGTGTCCCGATAGCATAGAGTAATAATATAACTGAAGCGCTCAACTTTTGAAAGGGAGCTTCTGGCATAGCATTCATGCATCGGTTTTTGCTGTATCTTTACAACCGCAAGAGCCATTTTTCTGGAGAGGTCCATGCTATACTCAAGATGGAGTTTAATGAGGATTCTCCTTAAGGAGTGCGGTTTCCGTGCTTGACTGGTCTCCTGGAGGTGTCCTGGTCAAACCCGTGGTAGAGATAGCCACCGGCGCAAGTCAGGACTGAAGCGCTCTTTTTCAACAATAGCCATCCTCAACCTGCATCCAAAAGAGCTCAAGTTCTCTGTCCATCTGCCTAACCAGAAACTCACTCAAGCCTGTTCGGAACCTAACCTCACGGAAGCCATCCGTCCGAGGCGTCCTCTGTTTCCCTACAACCTGCCGTCCCAAAAGCTCTCCGTAGGTAAGAACTGTGCTAACCACTTCATCGGGAGCGGGGCTACGCCGTGCTATGACAACCCTTAAGCGACCCGCCTCCCTCTGGATGCTTAGGATACGCACCTGATAACCACCGCTGGGAGCTGTTCCCAGATAAGCTACGTTCCGTCCGCAGACCACTCTCCATAGCCTCTTAGCTTATCCCTTACCAGCAGGGGAAGCCTGTAGATGAAGTTCTCATACTCTTTGATATCCAAAAACAGGCGACCGCCAAGTCCATTCCCTTGCATCCGATGCCCAACATTCCTCTGGATAGGGCAGGTGGCGATGGAGTTGGTCAGAAGCCAACTCTCGGATGTCCGTCAACAGTATGAATCACTCGGTAAGCCGTGGGTCTTTACTGCCCGGCTGAATCTGGCGCAGTTTATCCTCAAACCAGGTTAGGTCATCAAGGGTTGGGCGGTTCGGGTCAAAGCTTGAGGGTTGTCCCAGAGGGAGTCCACCAATGCCCTAACCGCCTTGTAGCCAAACCTGGTCTTCCGAGACACGCGCCGCAAGCCACCGCCCATCTGGGGAGACCGCAAGAAGGCTCATGTTGCCCAAGGGTCTATGGGAGATAAAGGAAATAGAAGGTAGGTCAAGGCGTTGAAGGTCTCCGGTGGAAGGGTTAAACAGCCATACATCAAGCTGGTTGGATTCTACACTCTTGGGAGTTATCCAAAGGAAGGGACACATCCCCTCGTATGCGTGCCCGCTCCTTCTCCAACTCTTCCTGGGTGAGCTCCCGAATGTCGGCGTAAGGCACAAGCAGTCGCTCCCCATCAAGGAAGACTACATCACCCCAGGGCACGGGACTGCCCACTATCTTGAAAGGTGGAAAAGCCCAAGTCACGGTTTTTGGCTCGCCCCTCCTCGGTGTCGTTGGAAGCCACAGGTTTGTTTTTACCAAAGCCCAGCGGGTGCAGACGGCTTGGCTCCACCCCACGCTGTGCCAAAGCCAGGGCTACCACGTGGACACGGAGCTCGGACAGCACCTGATTGAACTGCTCGCTACCCACATTGTCCGTATGTCCCTCCACGCGGATCTTCCCAGGACGCACCCGAGCCAATTGGGCGAGCTTATCCAGGTATTCCGCCGCGGCGGGCTTGGGCGGAGTCTCTTCACGGCTGTAAGTAGCCAGACGGATGTCGGTGATGAGCGCCGGCGCGTCCTTGTAGGGAGTTGGATCGCTATAGATCTTGGCGAAGTAGAGGGAAATGCCACCGATGGTCCTTCCGGGCAGGGAGGACCCTCTTAAAGGTGTAGACCTGGTCGCACCCCACCGGACGGTCCTGAGCTCCGAACATGGATTCGCGAGCACCAACGATGAACACACCGATGTAGACCGCTCCATCGGCGTGAAGGCTCAACGCCACAAAGGGACCACCCGCTTCGAAGGCATGGACGGTAAACTCCAGAGAAAATTCTGGAGGCAGGTTCTTCAACAAGAGATAGAGAACAGTCCCCTGCTCTAATGGGCGTATCCAGATGCGGTTCTGAAAGCGGGCGCACTCATAAGAGCCGTGGAGAATCCCCCAATCGGGCAAGAACTCTCCCACGGGACACTGGGCCAGCTTGGCTTCGTAGAGCACCTTGTCCCCCCCGCTTGG
>FWWL01006312.1_pt1 | contig 17329 bp, 16 predicted proteins | sample 2228331 | NCBI WGS metagenome assembly FWWL01 (sample SAMEA103939775, study PRJEB20133) | metagenome
GAGCGCCGGCGCCACGAGCTCGAAGCGGAGCGCGAGCGCCGCCGGGAGGCGCTGGAGGCCGCGACCCGCCGGCACCGCGCCGCCCTCGAGGCTCGGCGGGACGCGATCATGCTCCAGCGGGAGCAGCTCCGGGAGGCGATCGAGGCCATCCGGGAGGCGTCCCGGGAGCGCGAGGAGGAGCTGGCGGAGCTGGAGCGAGCGGCGGAGACGGCCCGCGCGGCGCACGTCGGGCTCGAGGACCGGGTGCGCGCCCTCCGGAGCCGCCGCGAGGCGATCCGCGAGGGGGCTCGGGCGCGCTTCGGTCAGATCCGAGCCCACCGCGACCGTCTCATCGCCGCCTACTGCGCCGCCAACGTCCGGGCGCGCGAGGACCGCACGACCCCTCCTTGCTTCGAGCGGATCCCTCGGCTCGAGATGCCCGCAGAGCTCGCCGCCCGGACGGGTGCGAGGAGGGGGACGCCGTGAGGCGCTCGCCGGGCGCCGCGCCCGAGGGCCTCGCGTCGCTCCGACGCCTCCTCGCCGTCGGATCGCTCGCCGCGCTCGTCGCCTGCACGGCTCGGGCGGAGGGAGGACCCGCGGTCACGGTCGTGCTGTTCGACGTCTCGAACAGCACGTTGAGCGAGGAGGTCCGGGCGCGCTACGTGCGGACCTTCGGGATGGTGCTCGATCACGTCGCCTCCGAGGGCGGCGTGCTCGGCGCCGACGTGATCGACGACCGCCCCCTCGTGCACGGCACCCTCCCCATCAACGAGGTCTTCGAGCCGTGCACGATCCACGACAACGCCCTCGCGTGCCGGGAGGCCATCGAGGAGCGGGCGGCGCGGGCGCGCAGCGCGACCGAGGCGATCCTCGGGACCTCGAGCCGCGGGACCGACGTCTTCGGCGCGCTCGAGCTCGCCGCGCAGTTCTTCGCGGCCTACCCGGACGCGGGCGAGCGCACGCTCGTCGTGCTCTCGGACATGGTGCAGTCGGCCAACGGGATCCACCTCGGCGCGGTGGAGACCTGGTCCGAGCAGGAGATCGCGGCGCAGCTCGCCCGCGCGCCGGGCGTGGACCTCGCGGGGGTCCGCGTCTACGTCGTCGGCGCCGGCGCGACGACGCTCCCGCGGCTCACCCCCGGCGAGATCGACGGGATCCGGCGGTTCTGGACGCGCTGGTTCGAGGAGCAGGGCGCGCAGATCGTCTTCTACGGTGCCAACCTTCCGCGCTTCCCGGTCCCGGGCGGAGGTGTGACGGGGGCCCCATCACCGGTGACGGGGTGACGCCGGCGGTGGGTCGGGGCGCGTCCGAGCCGGAGCTCGTCGCCGGGTCGCTGGCCGGGTGGCGGATGTGGCGGATCGGGCACGATGCGCAGGGCCCGGTCCTCTCGTCGGTCGCCTACGGGGCGAGGTGGCCCGCCCGGAGGCCGATGCGGGCGCGCTGCAGGGTGACCTTCGCCCCGCACCCGCCATCGGCCGGCGCGGCCCACGAGCGGTGCGCGTGCGGGATCTGCGCGACCTCACGCCCCGAGGGACTGGTGCGGCGGGCGAGGTCCGAGATCCGAGCGCTCGCGGGTTCCTGGCTCGGCTGGCTGGTCGGCCCCGTGGTGCTCCTGCTCCTCTGCCCCGGCACCTGGGTCAGCTGCCGGGGCCCTTGAGGCCGGTCGGAACCCCGCACGCTGCCTCGACGACGTCGTGGCGTGAGGGCTCTACGCTTCCCTTCAAGTACTTCCTATCCTTTGGGAAGTTTGCGCCCCGACCGAGCGTTGGCCGGGGTGGAGATCGGGAACCGACCGAAGGAGGAGACGGATGGACGTCCTGTTCGTCGTGGGGCGCGTGCTCTTCGCGCTCATCTTCGTGGGCAGCGGCTTCGGGCACCTCCGCGGCTACCCGCAGATGCGGGGGTACGCCGAGAGCAAGGGGATCCCCGCCGCCGGCCCGGCCGTGATCGTGAGCGGGATCTTGATCATCCTCGCCGCCCTCGGGATCGTCCTCGGGGTGTGGGCGGATCTCGCGTCCCTCGGCCTCGTGGCGTTCCTGGTCCTGACCGCCGTCTTCATGCACGGCTTCTGGCGCGAGACCGACCCGATGCAGCGCATGATGGAGATGATCCAGTTCCAGAAGGACCTCGGGCTCGCCGGCGCGGCGCTCGTGTTCTTCGCGGCGCTCGCGTCGGGGGCGGATCTCGGCCCGATGCTCACCGCGCCGGTCTTCGGGAGCTGATCCCCGGCGCGCCGCGGGCGGGGGCCGGGCCGCTGGGCCGCCGGGCCCCGGCCCCCGCTGCGCGGGTGATGTCGCCTGAGATGCCCAGGACGGTGCGGATCCGCGGTACCAGCGACGAGGTCGACGCGGCGCTGTTCCGCGTGCGCCTCGTTGACGTCCGGAGCGGAGCGGGGGCTCAGGTCCGTCGGGCCGCGTCCGGGCCCCCCTCGCGCCGGGCCAGGGGGAGGCCCGTGGCGAGCGCCCGCCGAGCCATCGGGATCCGCTCAGCCTCATCCCGCGTGTAGCAGAACAGCTCGACGGGGAGCCCGACGTCGTCGAAGACGGGCGGGAGCTCGAGGGGCCGGTCGAACCAGCGCGAGGAGGACCGGTCCAGGATCACGAGGACGTCGGCGTCGCTCCCAGGGACGGCTCGACCCTCCGCGAGCGAGCCGAACAGGTACACGGCGCGCACCCGGGGGACCTCCTCCAGAAGCCGCTGGGCGGCGCGGCGGAGGCGCCGGATGGCCTCCTCGCTATCCAGCCAGAAGACCCTCACAGAACCGAAGGACCTGCTCTGAATCGGAGACGGCACGCTCGGTGTCCTCCTGCGTGTAGTACTGCTGCGGGCTGCCGGTCTCCCATCCGTTCGGGTACCGCGCGGGGATGTAGAAGCGGTCCAGGCGCCTGCCGCAGGTGATGAGCTCCTCGGGCACCTCCACGCGCTCCCGGAGACCGAGGAGCAGCTCCGCCACCGAGTGTCCCCAGGCGGCCCCACCGAGCCGCGCGTACACGGCCTTGGCCGCCTTCTCGGCCGCTTGCTGCGCGGTGAAGCAGGCCCACTCGTGGAACCCTCCTTGGCCCTGCCACCGCGCCGCCTCGAGGTCCCGTCGGGCCTGGGCGATCCAGTCCGCGCTGCGTTCGGCCATCCCCGCGGACCCTACCACGGGCCGTGCGGCCGGAGCCCTTCGCGGGCGATCCACCTCGTCACCTCGTCCTGCTATGCTGCCGCCCGCATGTGGAGCGACCCCGGCGAGGGGTCCGGCAACCTGGGACGGACGACCCAAGGTGCCTTCTCGCGCGAGCGAGCATGCGGCCGCGGAAGCGGCAACCAAGCGTCCGAGGGCGTATGGGTCGTCCCCGAGTGAAGGAGGGATGGCCGTGCGTCGCATCCGTTCCCGGATCCGCAAGCACCGTGACACGTTCGTGCCGCTGCGGCGAGGGGGTCGCCCCATCCGCATCCGCGAGGGCTCCTACACGTTCATCCCCGTGCGGCAGCGGGGCCGTCGGCGGAAGGAGCAGAGCGAGACCTACGAGGTCTGGCGAGGGGACCTCCGGGTCGGCCTGTACAGGGACGATCTGGAGCGCCTGAAGAGCTGGGTCCGGTACTGGGAGCGTGAGGAGCGGGAGGTGGAGGCGGCGCTCCGCACCGGTGATCCGAGGAACGTCTGTGCGCTCGGCTGGCATCGGCTCGCGACGCGCTCCGGCGGGACGTGGTTCCGGCTCATGGGCGGCAAGGCGGGCCGGATGCTCGTGTTCCGGGTCGGCCGGGTCCCCTTCCAGTCCTGCTGCACGACGATCTGGTGCTACGGGGTGGACGCGAGGAGCTGGGCCTGCGAGCACTGCGGCCAGGCGATCCCGTCACCGGGGCGCGAGGCGATCTGAGGCGGCCTCGCGGACGGCCCGGGCGAGCACCTCCAGGTCCTCGGGCGGGACCCGCACGAGCCCGGAGCGGAAGTACTGGCCCCAGACCTCCTTGCGCCGCACGAACGAGAGGCGCGGCACGAGGGGCCGGACCGGCACGCCGCCGCGCTCGGGCAAGCGTGCCTCGAACCGGAGGTCACAGCCGACCACGAAGGTGCGCCCAGCGAGCTCGACCGGCTGGCGCAGCCGTCGCACCGGGGTCGTCACCTCGGCGAGGGCGACGAGGCGCGACTCGTCGCGCGTGGGGTTGTGGAACGCGCCCCGGGCCACGTACAGGACGAGCGCATCGCCCGGGCGGATCTGCGCGGCGCGTCGGGCCGAGGCCTCGGTCCAGGCCATGCGGGAGCGCTCGAGGACCCACCGCAGGCCCTCGGCCTCGGCGAGCACCGCCACCCAGCCCGCGCGCTCGAGCCCGGTCATCCGCGCCGCATCGTACGCGAGCCGCGACCCCCGGGCGCGCCCCGCCGACCGGGCGCCCTTTGCGGGTCGCCCCGCGCTCCGGGGTGCCGGCGGCACCACGACAGTGGCCCCCTTCGAACCCGTCTTCGAGGCCCTGAACGCAGCGGGGGTGCGCTACGTCGTGGACGGTGGGGTGGTAGTGCTCCACGGGCATCCCTGGCTCACCGCCGCCCTCGACCTCGTGATCGACCTGTCACCGTCGGGGGCGCGGAAGGCGATCGACGCCTTGGTCGGGCTCGGGCTCCGACCGCGGGCGCGGGTGGATCCCGCCGGTCTCGCCGATCCGGCGGTGCGCGCCCGCTGGGTCCGGGAGCGCGGGATGCGGGTCTTCTCGCTCGTCGACCCCCTCGATCCGCTGCTGTGGGGGCGATCCGAGGACGTCCGGGAGGAAAGGCCGTGAACCGGGACGAGGGCCTGCGCGCCGACTGGGAGACCGACCGGCGGGAGGAGCTCACGGCGGGACTCGCCCTCACGCCGGCGGAACGGGTGGCCTGGCTCGAGGAGGCCACCGCCTTCGCCCGCCGAGCCGACGCCCTCCCCCGAGCGGCCGAGGGAGACCAAGGGCCCGAGGGAAGGTCCGATCCCGCGGCGCCTCGCGGGCCGGGATAGGTTCCGCGTCGTCGAGCCCCGGACGTGGCCGCCCGTGCGGAGCCAGGCTACCGAGGCGAGGTCGACCGCGGCGTGCCCCCCGGCGCGGCCCAGGCCTCGGCCACGTCGAGCGCCCACGCCCGGAACCTCTCCCAAAGCTCCTCGCCGGTGGCCCCCCTCGGAGGTGGCTGCGCCTCGGCCGCCTGGAGGTCGGCCCCCAGCTCCTCGAGGGCACGGGCGGCCTCCACCGCGGCGACGAGCGGTGGAACGTCCTCCCCCGCACTTAGCGCGTCGAGCACCCGCGAGAGGACGCGGAACCGCGGCCGCCACCGCGGGAAGGCCCCCGGTAGCGGGGCGAGCAGGGCCCGCAGCTCCCGGGATCGAGCCAAGCGATAGCGGACCTGGTTCCGCATCGGCACGGCCTCGAGCAACCCCGCCATCCGGAGCGCATCCAGCGCCTCGGCCACGTTCCGCTTCGTGAACGCGGCTTCGGGCGCGAGCTCGGACGCGGGGAGGGACGCCTCCGGATCGCGTAGGAAGAGCCGGAGGACCTCCGCGCGAGCGCCCACGCCGAACAGGGCGCGCAGCCGGAGCGAGACGAGGGCGGGTCTCCCGAAGTCCGGGGTCTCGGAGCGCCCGGTGGGTCGGAAGGGCCGAGGCGCCGTCGCGTGCGGCCAGCGCACCTTGCCGTGCTGGGCGACGGTGGCGGCGAGCTCCCCGAAGGCCTCCCGGACGGGCTCGGGCTCGTCGCGCAGGAGGTTGCGGAGCCTGGCCGCCGAGACCCACCTCCCGTTCGCGATGCACCAGTCGGTGGCCTCATCCCGGAGCCGCGGATCGAGGTCGCCGAGGGCCGCGGTGAACACGACGAGGGGTTCAGGATCGATGGCGACCTGCTGGTGGTGGCGTCGCCAACCCGAGACCCCGAGCTCGGCCCACAGGCTCCAGCAAAGATCCAGGATGAGGTCCTCGAGCTGCTTCCTAGAGCTCGGCATCGGCTCCCTCCACCCTGAGCGCCCGGAGCGTCTGGAGGAGGACCTCGCGGAACGCCTCCGAGGGATCGTGAGAGCGGGTCCATCTCGCCGCGCGGAGGAGCTCATCGCGGCTCGGTGAGAGCTGCCGGAGGTCCTCGAAGTGCTTGCTCCGCCTCCCCTGGTCCGCGGCGGCGTAGAGCTTGAAGCAGATCTGGTCGAAACGGCCGGCCACGTGCAGTACGAGTCCGCCCCACCGGCGGGTCTCCACCCGGCGCTCGAAGCCCTCGGGGAGGCCCAGGCGCAGTAGGTCCGTGGGGCCGGGGTTCAGCCACTCCTCTCCTAGCCCCAACGCTCGGCCCACGTCGGCCCGGGCCTCCTCCAGTTCGGGTGGGAGAGGCTCGGCGGAGACGTACCGGGCGCCATCCTCCACCCTGGCCACGATGTCGAGATCCTTGGTCGGCCGCGATATGAGCCCGAGGAGCATGAGGCTGCTTCCACCAACGGCGACCAGCTCGAACCGGAGGCCCCGCCGCTCCAGGACGGTTCCCAGGGTTTCCAGCGCACGTTCTAGGAGGTCGCGATCTAGGTCCACATCGGGAAGTTTACCTTCTCGGAACGAGAAATCTACACTCCCGCGAACCGTTGGGTGAGGAGGAGCCCGGGATCGACCTATCCGCTTCCCCCCCCGCCCGACGTGCCCTCCTGCACGTCGCGGGCGAGGCCGGCCAGGCGGTCGATCACGGCCGTCTCGTTCGCGGGGAGCGTACGCGCATCGAACTCGTAGCCGAGGAGGTCCTGGCCCGCGGTCTCCACGCGCTTCGCTCCGGGGATCTCCGCGAGGGCTCGTTGGTAGCGCGAGATCGCCTCCCGCACGCTGGGCCGGAGCTCCAGGGAGGCCGGCTGGTGCCCGAGCGTGAGGTTCCGGAGCCCGCTCCAGTTGTACGGGGTGTCGTCGAAGACCCAGCCGACGCTCAGCGGGTCCGGGTGGTCCCGCGTCGGGATCCGGATCGATGCTCCGCGCACGCCCCAGGTGATCCGGTACCCCAGGTTCCGGGCCGCGTCGAGGACGTGGCCGAGGGCCTCGCGGTAGGCGGGGTCCTCGACCCGCTCGAGGAACGTCGCCTCGTCGATCGAGGCGGCGGGCCGCGCGCGCCGAGGCTCCGGCCGGTAGAGCATACGCGCCTCGGTGGCGGCGCCCTGGGGTCCCACGAACCGCACGACCTCGACCGCGTAGAAGGAGGCCCGCGAGATCGTGTTCAGGTACTCGATGGTCCGCAGCGCCGGCTCGGGGAAGCGCTGGGCGGCCACGACGTAGTGGAACTCCCCGCTCTCGAGCACGCGGGCGAGCCGGTCGAGGAGGCTCGAGAGCCCGTCCTCCCCCAGGTCCGGCCAGGTCCGGCGGGCCGCCTCCTCCAGGGAGGCGGCGCCGTGGCCGGGCGAGCCCTGGGGGCAGCGGGGGCCCTGGAAGTATCGGAGGGCCACCTCCCGCTCCAGGTCCTCGACCCCCCGGCCCCACAGGTCGGAGCCGTAGTCCACGAGCTGGCTCGTCGCGTGGCGGAAGTCGGGGTTCTCCGGGCCGATCTTGAACTCCACGAGCACGAGCTCCCCGCCCCGGGTGAGCCCCACGAGGTCCACCGCGCCGGAGGGGAGCGGGGTCTCCCTCCCGATCACGAGGAGCGGCCCCGCCATGCCGAGGTCCTCGATGGGAAGGAGCTCCGGGTTCCGCTTCACGACCTCCTGGAGCTGGTGCTCGTTCGTCCGCTGCTCCTCGAGGAGTGTCTCGACCTCGCCGTGCTCGAAGAGGATCCTCCGCCCCATGCTCACCTCCCGCTCCACGGAGCCGTCACGACCGGATCGAACCACAGCGCCGCGACGCGCTCCTTAGTCGATGGAGGCGAGGCCGTGCTCCTGGTCATCGCCCCTCCGTTCGACCACGAGCCTCCGGGCCGCCCAGGCGTGATCCGCCTCGATCGATCCCCGTTCGTGCGTCGCGCTCTTCCCTCTCGACGAGGTCCCAGACGGCCTCGGCGAACGAGCGGATCCGGCGAACCAACCCGAGCGCCTGCAGAGGATCACGTTGGTGGTCGAGGAGCGTGCGCCCGTGCGCGAGCGCGTTCCTGCATCCCTTCAGTTCCTCGGCCCAGGACTCGAACCGATCGCGCGAAGGGTACCCCAGCTCTCGACGGAACCGCTCCACCTTGCCGACCAACCGGAGGCGGTCCTCGAGCTGTAGCACGTCGATGAGGCTCGTCTCGACGTTGTGCCGCCGCAGCTGCTCATACCTCTCAACCACGTCCTGGAGACGCTTGCCCGACAGATGGTCGAGGAACCCGTCGTCCCCATAGCGGAGGTGGATCACCTCGTTGAGCCCGAGCTCGGTGGCCAGGATCATCGACAGCACCACCATCCCGACCGGGATCCGTTGGAGGTCCGCGTACGTGATCAGGCCCGAGACCTTGCCACCCTCGATGACGAAGAGGAACTCCCGCTGCGCCAGGAGATCGAGCGTATCGGCGAGGCCGAGATCCACCGTGACCATGTGCGTGGCGTCGATGGGATGGGCGACCTCCGCCACGGGCGCGGCGTCTTCCTCCTCCAGCTCCGCCCGCAGGACGAACCTCCGGAGCGGATCCTCTTCGAGAGGAGCGACGTCGAAGTCGAGTTCCGCCATGCGGACGACGGCGCTGCCGCAGGGCCATCCTGGCTCGACGCACCAGAGCTCCTGCGTCGCGAGGTCCCCGGCTCGCAGTCCGCCCTCGGCGATCGAGAGCGTCGCACGCAGCGGGTGCTCACGGCGAGGATGCAGCACCACTCACCTCCCCGTTCCGACGTGGATCACGCCGACGCAGTTGACCACGGTCTGGCGCCCAACTTGCTGATACGCCTGTTGGTAGATGGTCTCGTGACGCCCAGGGCGCTCACCTCCGGGGCACCGTGGGGATGCCCCCCTGACCCGTCCCTGGTCGAGCGCTCTCGTGCGTCTTCTCAGCGCTGGCCTCGCTCCCGGGGTGTTGGCGTGCATGCTGCGGAAGGTCTTGATGGCGGCTCCGCGCGGCGACCGCTGATCCGGACCTCGACGCCGGCGATCCGGCCTTCCCAGAGCACGTCCGCCGAGAACTCGTAGCGGAGCTCCTTCCAGAGCAGCGCGTTCTCGAACGTCTCCATGTCGGCGGGCATCAGACGGAAGATCGTCGTCGAGCCCACCACGATCAGCTTCTTCCGCGGGCGGGAGAACGCCACGTTGAGCCGATTGGGGTTGAGCAGGAAGCTCGCCTCCGCCAGGACGAACTCGGGATCCGAGGCCGTGGCCGAGACGACGATGAGATCCCGCTCGCCACCCTGGAACCGCTCCACGGTGTCGATGCCGTCGGCGAGCTGCGGGAACCGCCGACGGAGCGCGGCGCGCTGCGCTCGGTGGGGGACCACGACCCCGACGCCGTCTCGCGCGTCAAGGCCCAACCGCCGCTCGGCGGCGCGGAGGATCGGCGCGAGGATCTCGATCTCGACGTCGTTCTGCTTGAGGGAGGCGGCCTCGGTGTGCTCGACGACCACGACCGGGTAGTCGGGGTGGAGGGCGGCCGCGACGTGCCCCCGGAGCCCGTCCACCTGTGGCAGCTGATGTTCCAGATCCGAGAAGAAGTCCACGTCGTCGTCCCGGTAGATGTGCCGGTTGAGGAAGGAGGCGTGCATCGCGTGGAGCCGGAACGATCGGTCCAGACCGATCGTCGGGAAGCCCCGGACGAGGAGCGCCTCGAACGTCGAGCGGTAGACCTGGGTGTCCTGGGCGGTGCGTAGGGGTTCCCGCTCCCAGTCGTGCTGGAGGATCGGCGGCATCTGTCGGTGATCGCCCACGATCAGGGCCTGACCGCTCTCCCGCAAGGGGGCGCCGGCGAGGACCGCGGCGGGGAGGCTCACCTGGGAGGCCTCGTCGATGACGAGGAGATCGACGTGCTTGTCGGACCACTCGATGGGCTTGCTCAGGCCCTCGAGGAGCCGATGGACACCGCCCGGTACGGCGCCGATCACGGCGAGGTCCGACTCGAACAGGTCGGACGCGTCGGACCGACCGACGGCCTCCACCCCCTCGGGCACGGTGACATCGGCGGCGTTGGCGACCTCCTTGCAGAGCCTCAGTCCATCGAGGGCCTTGGCGATCCGGCGCGTCCGCCGAGCCTCGCCCAGGAGCTCGAGCTTCTCCGCGAGGGCGCGGAGGATCACGTCGACCGCCGTGTGGGTCATCGCGCAGACCTGCGCGCGGAAGGGTCGGCCCGTGCTCACCGCCGCGTACGCCCGGGCCAAGATGGCCCAGGCGATCGTGTGGGTCTTCCCGGTGCCCGGCGGCCCTTGGACCAGGAGGAGCCGGTCGTGGAGATCGCCGATGACCTCGTCCTGGCGAGCGGTCGGCGTGAGGATCGTGGGCGCCGCAGCGAGCGCCTCGCGGAACTGCTTCACCGCGTCGCGTTCCGCGCGGCGGACGCGACGGCCTGTGGCGCCCCCGCTGCCATCCTCGATCCACCGGAGCAGCACGTTGTCGTCGGCGTTCTGGCACGCGTCCAGGTACCGATGCGCCGCGAGGTCGTCCGCGAGCGGATCGAGCACGTAGCGCTGGCCCCGTCGCAGGTCGGGTCGCTCGTGGCCGTAGCGGAAGGTCCCGCCCCTGAACGTGATCCCGCTGAGCTCCGCCGTGAGCTCCTGCTCGCCCACGTCGCGGAGGATGGCGATGGAGCCGCGCAGGATGTCCCACGGTCGCTCGGTATCGGGCCGGGAGAGGACCATCCAGTCGCCCTCCTTGGGGTTCATCTGCGCCAGCGCGAGGGCGGGATCGAGCCCTGCCTCCTCGAAGCGGTAGCGGAAGCGACAGCGACCCCTGCTCGCGTCTTCGAGTGCCTCCACGAGGATCGACTCCCCGCTCGCCACACGGCGCTCGACGGGTTGGGCGTAGTGCTGGAGCCGTGACTGGAGCAGCGCGTGGTGCTCGATGTGTAGGAACTCGACGAGCACGTCGGCGAGGTTCGCCTGGCGGCGGGATGGGCGGCGGCTCGGGATCCGCACCGGATCCTTCTGGATGTACCGGTTCTTGTACCGGAACGAGCGTTCCACGTGCCACAGCGCGTGCAGCCTGGCTCGGGCGAACCCGAGCAGCTCGTCGCGGCTGACGCGGAACGGCTCGATGAGCGGCCGATCCTCCTCGCTGTCCGGGTCCGGGAGCCTGCCCCACGCCCCGTAGGCGTACTCCAGGGGGATCTGGGAGTTGAAGCGGGCCGCGCTCTCGTACCACCGCCCGTCAGGTAGCTTCGCCCGGTTGTCGAAGATCCTGGTCCGGAAGATCCGAAGGAGGTCCGCCCCGTCGAAGGACCAGTCGAACCCCAGGCGTCGGGCGACGAGCGGGAGCGAGTGGCACAGGATCCCCAGGTTCTTCCGGTCCCGCACCTCGTCGAGGAGGAAGGTGAACATGGGCTGGGTGAGCGCGGGGGTTTGGGTGAGCAGGTCGAAGAAGTCGGGGATCGTGGACAACCGGTCCAGGTGTCGGCGGAGGGCCTCGAGCAGGATCCTCTGGTCGTACCGGTCGTAGACGTAGACGTGGAGCACGGGCCGGTCGCCGCCGACCTCCCTGACCGCGTGGAGGAGGCGTTCGACCCAACGGACGATGAGCTCGCCCTCCTCCTCCGTGGTCGGCGGGCCGTCGGCGAGCTCGATGACCTCACGAGGTTGGAGATCGGGCCCCACGACCAGCGCCGCGGCGAGGTAGAGGGCGTCCTGGAGGTAGTCGTGCTGGCCGTCCACGAACACCTGGACGAGGTCCGGGTACGCGTCGCGGTCGGGCATGGTGCCGAACCCGGAGCCGTACAGCCAGCCCTTGGCCTCGATCGCCTCGTCGCGGGCCCGCGCTACCTGCCGTGCTCGCTGGATGTGGAGGTCGAGGTTCGTGCACACGGGCCACTCGGCCTCCAGCTGGCGAACGATCCCGTCCTTGCCCGGCGCCGGCAGCAACCGGTCCCCCGGGTTCCCGTCGGGCAGCTCCTTGAGCTCCGCCAGGGAGACCACGTCCCGGATCCCCGCCCGCTCCAGCGCCGCACGGTCCCGCGAGCTCAGGAACGGCACGAGAGCGAGGCTCCCGGTCTCGGCCGCCTCTCGCATGCAGAGCGCGTTGTACGTGCAGCCGTCGCACTTGTAGGTGAGGTGGAACCGGGTGTCCTCCCGACGGGCGCGCGCGACCCGACGCACCACCCCGTGCTCCTCGAGGAGGAGCCGGACGGCCTCCTCGTACGGCTCGAGCGGGAAGCGCACGGGCTGTTCGTCGTCGGGCCCCGCGGGGATGCGCCACACGGAGCCGGTGAGCTCACCCAGGGGCACGCCCGCCTCCTCGGCCATGCGGCGGAGGAGCAGCGCGTAGAAGGCGATCTGGATCCGGTGCTCGGGCCGGTCCTTCCGACTGGCCTTGGCGTCCCGGATCTCCACGGCGGGCCGCTGCCCATCCGGCAGCACCAGGATGACATCCGCGATACCGCCGGCATCGAAGCCTTCGAGGCGAGCCCCCAGGCGCGGCTGGAGCATCGCGAGGGCTTCGGTGCCGCGCAGCGCGTCGACGACCTCGCTCGGGTTGGCGTCGCTCATGTCGGCGACCCCGATCCCGTCCTCCTCCAGCCGTTCCACCATGTCGCGCTCGTGTCGGATGCCTCGCGCTCCGAGGAGGATGCCCAGGGGCTGCTCGCTCAGTCCCCACCGGTCGAGGAGCTCGCGCGTCTCGCTGGCGTGGAATCGGTACCAGAGGAAGCGCTCGCAGGACTCGAGCCGCACGAACTGGGAGATGGTGGTGGCGTCCAGCCGGGGGAGCGCGGCCCCTGTCGCGTCCGCATCGCCGGATCCCGAGGTCCTCGCCGCTGTTCGCCTCACCTGTGGTGGGGAGGATAGCGCCCCGCGCAACCCCCGCTTCCAGGCTTCGGACAGGAGAGGTCCCCATGGGCCGTGAGGCTCGCTCGAGCGGGGTGGGCGGCAGAGGAGCTGGACGCCACCGTCATCCGCCGCGGGCTCGCTCCCGACGAGGCTGCTTCTGGCGATCGCCGCGGCGGTGGCTGTCCTGGGACCTGGAGGAGGAACCTGAGCGCCGGGATGGGGCCGGATCCCTCCGCGTCCGGAGGGCCGCGGTGCCTCCGGAGCCTCGAAAGCCCCGTGCGCCGTCGTACGCGTCCTTCGGGGACCCCCGCGGGACGGACCGACCCGAAGGGCTGACGGGCGGCCACCGCACGGCGGGGAACCGCGTGGGGTGACACCCCAGCGCACCGAGGTCATGGATCCCCCGCCGGCGCGCCAACCGGAGCAAGCGGATGAGCAGATACGCGGTGGCTCGCGCGTCGTCGAGGGCAGTGTGCAGCCGCGGCACGTCGATACCGAGCGCCTCGCAACACCCTGCGAGGTCCAGGCGAGGAGCGGGTATGAGCATGGACGCGAGCCGGAGGGTGCAGAGCGTGGGCCACGGAGGTAGGTGGAGCCCGGCCCGCCGGAACTCGGCTCGCAGGAAGCTCAGGTCGAACGTTGCGTTGTGGGCCACGAGCACCGCCCCGGTCATCAGCTGGGCGACATCACCGATCACCTCGCAGAACCGAGGGGCGTCCGCCACATCGCAGCTCCTGATCCCGTGCACGCTGGTCGCGCCTACGTGGCGCTCGGGGTTCACCAGGGTGGCGACCTCAGCTTCGATGCGGCCGCTGGGTCTCACCCGCACGATCGCCACCTCGACCACCCGATGGCCCGCGTCAGGCGAGAACCCGGTGGTCTCGACGTCGATCACCGCATATGGCACGGATCGGGGGTCGAGGGCGCTCGGAGCCCGAGCTGACCTGCTCATGACCCGGATGGTGGTCGAACATGCGGCAGGACGCAACCGGGTGCTGGCGAGCCATCGCGTCCTCGCCGGCACCGGCCGCGATCGGTCCTCGGGTTCCCTCCGGCGGTTCCTCGGGTTCCGCCGGGATGAGGTGGAACCCTGCGGCCGGGGTACCGCTCGCGCGATCCGAGCCGCACGAAGCGGGCGATGGTGGTGGCGTCGCTCCGTGGCAGCGCGGATGACCCCAAATGGCCGTTGCGCGTGTTCCCTGGATGGGATAACGATCCCGGCGTCGGGAGCGAGATACGAACGTACGTTCGTGTCAGTGACCAAAGTCACACTGGGTTACGTGGACGCGGACGAGGAGGCCGATCGATGCGGCGGCGGAAGGGCATGCTCGGGCTGCTGGACAGCTTCCGTGAGGCCGGCGTCTTCTTCGAGGAGGATCTCGCTGGGATCCGCACCCTGGAGGGCCGTCGGCCATGCTACGCGGACGGGTTCCCTCAGGGGCTCGATCCAGCGGTCGTTGCGGCCTGCCGGGCAACGGGCATCGCCGCGCTGTACGCCCACCAGTTCAAGGCCATCGAGGAGATCCTGGCGGGTCGCGACATCGTGCTGGTGTCGCCGACCGCGACGGGCAAGACCCTCTGCTTCAACCTGCCGGTGATCTCGCACCTGATCACGAAGAGGCGCAGGCATGCCCTCTACGTGTACCCGATGAAGGCGCTTGCGAACGATCAGCGGCTGGCCCTGGTCGAGCTCACCGAGGGGCTCCCGGCGTCCAAGTCCGTCTCGAGCTGGGTGTTCGACGGGGACACAGAGCAGGAGGTGCGGAAGCTGCTGAAGCAGGCGCCCCCGGAGATCCTCATCACCAACCCTGACTCCATCCACTACGCCATGCTGGCGTGGAACGAGCACTGGACGGAGTTCCTCCGCACGCTCGACCACATCGTCTTGGACGAGGCCCATGAGTACCGTGGGTACTTCGGGATCAACGTCGCGTACACCATCCGTCGGTTGCTCGCGCTCTGCTCGTCCCTGGGGGCGCGACCTCAGGTGATCGTCTCGTCCGCGACCATCGCGAACCCTGACGAGCATGGACAAGCCCTGACCGGCCGTTCGGTCACGGTCGTGGATGCGAAGGACGTCGGCGCTCCCACGAAGCACTGGGTCTTCCTCAACCCGCGGTACCAGGACTTCCGGTACGAGGACATGCTCATCCACAAGCTCGCGCTCCTCGCAAGCACCGCGGTGGCGGAAGGCGTATCAGCGCTGATCTTCTGTCCGACCCGGCGGTTCGCGGAACTCGCTCACAGGCGGGCGCGCGCTCTGCTCACGGAGCGTGAACAGGACCCCAACGCCATCGCTCCGTACCGTGCGGGTTACACGCCGGAAGAGCGCCGTGAGATCGAGGCGGGGCTCAAAGGCGGATCTAAGCTCGTCGTCTTCTCGACCAACGCCCTCGAGATCGGCATCGACATGGGGCGGTTGGACCTCGTCGTGATGGTGGGGTTCCCGGACACGGTGATCTCCGCGTGGCAGCGCGCCGGTCGGGCCGGGAGGAGCTTCGAGAAGGAGGCGATGGTGATGGTCATCGCCTCCCGGAACGCCATCGACCAGTTCTACGTGCAGAACATCGACCTGTTCCTGGAGAAGCCGCTCGATCGCCTCGCTCTGAACCTCGAGAACCCCGAGCTGCTCGAACGTCACGCCCTCTGCGCGATCTTCGAGCTGGGCGGTGAACGCAGGTACCTCACGCCGGAGATCCTCGGCCCCGCTCTGGCGGCGAAGTGTCAGCAACTCGCTCCAGACCTCAGGGTCATGGCGAAGGTGCGCCCCGAGCGGAGGGTGAGCATGCGGTCCATCTACGGGTCATCGTTCGACATCCGAGGGCCCGACGAACGCGACATCGGGACCATCAGCGGAGACAAGCTGTTCAGCGAGGCCTACATCGGGGCGATCTACGACCACTACGGGCGATCCTGGCGCGTCAAGTCACACAGCGCGGACGCCGTCTACGTGGAGCCGAACAACCTGTTCCACTACACGCGGCCGTCCCGTTTCTGGACGATCCAGCCGCGGGACATCGAGTGGGGGCGGAGGTGGACGTCCGGCGAGCTGGAGGTGTCGCTCATGTTCGGGACGGTCCAGGTCACGGACACGCTGACGGGTTACCGAGAGTACGACGAGAGGACGGGCGAACTCGTCGAGGATCATCAGTACGAGACGCATTCGGTGAAGACCTTCAGCACGGAGGCCTGCTGGCTCAACCTCGAGCGGAGGGGCGACCTGCGTGTGGATGAGCGGTATCTCCAGGTTCATTCCCTTGAGCACGCCATCCGCGCGGTCGTGCCGCTCGCCGTGGTGTGCGACCCCTTCGACATGTCCGGTTTGAGCCAGGCGAAAGGCCCCCTCGGTGAGCCCGCGTTCTATCTGTACGACGCGGTCGAAGGGGGGATCGGCCTCGCGGGAGCCGTCGCGAAGGACCTGGAACGCATCCTGGGGTCGGCGCAGATCCTCCTCTCGGGGTGCTCCTGCGACACGAGTTGTCCTCGCTGCATCCAGATCGCTCGCTGCGCTCAGGACAACCAGGATGTGAACCGGCATGCCGGGCTGGACCTGCTGAAAGCTCTGATGGACCTCTTCTCCGAGGAGCCTCGGAGGTTCGACGTGTCCACGATGGAGTGGGTCTAGGAGCGGGACCGTGGGAACCGCGGAGGAACCGTCGCACGGAGGGCGCAAGGAGGGATGATGGGACGAGAGGCTTGGATCGGGAACACGGATCAGGCTTGGTTCAAGTACCTCCGGGCGATCGGGGCTACGCGCGTCAACTTCTGGTACCCGAGCCCCACGCCCGAACCGGTCCAGCGACTGGCTAAGGGGGACCTCTTCTTCTTCCGGCTGAAGGAGCCGATCAACAAGATCGGGGGCGGCGGTCGGTTGGAGGACGTATTGACCCTGACCATCGACGAAGCGTGGGAGAAGTTCGGCCAGACGAACGGGGTCCCGACGCGCGATCGATTGATCTCCCTCATCGGAGACGCGAACCGTCGGAACAGGCGAGCCGTTCCCGGAGAGCCCGGCTTGTGGGAGATCGGGTGCGTGATCCTGCGCGATTGCGTGTTCCTGGCGGATGGGGCGTTCCTGCCGCAGCCATCCGACTGGAAGAAGAACACGGTCCGAGGGCGCTACTACCCACTCGGCGCGCTGGACCCCTCCCTCCTTCGGATGCTGGAGAGACCAGCTGCTGCCCCCGGCACCGATACCCTCCGCCGAGAGGGCCGCGAGTTGATCGAGAAGCTTGCCGACGCGGACCTTGCGGTGGTCGTAGATCTCCTTCGCCATCTCGCAGGGAGGTCCAAGATCTAGCTTGAACCGCGGGCGAGCGGTCGTTGGCACTCGCCGCCGGCCAGTGAGGTACGTCACGCCGGGGGCGTTCCGACAGGCGCTGGGGCAACGTCTGCGAGAGCGATCGCGGGCCGAGGGAAAGGAGCGGGGAGCGGTAGACCAGAGGGTAGCGTTCAGGCGCGTATCGCACGCGGTGCGCATCCAGGGGGCGAACCGATGACGATCCCGAACTACCAGACCCTCATGCCGCCCCTGCT
>FWWL01006313.1_pt1 | contig 17324 bp, 15 predicted proteins | sample 2228331 | NCBI WGS metagenome assembly FWWL01 (sample SAMEA103939775, study PRJEB20133) | metagenome
GCAACGTAATCGGCGAGACGGAGTTGGATGAGGCGCTGACCTCGCGCGAGATGATCAACGCCAAGCTGCGCGCCGTGCTCGACGACGCCACCGACAAGTGGGGTGTGCGCGTCGTGCGCGTCGAGATCAAGCGCATCGATCCACCGGCGGACGTCACTGCAGCCATGCATCGGCAGATGAAGGCCGAACGCGACAAGCGCGCCCAAATCCTCGAGGCCGAAGGCACGCGCGCCGCACGCATCCTGCAGGCGGAGGGCGAAGCCGAGGCGGTTCGCCGCGTGGCGGACGCCGAACGCTACAAGCTCGAAGTGGAGGCGGCCGGCCAGGCCAACGCCATCACCACGGTCTTCAACGCCATCCGCAACGCCAACGCCGACGAGCGCGTGATCGCCATCCAATATCTGGAGGCGCTCAAGGTCGTCGCCAACGGCCAGGCGTCGAAGCTCTTCATACCCTACGAGGCGACCGCCATCCTCGGCGCGCTGGGCGCCATGCAGAACATCTTCGCCGGACAGTCGGAAAACGGCGCCGGGCCCGGAGAGGGTCAGAAGACGACGGCGACGCCTGCACGGCCGCCGCAGCCGCCGCTGCGGTAGAACCGTCGGCCACGCATGGCTGCGAGCTGCGCCTGCCAGATGGGAACGGGCTGGACAGGCGCAGCTCGCAGCGCGCATCCTCCGATTCATGGAGCCATCGATCGCATAAACAAAAAACGCAATACGCAACAACCTTTCATGTGAACTATGAATGCTTCAAGCGACATCCTCATCGTAGGCGGGGGCGTCTTTGGCGTCACCGCCGCCCTGGAGCTGCGACGTCGAGGCTACACTGTCACGTTGATCGACCCAGGCCCCATCCCTCACCCGCTGGCCGCATCTACGGACGTCAGCAAGGTGGTGCGCATGGAGTACGGCGCCGATCGCCAGTATCTGCATATGGCGGATCGTTCGATCGACGGCTTTTGGGCCTGGAATGAAGAATTTGGAGAAACTTTTTACCATAACACCGGCGTGCTGATGATGGCGCGTCAGCCCATGCAGCCGGGGGAGTATCTGTACGAGAGCTACCATGCGCTGATCGCAGAAGGCCACCGGCCAGAGCGCATGGACAGCGAGAAATTGCGCAGCCGCTTTCCGGCCTGGAATGCGGAGCGCTACGTGGACGGCTTTTTCTCCGCGCGCGGCGGCTATGTGGAGAGTGGGCGGCTGATGGCGGCGCTGCAACAGAAGGCGCAGAGGGAAGGCGTCCGCATCCACGCGGGACAGACCGCAGAGCGCTTCCTGAGCGAAGGGAATCGGGTGATCGGCGTGCGCACGCGCGAGGGGGAGACCTTCGCGGCGGACGCGACGCTCGTCGCCGCCGGCGCCTGGACGCATCACCTGCTGCCGGAGCTGGCGAGCGCAATCAAGGCGACCGGCCATCCGATCTTCCACCTCAAACCCCTCGATCCGACGCTCTTCGCCGTCCCTAAGCTGGTCACTTTCACCGCCGACGTTGAACACACGGGCTGGTATGGCTTCCCGCTCCTGCGCGAGGGCGTGGTCAAGGTGGCCAATCACGGCGTCGGCGTCGTCCTGCACGCCGAAAAGGATGAGCGCGTGGTCTATCCGGAGGACTTTGCCCGTCTGCGCGCGTTTCTGGCCGAGACCTTTCCGGCGCTGCTCGACGCCGAGATCGTCTACACCCGGCGCTGCCTCTACAGCGACACCCTCGACGGCCATTTCTGGATCGATTATCATCCGGATCGGCAGGGCCTGATCGTCGCCGCCGGCGGCTCCGGCCATGCCTTTAAGTTCGCGCCGGTGCTCGGTCCGCTGACGGCGGATGTGGTGGAGCGCAAATCCAACGCATGGGCGGAGCGTTTCCGCTGGCGCACATTCGGCGCAGACGTCGCTTTCCAGGAGGCGTCGCGCTATCAGGCAAAGGAGCGATAACCATGGAGCATCGACAGCTTGGCGCATCCGGCTTCAAGGCGCCTGTGCTGAGCTTCGGCACGGCGACGTTCGGCGGCCGCGGCGAATTCTTCGGCGCCTGGGGAGCTACGGACGTCGCCGAGGCCAAACGACTGGTGGACATCTGTCTGGAGGCCGGCCTCACCATGTTCGATTCGGCGGACGTCTATTCCGCCGGCGCTGCGGAGGAGATTTTGGGGCAGGCGATCCGCGGGCGTCGCGACCAGGTGATTATTTCCACCAAAGGGACGTTCCGCAGCGGGCCGGGGCCGAACGACGTCGGCTCCTCGCGCTATCACCTGATCCGCTCGGTGGAGGGTAGTTTGCGCCGCCTGGGAACGGATTTTATCGACCTCTATCAGCTCCATGGCTTCGACGCAGTGACGCCCGTCGAGGAGGTGCTGCAGACGCTCGACGACCTGGTGCGCGCCGGCAAAATTCGCTACATCGGCTGCTCCAACTTCTCCGGCTGGCATCTGATGAAGTCGCTGGCCGTCTCGGAAAAGTACGGCCTGGCGCGCTATGTGGCGCATCAGGCCTATTATTCGCTGATCGGCCGCGATTATGAGTGGGAGCTGATGCCGCTTGCGCTCGATCAGAAGGTGAGCGCCGTGGTGTGGAGCCCGCTGGGCTGGGGGCGCTTGACCGGCAAAATTCGTCGCGGCTCGCCGCTGCCGGAGGTGAGCCGGCTGCGCAGCCAGGTGGCGAAGGCGGGCGGCCCGCCGGTCGACGACGAATATCTCTTTCGCGTAGTCGATGCGCTGGATGAAATTGCCCAGGAGACGGGGAAGAGCATCCCGCAGATCGCCATCAACTGGCTGTTGCAGCGCCCCTCCGTGGCGACCGTGATCATCGGCGCGCGCACCGAGGAGCAGCTGCGCGAGAACCTTGGCGCCGTCGGCTGGTCGCTGACGCCGGAGCAGATCGCCCGTCTCGACGCCGCCAGCGAGGTGACGCCGCCCTACCCCTACTGGCATCAGCGCGGCTTCAAGGAGCGCAATCCGCCGCCGGTGTGAGGGCGAAATCAATTCAGCTCCGGATAGAGCACCCTGCCGCTTTCCCGGTCCACCCAGCGAATCTTGTCCGCCGGGAAACGCAGCCAAAGCTCCTGATCGGGCGCCACCTCGAAGGAGGGATGGGTGGAGACTTTGACGATGTTGGCGCCGATCTTGACCGTGAGGAGATTTTGCGCGCCGAGCGGCTCCACCACCAGCACCCGCACCTTGAGCGCATCGTCGGCGGGTGCAGCCAGCGCCTCCATATTTTCGGCGCGGATGCCGATCACGATGGGCTTGCCGTCGTAGCCGCGCAGCAGCGGCTCCATGAGCGGATGCGGCCTTAACTTGAAATCGCCGATGGCGACCTCCACTGCGCCGTCGCGGCGCTGCACCTGGGCGTCGAGGAAGTTCATCGGCGGGTTGCCGATAAAACCGCCCACAAAGTCGGTCGCCGGCCGGTCATAGACCACGGTCGGATGGTCGCACTGGAGAATTTTCCCTTCACGCATCACGGCGATGCGGTCGCCCATGCTCAGCGCTTCGATCTGATCGTGCGTCACGTAGATGGTGGTCGCCTTGATCTCCGCAAGCAGGCGCTTGAGTTCGGCGCGCATCTCCAGCCGCAGCAGCGCGTCGAGGTTGCTGAGCGGCTCGTCCATCAGCAGCACCTGCGACTTCATGGCGATGGCGCGCGCCACGGCCACGCGCTGGCGTTGACCGCCGCTCAGCTTAGAGGGATAGCGATCCAACATCGTTTCGATGTGCAGCAGCTCGGCGGCCTCGCGCACGCGACGGTCGATCTCAGCCTTGTCGAACTTGTTCATCTTGAGGCCGAAAGCGATGTTGTCGTAGACGTTCATGTGGGGAAAGATGGCGTAGCTCTGAAAGACCATCGAGATGCCGCGCTTGCGAGGCGGCAGATAGGTGACGTCGCGGTCGCCGATGCAGATGCGACCGCTGTCGGCCATGCCCAACCCGGCCACCGCGCGCAGCAGCGTCGTCTTGCCGCAGCCGCTCGGGCCCAGCAGCACCATGAACTCCTGATCTTCCACGATCAACGTCACGTTGTCGACGGCGACGAAGTTGCCGAACTTTTTCGTTACATTCTCGATTCGGATTGCAGCCATCGATTGGTCTCCACAGCCATTCTTTTCGGCAGCGACTATTTGGAAATCTGTCCCCACATGTTGAAGAGATACCGGCGAATCAGAAAGATGAAGATCAGCGCCGGAATCATCATGAAAAATGCGCCGGCGAACTGATAGGGCTCGGACGACTGGTTGAGCGTCGCCAGCACCTGGGCGGGCAGCGTGCGATTGCGCACCGTCAGAATGCTGGCGGCGAAGACCTCGTTCCACGACATCACAAAGGTGAAGATGGCCGAGGCCGCAATCCCCGGCGCCACCAGCGGCAACACGACGGAGCGAAAAGCCTGCAGAGGCGTGCACCCATAGACCTGCGCCGCCTCCTCCAGCTCGTAGGGGATGCTGGCGAAGACGCTGCCGATCACGAGGATGGTCGTGGGCAGCGTCAGCGCTGTGTGCATCAGCGCCAGGCTGTAGACGCTGTCATAGATGCCGACGTTGATGAAGACCACCGCCAACGGGATCGCCAGGATCACCACCGGGAAGGCGCGCACGGCCAGGATCGAGAGACGATAGAAGTCGCGGCCCGGAAAGAGAAAGCGCGAAATGGCGTAGCCGGCCGGCGCGGCGATGACTGTGGAGAGCGCCAACGTGATGAGCGCCACCACGACGCTGTTGATCAGCCCGGGGATGATGCCCTGCGAGGTCAGGAAAAACTGCATGGTGTCGAACGAAAAGGGAATGAAGGGCAGCACGCCCTTCGGGAAGGTGCGCACCGTCGCCGGCGTCGTCAGCGCCATCGAGGCAATGAACCAGATCGGCGCCAGCACCCACAGACAGAGCGCGAGCGCCAGCAGATAGACGAACCCGCGCTGAATGCGGTGACGCAGCAGCGCGCGCTGACGCACGCGCAACATTTCTTCGGAGGCCTGCACCGGCGCAGCGGCGATGTTTCCGGTCACACTCATTCTTGCATCTCCTCATGGCTGCGCACCATGCGCAGATAGACGGCGGCGCTGAACATCGACAACAACAGGATCAGGGCGGCGTAAGCTGCAGCGACATTGACGTTGCGCAGCGTGTAATATTGCCGATAGGCCTCGTTGGCCAACACCGTGACGACGTCGCCGCCGCTCAGCGCAATCACCACGGCGAAGACCTGCAAGGCCAGGATCGTGCGTAAAATCAACGCCACCTGCAGACTCGGCTTCAGCATCGGCAGGATGACGTAGCGGACGCGCTTCCATAAATTGGCCCCGAAGAGGTCGGCGGCCTCCAGAATTTCATGCGAGATCGCCTGCAGCCCCGCCACCACGATCACCATGACGAGGGCGGTGGCGCGCCAGATCTCCGCCAGCCAGATGGCGACGATGATCCAATGGCGCGTGTCCGCGGTGAGATAGGGGATCGGCGCCGCCAGCCAGCCCAGGCTGACGAGGATGCTGTTCAAATAGCCGTTCTGGGTGAAGATGGCGTACCAGACGATGCCCACCGCCAGCTCCGAGACGCCGAGCGCAATCGCAAAGACATAGAGAAAGAAGGTGTTGCCGCGCAACTGCTGTTGAATGATCAGCGCCATGATGATGGCCAACACGAACTGCACCGGGATGATGATCGCCATCAGCAACAGCGTCGTCCACAAGGCGGGCCAGAAGAAGCGGTCGTTGATCATCGAGCGGAGATAGCGCAGCGTCAGCTCGCCTGCGTCCCCGCGGTCGATGCGGCCGCGCACGTTGTCGCCGAAGACCTGCACGTAGCGCGAGGGCGCCCATCCCTCGATCGCGGCGCCGTCGCGCTCCCCGCGCACCAGGTACCACAGCTCCAGGATCGTCTGACGCTCGATGGCGACGACCGCATTGGATTCGATGCGGCCCACCACATCGCTGACGACGCTTGGCTCGGCGTAGACAGTGGTCAAGGGGTCGCCGCCGCCGATGCGGGGTCGGATCGTGCCGAGGGTGGGAGCGCCCGCTGCGTCCGTCTCACGCACGCGCACGCGCGCCTCCGGCGCCCATCCCTCCACGGTTCGCCCGTCGGCGCTTTCGCCCCGGATGTAGAACCACACCTCGGTGCGCAGGTTGCTCTGCCCCAGATCGTCCGGATCAACCGTGTTGCCCCGTCGCTCCACCACCTCGATCGGCGCCCCACGCGGCAGCCAATCGCTCACGGGGCTGCGCAGCGTGGCCTCCGCCCGCAGCTGCAGACGTGCGTCGCCGTCCCAGATCGAAAGCGTCAACGCCTGCACCATCGGCCAGGCGAAAAAGAGCGCCAGATAGATCACGGAAGGGAGAATCAGCCAGTATGGCGTCAGGTTGAGGCGTTTTTTCATGGCGGCTCCTCTAGTGCGTGTTGCGTGCTGCGCGCCCTCTGACGCAACACGCAACACGCTTCATCCCTACTGCACCTGGCAGGGGCCGTCGCTCGGCGGGTCGGGCGCCCAGCACGGCGCGCCGGTCTCATCCAGCAACGCCTGGAGATTGGCGCCTTCTTCGTCGAGCACCGTGCGGATGTCCTCGCCGTTGAGCACGACGCGGTCGAAGGCGTTGCGGAAGATCTGGTTGATCTCGCCGCCGCGCGCCCCCAGACCGACCGGCAGCAGCGCCGGCAGCGCGTTGGGCGCATTGCTCTGCGCAGCGACCGCCGCCGCTTCGATGGCGATGCCCGGCGGCAGATCGGAAGTATCGACGCCCGCCACGACCGGGAAGAAGCCTAGCTCCTTCAGCACCCTGCCCTGCACCTCGGGGCGGGTGAGATACTCAATCAGGGCCGCTGCGCCTTCGGGGTTCCTGGCATGCGCCGGAATGCCCAGACCCACGATCACAGGCATAAAGCCCAGGCCATAGGGGCCGGAGGGCGCCGGGAAGCCGATGAACGCTTCCGGATCGCTGTTGAATGCATCCAGCAGGCGGGCGGTGTGGTCGAAGGCCACCCACACTTCACCGGAAAGCAGCGGCTCTTGCATGAATGAGTAGTTGATCGACTGCGGGTTGATGTAAGGCCAGAGTGCGTCGCGCATCCATTCCAGCATCGTGGCCGCGTCGTCGTTCTTGAACGTCGTCACCATGCCGCCGGTCCACGAAGGCCATGCATAGCCCTGCAGGAAGCGATGGAAGAGGCCGGCGTGGGGCAAACCGCATTTGGGGCCGCCCGCACCCTCGGCCAGCGCCTTGCACCACTCGCCGAATTGCTCCCAGGTCAGCGCGTTCACGTCGGCGCCTTCTGGGAGAAACTCCAGCGCATCGACGTGGGCGGCCATGATGTAGGTCGCCTGCATCCACGGAATGTAGTAGAGGAAATCCTCAGTGCCGAGCAGGCCGGTCTCCAGGAAGGCCTGCACAAACTCGCGATCCGCCATCAGGTCTTCGGCGATGTCGATCATGTTCATCAGCGCGTCGGCGCGTTGGAGCGGGGGAAAGGTGCCGTGCAGCGCGCCGATCACGTCGATCTCGGAGACGCCGGACTGCGCGCCCGCCAACACCACGTCGATCAGCGGACCTTCTTCAGAGGCGGTGAAATCGAAACCGCCGTCTCGTAAGATGGCGCGAAACTTTTCCTGCTCCTCGACCGGCGCAAACTGGGTCGAGAAAAAGACGACTTCGCCTACGGCAGGCGCAGCGACCGCCTCCTCGGCCGGCGCTGCAGTCGCCGTTTCAGCGGGCCCTTCTTCGGCGGGCGCCTCCGTCGCCGCAGGCGCGACCGGCGCCGGCGCTGCGGGAACGCAGGCTGCGAAGAGCAACGCCACAACCACGAACAAGCCGAGAGTTCGCATTTTTGCGGACATGCTTCATGCTCCTTTCATGAAAGTACAGCGATAAGCGTTGCGATTGTTTTTTTTCTGACGCACACGATTGGGAGGACGTGTGCATCGCCGAACCCCTCGTCAAACAGGACGATGAAGCGCTTGGGCGCTCTCATGCAGGCGCCGGCCCGCTCGAGCCTCTGACCACCAGCGAGGGTTGGTAGATGAACTGACGCTCCTCCAGGGGCGCTTTGTCGATCAACTTAAGCAACATTTGCGCCACCCGGCGACCAAATTCCTGCGCCGGCAGGTGAACCGTGGTCAACGCCGGATGCACATATTCGGTCAGCGGAATGTCGTCGAAGCCGGTGATGCTCACATCGCGGCCCACGGTGAGCCCGCGCGATTGCGCCTCGTGCATGGCGCCCAACGCCAGCAGATCGTTGGCGGCGACGATGGCCGTCGGCGGCTGCGGCAGGTCAAGCAGATAGGCCGCAGCCTGGCGCCCGGAACGCTGCCGAAAGTGCGTCTCCACGAAAAGCTCCGGATGGAAAGGCAGCCGGTTGCGTTCCAGCCCCTGGCGAAAGCCCGTCATGCGATGATACGCCTTGGTCAAAAAGAGAGGTTCGGAGATATAGGCGATGCGCCGATGGCCGAGCGAGGCCAGATGATCGACCACCAAAGCAATGCCGGCGGCGCCGTCTTCATCCACGAAACAGAAATCGTTGTTCTCCTCCGTGCGGCCATAGGCCACAAAGGGCGCACCCTGCTCGCGCAGCAGGTGGATGCGGCTATCGTTGCGCTGGGTGCGCACGACGATGAAACCATCCGTGCGCCGGCTGCGAATTTGCTTGAGATAGAGCGCCTCCACATCTTCCTCCGCGCCGGCTGTGACCAGGAGATCGATGTGCTGTTCGGCCACTGCTTCGACCACGCCGTTGAGAAATTCGGCGAAAAAGGGATCGGAAAAGCGCACCTGGGCGTGCGCGGGCGAGATCAACGAAACGGCGCCGGCGCGGCGTCGACGCAAATTGAGAGCAATGGCGCTCGGCTCGTATCCCAGCTCGCGCGCCACGCGCTGCACCTCTGCACGGGTTTCCGGGCTGATGTCGGCGTGATTCCCCAACGCGCGCGAGACGGTCGGCACCGATTTGCCCACGCGCCGGGCGATGTCCTTCAACGTGACAGGCATGGGCGTTGCTGTTGAAACAGGATAGATTTCTGAAACAGGATAGATTTCGCAAAAATATCGGGCTTTAGTGTTCAGTATAAACTAAATCGATTTAGGTGTCAAGCGATCTTGCCTAAATCGATTTAGGGACTCCCTTATGCAGTTGGTTTGGTTTCTAGGGCTCTAGATTTTTAACAAATGCGAAGACGCCGTTCCCTCGTAGGGGCGGCTCCCAGCCGCACGCTCGTCATGGCCCGCAAGGTCTTGGGGGAATGCAAGGAAGCGCTGCTATGAGCAGCGCCTACGCATTGCCAGCATCCCTTGGGAAATTCCCTCCGGCTTCCCGAAAGGTTGCATTCTCCGAGAAGGCGTCATCGAACTGCGTAACATGAATTGGTAAGACTTTTTTGTGCTTGTTGCAAGCTGGTCGCCGCCTATATAATGGACGCATGGAAATCTCCTCCCGCCGCATGCAACGCGAGATTCGCCGTGCAACGGCGCGCGCCGCCGGCGCGCGCATGGTTCAACCGATCCACGCGCTGCCCGTCTACCAACTGGTCGACGAGGAGCGCGTGGCGCTCATTCATGACCGCTCGATGCAGATTCTGGAGCAGGCGGGGATTGCCTTTTACGACGCAGAATCACTGCAAATTCTGCGCGCCAACGGCGCCAGGGTGGAGGGGGAGATTGCGTATTTCGACCGCGATCTGGTGGCGGAGTTTCTCAAGCTGGCGCCGCGTCAGTTCGTCCTGCAGGCGCGCAACCCCGCCAATAACGTAGTCATCGGCGGCGACTATATGACTTTTCTGCCGGTCTACGGCCCTCCGTTCGTGCGCGATCGGGCGCGCGGCCGGCGTGAGGCGACGCTGGCCGACCTGCAGAATTTCATCAAGCTCACTATGATGACGCCGTATCTCCATCATCAAGGCGGCGTGATCGTGGAGCCGATGGACCTCCCCTTCCACACGCGGCACATGGACATCGTCTACGCGCACATCAAGTATGGCGACCGCGGCTTCATGGGCGCCAGCACGGAGGCGTACACCGCCGCCGATTCGCTTGCGATGAGCCGCATCGTCTTCGGCGAGCGCATGGACGGCCCGGATCCTTGCATCTTCTGCACGATCAACGTCAGCAGCCCGCGACGACTGGATGAGAAGATGCTCGGCGCCATCAAGGAATTTGCGCGTGCGCGACAGGCGGTGATGGTGACGCCCTTCATTCTTTCCGGCGCCATGGGGCCGGCGGCGATCGCAGGGACGGTGGCGCAGCTCAATGCGGAGGCGCTGGCCGGCATCGTCTTCACCCAGATGGTGAACCCAGGCACGCCATGCATTTACGGCTCCTTTCAGGCCGTCACCGACCTGCAGTCCGGCGCCCCGGTCTTCGGCGCGCCGGAGAGCCAGCTTTCGCTCTATCTGAGCGCTCAGATGGCGCGCCACTATGGCCTGCCCTTCCGCAGCGCAGGCATGTACGCCAGCTCCAAAATTCCCGACGCCCAGGCCGCCTACGAGTCGATGATGGCGATGTTGCCGGGCGTAATGGCGAAGGTGAATCTGGTCCTTCACGCTGCGGGCTGGCTGGAGAACGGCCTGGTGGCCGGCTATGAAAAATTCGTGCTCGATTGTGAAATATTGGGCATGTTGCACGCCTATCTCAAAGGCGTGGACTGGTCGGAGGAAGGGTGGGCGATGGAGTCCATCCTGCATGAGGTGCCGCCGGGTGGCCATCACCTCGGCACCGCGCACACGATGCGCAACTTTCGCACGGCGTTCTATCGGGCCGAGCTGTTCGACTATAGAGCGGCGGAAGCCTGGGAGATGGCCGGCGCTTTGGACAGCGAGGCGCGTGCAGCGCAGAAAGTGCAGAAATTGCTCTACGAGTACGAAGCGCCGCCGCTCGACCCGGCGATCGATGAGGAGCTGCAGGCCTTCATGGCAAGACGCAAGCGAGAGCTAGGTTAAGAGGCGCGCAGCGCCGCCTTGCGCCCTAGAAAGTAGCCAAGCCCAAAAACCAGGGACAAAAGGCTGACGGCGCCAAGCATGGTCGGCAGGCTTGCGCCGAGGCGCCGTTGCAAGCTCTGAAGCTGTTGCCGACGTTGACGCTGCAAACGCCGACGTTGATAGGTGTCCTGCAGCGAGCGTGAAAGCTCTTTGCGGAATCGCGCGTCGGGCGAAATCAACGGAGCCTCGCTTTCAGTCCATCGTCGCTCGTCCATGATCCTACGCATCCTTATGCGCCTCCGGGAGATCGGCCGTAGAGTGCGCTGTTGTGGCGGAGGCGCCCCAGCCACGCGCCTCGAGGTCTTTGCGCAGTGCGCTCAGCGTGCGAAAGTAGAGCGACTTGATGGCCGCTTCGCTTTTGTTCATCAGCTCGCCGATCTCGAGATTCGACAGCGTTGTATTGAGCTTATAGAGGAGCAGGTTGCGCCGCTCCTCCGGCAGGCGATTGATGGCTTCCCACAGCTCCTCGCGCTCGGCTTTCGCCTCTACGGCCAGGTCAGGCCGCATCTCATCGTGGCTGCGCCACCATAGCTTTTCTAATGAAAACACCTGGCGACGGCTATGGTCGCGATGCCAGTTGGCAACCAGGTTGTGCGCAATGCGGAAGAGCCAGGCGGAGAAAGGCAGTCCGCGGTCTTCGTAGGTGTCAAGTTTTTCCAGGGCGCGGTGAAAGGTGCGCGCCGTCAAGTCTTCAGCGTCCTGGACATTGCCGACGCGATGATAGACGTAGGAGTACACGCGATCGACGTACAGCTCATAGAGCTGGCCGAACGCCTCCGGATCGGTGCGGGCGCGCTCCACCAACGCAGCTTCCTCTTCGGGAGAAAGTTGGGCAATTCCAATTTGTGGCTGCGTTTCGCCGGTTTCCCTTTCTGCAGAAGCGCCTGAAGAGGTTGCATCCTCCAGGTCTTCATGGATCGAAACAGGAACGCGCGGGGTATAGGTGAAAAACTTTCCTGGCCACTTCAGCGACATCGACGCGACTTTGGAATTGTGCACCTGAAACAAACCTCTACGTATTTTTATTCTCGCGCAAAGCGTTCTTCTGGACAAATTGTCCGGTTTTGCGCCTGCTCTGACGAAAAATGGGCAATCAAACTTGGCAATCGACGAGCCATCGACTACGCTGAAGGGAAAACAGAATCAACACAAAAAAGAAGTGAACATCTCTGGAATCATGAACGCCATCGAAACAGACGCCCTGGTCAAAATCTACTTTCCTAAAAACGGCGAACCCATCGAAGCGCTGCGGGGGGTGAGTCTTGCTGTGAGGCGCGGAGAGATCTACGCCCTGCTCGGCCCCAACGGCGCCGGCAAGACGACGCTGATCTCCATCCTGACGACGTTGTTGACGCCCACCTCCGGTCGGGCCGTTGTGGCCGGTTTCGATGTCGTTCGCGAGACCGCAGAAGTGCGCCGTCGGCTGGGCGTCACCTTCCAGGAAATTGTCCTGGACGCCGACCTGACCGGCCGCCAGGCGCTCGATTTTCATGGGCGTCTGTATGGGCTGGACAGGCGCACGCGCTCGGAACGCATCGAGGCGCTCGCCCGCCTGGTGGAGCTGAACGATGCGCTCGATCGGAAGAGCGCCACCTATTCCGGCGGGATGAAACGCCGGCTGGAGCTGGCGCGCGGATTGCTTTCCAAGCCGCAGGTGCTCTTCCTCGATGAGCCGACACAGGGGCTCGATCCCCAGAATCGCGTCGCCATCTGGCGTTACATCCGCAGGCTGCGCGAGGAGGAGGGTGTGACTCTGCTGTTGACCACGCACTCCATGGAGGAGGCGGAGGCGTTGGCGGATCGCGTCGGCATCATCGACCAGGGGCGTCTGCTTGTCGAGGGCGCGCCTGCAGAACTGATTGCACAGATGGGCGCCGATGTCATCACGTTGACCGGCGCAGGCGACGCAGGATGCCTGACGGAGCAGCTGCAGCGACTTCCCTACGTGTCGCAGAGCCTCGCCCATGTGCACGAAGGGGCCGACGGGCCTATCGTCAGCGTTCAAATCGGCGTCGACAGCGGGGAACGCCGGTTGGCGGAAGTGATTGCGGCGGCGCTCGCCTGCCAATTTCACGTGCAGCAGGCGAAAGTCAACCGTCCCACTCTGGGCGACGTCTTTCTTGCTTACACGGGGGACCGCCTGCGCGATGAATGAGCTCTACGCTTTATTCGCAAAAATCGTCGATTCATACTACACTACGGGTGGATAGGCAAGGCGAAACCGTAGCCGATAGATAAGATTGCGTTCAATCAAATCGATCAAAACTTCAAATTCAAAAGGAGTTTATTCCCATGAGCGAAATCATATATGTGCACGCGCGTGAAGTTCTGGACAGCCGCGGCAATCCCACGGTGGAGGTCGAAGTTGGGCTGGACAGCGGGGTCACCGGCTCGGCGATCGTGCCCAGCGGCGCCAGCACCGGCGCAAACGAGGCGCTGGAGCTGCGCGACGGCGACAAGAAGCGCTACGGCGGCAAAGGCGTGCTCAAGGCGGTTGAAAACGTCAATGAGGAGATCGCCGAAGAACTGATCGGCATGGATCCCACCGAGCAGGTCGCCATCGACGAGCTGATGTTGGACCTCGACGGCACCGAGAACAAAAGCAAGCTGGGCGCCAATGCCATCCTTGCCGTGAGCATGGCCGTGGCGAAGGCCGCAGCCAACGATCTGGGGCTGCCGCTTTATCGCTATCTGGGCGGCGTCTATGCGCGCACTCTGCCTGTGCCGATGATGAACATCCTCAACGGCGGCAAACATGCGGTCAACAGCACCGATTTCCAGGAGTTCATGGTGATGCCGGTGGGCGCGCCGACCTTCGCCGAGTGCCTGCGCTGGGGCGTGGAAGTCTATCATAGCCTCAAGAAGGTGTTGCACGACGGCGGCTACGCCACCAACGTGGGGGACGAAGGCGGCTTCGCCCCGAGCCTGGGCGGCAACGTCAAGGCGGTCGAGGTGATCCTCAAAGCGATCGAGCAGGCGGGCTACAAGCCCGGAGAGGATATCTTTATTGCGCTCGATCCCGCGGCCAGCGAGCTGTATGACGAGGAGACCGGCCTCTACACTCTGGAGATCGAAGGGCGCAAGCTCGATCGCGGCCAGATGGTGGATCTGTGGGAAGACTGGGTGAACCGCTTCCCGATCATCAGCCTGGAAGATGGCATGGCCGAGAACGACTGGGAAGGCTGGGCGCTGCTATCGCAACGCATCGGTCACAAAGTGCAGCTTGTCGGCGATGATCTGCTGGTCACCAATGTGAAGTTCATTCGGCGCGCCATCCAGGAGAAGGTCGCCAATGCGCTGCTGATGAAAGTGAACCAGATCGGCTCCCTCACCGAGGCGATCGCCGCCATCGAGATGAGCCATCGCGCAGGATGGGCGGTCGTCACCAGCCACCGCTCCGGCGAATCCGAAGACGCCACGATCGCCGACATTGCAGTGGCCTTCAACACCGGCCAGATCAAGACGGGCGCGCCGGCGCGCAGCGACCGCGTCGCCAAATACAATCAGCTTTTGCGCATCGAGGAAGAACTCGGCGACACGGCGATCTTCCCCGGCCTGCAGGCGTTCCCGCATTTACGTCGATAGGCAAAGAAGAAGGGGGTGGGAGTTTCCGACCCCCTTCTTGCCGCCGGATGCGCCGACAGGCAAACGTCTGAGAATACGCAACAGGCAACACGCAGAAAAGGACGGCTGTATGCAAATCGCAGGGGGAACTTTCCTGGTGACGGGCGGCGGCTCCGGGTTGGGGGCGGCGACGGCGCAGCGGTTGGTGGGTCGGGGCGGCAACGTTGTGCTTGTGGATGTGAACGAAGCGGCGGGCGAGCAGTTGTCCACCGAGCTGGGCGACCGCGCGCGCTTCGTGCGCGCCGACGTCACTGCGGAAGAGGATGTCAAGGCTGCGATCTCGACGGCGCTCGATGTGTTCGGCGCGCTTCATGGCGTCGTCAACTGCGCGGGCGTCGCCATCGCCGAAAGGGTGCTGGGCAAGCGCGGCGTGCACGACCTCGGCTCGTTTGTGCGCGTTGTTCAGGTCAATCTGATCGGAACTTTCAATGTGGTGCGGTTGGCCGCCGAGGCGATCGCGCGCAATCAACCGGGGGAAAGCGGAGAGCGCGGCGTGATCGTCAACACGGCGTCGATCGCAGCCTTCGACGGTCAGATCGGACAGGCTGCATACGCTGCGTCCAAAGGGGGCGTCGCTGCCATGACCTTGCCGCTGGCGCGCGATCTGGCGTCTGTGGGCATCCGGGTGATGACAATTGCTCCTGGCGTCTTCGCAACGCCGATGCTGGCCGGCCTGCCGGAGGCGGCGCAGGCGTCGTTGGCGCAGCAAGTTCCTTTCCCACAGCGCCTGGGACGGCCGGAGGAGTTTGCGGCGCTGGCGGAGCACATCATTGAAAATCAGATGCTCAACGGCGAAGTGATCCGGCTGGACGGCGCCATGCGCATGGCGCCCAAATAGCAGCTGTCACTCCCGCCCGAGGATTTCCACCCGATCATTCCCACCCGATCATTCCCACTCGATCGTGGCCGGCGGTTTGCTGCTGATGTCATAGACAACGCGGTTGACGCCGGCCACTTCGTTGACGATGCGATTGCTGACGCGCGCCAGCAGATCGTAGGGCAGCCTGGCCCAGTCGGCGGTCATGAAATCATCCGTCACCACCGCGCGCAGCGCCAGCGCATCGGCGTAGGTGCGGCCATCTCCCATGACGCCCACCGAACGCACGGGCAACAGCACGGCGAAGACCTGGCTGGTTTGCCGATAAAGGCCGGCTGCGCGCAATTCCTCCAGAAAAATGCTGTCGGCGTGGCGCAGCGTCTCCAGTCGCTCCCACGTCACCTCGCCCAGACAGCGGATCGCCAACCCGGGCCCGGGGAACGGGTGACGCCAGACGATCTCTTCGGGCAATCCCAACGCCTCGCCGATCGTCCGCACTTCATCTTTGAAGAGCATGCGCAGCGGTTCGATCAGGCGGAAGGTCATGTCTTTGGGCAACCCTCCGACGTTGTGATGCGTCTTGATGGTGCGCGCGTGCTGGGTTTCTGGATTGCCGGCTGATTCGATCACGTCGGGGTAGAGCGTTCCCTGCGCCAAAAAGGCGGGCGTCTCCACGCCCCACTGGCTCGCAAGTCGTGCGGCCTCCCTCTCAAAGACGCGCACGAAGCGCTCGCCGATGCGTTTGCGCTTCTGCTCTGGGTCTGTGACGCCGGCCAGGTCGGCGAGAAAATCTTCGCTGGCGTTGACGGCGATCAGCCGCATTCCCTGATGACGCTGGAAGGTCTCGACCACCTGCTGCGCTTCCCCTTTGCGCAACAACCCATGGTCCACGAAGATGCAGGTCAGCCGATCGCCGATGGCGCGATGCACCAGCGTCGCCGTCACGGCGCTGTCGACCCCGCCGCTCAGCCCGCAGATCACATGTCCTTGTGGGCCGACCTGTTGACGGATCTGTTCGATGCTTTCCTCGATAAAGTTGCCGGCCGTCCAGTCGCCGCTGCAGCCGCAGATGCGCTTGACGAAGTTGGCGAGGATATCTCGTCCATACTGGGTGTGGGCCACTTCGGGATGAAATTGCAGGCCGTAGAGACGGCGCTTTTCGTCGGCGATCGCCGCCAGCGGAGAGTTGCCGCTGTGCGCCACCGCAAGGAAGCCTTCGGGCAACTGTTCGACGCGATCGCCGTGGCTCATCCACACCACGAATTCGGAGGGCAGCTCGGCGAAAAGAGGGCTTACGGGCGCTCCTTGCGGCCCGGTGACGTGGATGGTGGCGGCGCCGTACTCTCGCTCGCTCGCCGGCGCCACGCGCCCGCCCAGCGCATGCGCCAGCAGCTGCAGACCGTAGCAGACGCCGAGCACGGGCGCGTTGAGCTTGAGCACGACGTCCGGCAAGGTGGGAGCGCCCGGATCGTAGACGCTGTTCGGCCCGCCGGAAAGAATGATTCCCTGCGGACGCAAGCGAGGCAAAACCTCGTCCGCTCGATCCCATGGCACAATCTCGGCGTATACGTTCGCCTCGCGCACTCGACGACAGATCAGCTGCGTATATTGGCTGCCGTAATCGATCACGGCGATAGTCTGATGCTGCATGATTCCGTCCCTGTCCTTAGGCCGACGTTTTGAACTCACACGTTTTTCAGCGTAGCAGATCGCCGTGCGCCGTGCAAACGAAACCAGGTGAAAAAGCGCGAGATTCTGTTCAAAAAGAGGTGGATGAGAATTTGGTGTAAAGTTGAAAGAATTGTATACTTATTGGATAGGGTGTGCTGAATCACGCGCCCGGTACAGCGGTGATTTGGCTTCCCTCTCTGAGATGCAATGCATCCAGAGGCTATGGAGGCGAGGCATTAAGTCGTCTCAAAGAGTTGACCACAC
>FWWL01006314.1_pt1 | contig 17324 bp, 13 predicted proteins | sample 2228331 | NCBI WGS metagenome assembly FWWL01 (sample SAMEA103939775, study PRJEB20133) | metagenome
CCCTGGAGAGTATCTAAAAGCGACTCTCCATGCCGTCCTTTTGTTTCGGGACAAAAAACCTACCCTTGCCAAGGGGGGCAGGGGGGAGGGGCAGATAAAGCCAGCACAACTGGCCCCTTGGGTTTATCACTACCTATCAGAGTGACTACCAGTGTCACTAATTTCCCCGGGAAATTGAACCATCCCCAGCCTGAGGAGTGAAAAACCACCCCTGGGAAGCCAATACCCCTCTTTGATAGTCCACAAGGACTATCCCTCATCACAAAATAGTCCATCTGTGCTATGGACAAATCGGCAAAGATGCGTATCATGAATGCCGGTCAATAACTGACCGGCGGTCAGAATGTCCACCTGTCGCGTGTTTATCCTCACGGAGCATCCACTTTTCGCCGAGGGCGTGGAGACCCTCCTGCGGGAACAGCCCGGGCTGGAGGTGATCGGCACCGGCGATGTCTCCCCCCAGACCTTTGCTCGCATCCAGGAACTGGTCCCCGATGCGGTGGTCGTCGGCGCTTCCGGCGACGAGCAGGATTCCCTGGTAGCGCGGGTCTTCCAGGCGCTCCCCGGCCTCAAGGTGGTTGCCCTCAACCTGGACGACAACCGCATCCACATCCATTACCGCCAGATGAAGGTGGGGCGGCAGGTGGAGGACCTGGTGGAGGCGATCCGGCAGCCGCTGGAATGGGGGCGGCCCCGCCCGGCGGCGATGCGGATTTTCGCCATCGTCCAGGGGCAGTACGGTCAGCGCATCGTGGAAAACATCCGCCGCCACGGCCCGAAGGGCTGGACAGTGGAGTCCTGGCGCCCTCCGACCGACCTTCCGGCGACGCTGGACGACCCGGATGCCTACCTGCCCCTCCATGTTCCCCCCTCCGATGTCATCCTGGCCCTCGGGGAGAGCCCGGCCGTTGCCCAACTGATCCCCGACATTGCCCGACGGGCCGGCGCCCGGGCGGTCATCGCCCCGGTGGACCATAGCGCCTGGCTTCCGGAGGGGCTCATTCGTCAACTGGAAGTCCGTCTGAATCAGATGGGGGTCGCGGCGGTTTTCCCGCGACCCTTTTGTTCGCTTACCGAGGATGGGTACAACGTTCGTCACCAGCGGGTGGCCTATTCCAATCCCTGGATTGCGGAGTTCGCCCGCCATTTCGGGCGCCCGGTCTTCCGCATCCGCGCCGAAAACGGGGTGGTGCAGGCTGTGGAGGTGGAGCGGGATACCGCCTGTGGCTGTGCCCGGTTTGTCGCCGAGCATCTGGTGGGGCAGCCCCTCAGCGAGGCGGTCTTTCAGGCCGGCATTCTGCACCACCATTATCCCTGCCTGGCCGGGATGACGATGGAGAAGAGCCTGGGCGATACCCTGCTGCATGTCTCCGGTCAGCTGATGCGGCAGGCGGTGGAGGTGGAGATCGCGCCGCTGCTCCCCCGGGCCGCTTACCTGGTCCCCGAGGGCCGCGCGGCGAAATAACCACCTCCCACTTTCCCAATACCCAATACCCAGTATCCCGTTTCCCAACACCCAAAAGGAGGATCCTATGCCCGTGAAACGAGTCTATCCAGTTCCCAGCGATATTGAGATCGCTCAGATGGCCGAACTCCTGCCCATTATGGAGGTCGCCGAGAAGGTGGGGCTCACCGAGGATGACCTGGACCTCTACGGCAAGTGGAAGGCCAAAGTCCATCTGGATGTCCTGCACCGGCTCAAGGACCGCCCCGATGGCAAGTACATAGACGTGACGGCCATCACGCCGACCCCGTTGGGGGAAGGGAAGACCGTCACCACCATCGGCCTCAGCCAGGGGCTGGGCTACATCGGTAAGAAGGTCTTCACCTGCATCCGCCAGCCCTCCATGGGGCCGACCTTCGGCATCAAGGGCGGCGCGGCCGGCGGCGGTTATGCCCAGGTAGTGCCGATGGAGGACTTCAACCTTCACCTCACCGGCGACATCCACGCCGTGGGGGTGGCCCACAACCTGCTGGCGGCGGCCATTGATGCGCGCATCCTCCACGAGATGGAAATGACCGATGCGCAACTGGAGAAGTTCTGCCCGGAGATCCCGCGGCTGAACATTGATCCCAACTCCATCCTCTGGCCGCGCGTGGTGGATGTGAACGACCGGGCGCTGCGCAACATCGTCATCGGCCTGCAGGCCGGGCAGGTGGATAAGCCGCTCCCCGAAGGGAGCACGCTGCGGGAAGTGGTGGCGAACCTGCCCCATGGCACCGACGGGGTTCCCCGGATCACGGGCTACGACATCACCGTCGCCTCGGAGATTATGGCGATCCTGGCGCTGGTGGACGGCTACAAGGGGCTGGCCGACCTGCGGGAGCGGCTGGGCCGCATCGTCTGGGGCTTCAGCAAGGACGGACGCCCGTTGACCGCCGAGGACCTGAAAGTGGCCGGCGCGATGACCGTGCTGCTGAAGGACGCGCTGATGCCCACCCTGATGCAGACGCTGGAGGGCACCCCGGCGTTTGTCCACGCCGGACCCTTTGCCAACATCGCCCACGGCAACAACTCCATCATCGCCGACCAGATCGCCCTCAAACTGGTGGGGCCGGATGGCTACGTGGTCACCGAGTCCGGCTTCGGCGCCGATTGCGGCATGGAGAAATTCTTCCATATCAAGTGCCGCTACTCCGGCCTCATCCCCAACTGCGTCGTTATGGTCTGCTCGGTACGCGCCCTGAAGATGCACGGCGGCGGGCCCGAGGTCATCCCCGGCCGCCCGCTCCACCCGGCCTACACCGAGGAGAACGTGGAACTGCTCCGCGCCGGGCTGCCCAACCTGATCCAGCACATTGAGAATGCCCTCAAGTTCGGCATTCCGGTGGTGGTGGCCATCAACCGCTTCAAGACCGACACCGACCGGGAGATCGCCATCATTCAGGAAGCGGCGCGGAACGCGGGCGCCTTTGACGCGGTCGTCAGCGAGGTGTGGGCGAAGGGCGGTGAGGGCGGTGCGGCCCTGGCCGAGGCGGTGGTCAAGGCCTGCGAACAGCCCAGCAACTTCCACTTCCTCTACCCGCTGGACATCCCTATCAAGGAGAAGATTGAGATTATCGCTCGCGAGATCTACCGCGCCGATGGGGTGGATTTCATGCCCGAGGCGGAGCGGAAGATTGAACTCTACACCGCGCTGGGCTACGACAAACTGCCCATCAATATGGCCAAGACCCATCTCTCCTTCTCCCATGACCCGAAATTGAAGGGGGCGCCGCGCGGCTTCCGCCTGCCTATCCGGGATATTCGCGCCAGCGTCGGGGCGGGCTTCCTCTATCCGCTCTGCGGCGCGATGCGGACGATGCCCGGGCTGCCCAGCCGGCCGGCCTTCGTGGATGTGGATATTGACCTGGCGACAGGGAAGGTCAAGGGACTCTTCTAACCCCCGTCCCTGGTCCGGGTGGGGGAGGGATTTCCCTCCTCCACCCCACTCCTTAACAGGTCGCAGAGGCGCAGGTCGCAGAAGGGAAACCACAAAGACACCAAGACACAAAGAAAAATTTAAAAACTTCGTGTCTTTGTGTCCTGGTGGTGAATAAAAAGGTTGCGGGGGAAACCACAAAGACACCAGGACACAAAGAAAAAAACTTAAAAACTTCGTGTCTTTGTGTCTTGGTGGTAAATAAAATAAAAAGGTCGGAGGCCCGGAGAAGGGGGCCTTCTGAAGGAGGCGATGCCGTGGCGGCAATTCCTGTTCGGGGAGTGCCGGGAACGCTCCACGGCAACATTTCGTGAGGAGGTAGACATGGAGAAAGTGGTTCTGGATGTCCCACTGATGTGGGCCGACCACCACGTCCTGAAGGTTCGGGAGGTTCTGACCAAACTGGATGGGGTGGCGGATGTGTATGCCAGTTCGGCCTGGAAACAGGTCCTGGTTGCCTACGATCCGGCCAAAGTGAAACGAGAGACGCTGGAGCAGGCGCTGGCGCAGGCCGGCTACCCGGTGGGCCAGGGGGAGACCCCCATCCTGGTGCAGCCCACCGAGAAACGGCGCGACCCGCGCTGGGCAGAACTGAACTTCCGGCTGAACCAGACCTACCGGGCCGATGTGGAAATGTCCGGAGACTTCCGGAAATGGTAATGGGAGGTTTGTGATGGCGAAGAAGAAAGTACGAACCCCGCAGGAGGCCAGCCGGGACCCGGCGGCCATTGCATTGCTGGAGCGCGCGTTGGAGATTGGCGCGGAGACCTGCTTTTACCGCGCGGATGAGATTACCCCCTGCCCGATCGGGGCGGAAGGGCTCTGCTGCCGCTTCTGCGCGATGGGCCCCTGCCGCCTGGTCGGCGATGTGGATATGGGCGTCTGCGGCGCGACGATAGATACGGTGGTGGCGCGCAACTTCGCCCGATCGGTTGCCGCTGGGGCCGCGTCCCACTCCGACCACGCCCGCGACCTGGCTTATGTGCTCCTCGCCGCAGCAGAAGGGCACGCCCCCGCCTATCAGATTCGTGACCCCTACAAACTGCGCGTGGTGGCCCATTATCTGGGGGTTCCGGTGGACGGTCGGCCGGAGAATGAAATCGCCCGGGATGTGGCGCTGGCCGCGCTGGGCGAGTTCGGCCGGATTCAAGGGGAACTCCTTTACCTCAAGCGGGCCCCGGTCAAGCGGCAGAAAATCTGGCGCGACCTGGGGATCGCCCCCCGGGCCATTGACCGGGAGGTGGTGGACCTGCTGCATCGCACCCACGCGGGCAACGACCAGGACGCCGAGCATCTGCTGGATCAGTGTATGCGCTGCGCGCTGGCCGACGGTTGGGGCGGCTCCATGCTGGCCACCGACATCACCGACATCCTCTTCGGCACCCCCGCTCCCGTCCGCTCCGAAGCCAATCTGGGTGTCCTGAAGAAGGATATGGTCAACCTCATCATCCACGGCCACGAGCCCAGCCTCTCCGAGATCATCGTCGCCGCGGCGCAGGACCCCGAGCTGATCGCCTATGCGAAGAGCAAGGGGGCCAACGGCATCAACCTGGCCGGTATTTGCTGCACGGCCAATGAGGTGCTGATGCGCGAGGGGATCCCGCTGGCCGGTAACTTCCTCCAGCAGGAACTGGCCATCCTCACCGGCGCGGTGGACGCTATGGTGGTGGACGTCCAGTGCATTATGGAGGGACTGGTGCCGCTGGCCAGGCGCTTCCACACGGCTCTGATCACCACTTCCCCCAAAGTGCGGGTGGCGGGCGCGGTGCATATCCAGTTTGACGAGCACCGGGCGATGGAGGTGGCCAAAGCTATCGTCCGGGAGGCGATTGACCGCTTCCCGCAGCGGGGCGAGGTCTTTATCCCCGACTACCGCAGCCCGCTGGTGCCGGGCTTCTCCCACGAGTACATCAACTACGCCCTGGGCGGCTACTACCGCGGCTCCTTCCGCCCGCTGAACGACGCGATCATCGCCGGGCGCATCCGTGGGGTGGTGGCCGATATCGGTTGCAACAACGCCCGCCTCTGCCACGACGAGAACCACTACTATGTCGTCGCCGAATTTCTCAAGAACGACGTCCTGGTGGTGCAGACCGGCTGCGGCGCCATCGCCAGCGCCAAGCGGGGCTATATGACTCCCGAGGCAGCCTTTGAACTGGCCGGGCCGGGCCTGCGGGAGGTCTGCGAGACGGTCGGCATCCCGCCCGTCCTCCATATGGGTGCCTGTGTGGATAACTCCCGCATCCTCACTGTCCTCTCCCAGATGGCCTCTGAGACCGGTCTGGGCGACGACATCGCCGACATCCCCGCCGTCGGTATGGCTTCGGAGTGGATGAGCGAGAAGGCGCTGGCCATTGCCACCTACTGCGTCGCCTCCGGTGCCTACGTCATCATGGGCGGTGTGCGCAACCCGCTGGCCGGAAGCCCCGAGGTCACCCGCCTGGTCACTGAGGGATGGGAGAAGAAGGTCGGTGGGCGGCTGGAGTTTGTGGAGGACCCCGAAGAGATCGTCCGCCGTGCCCTGGCGCACATTGACAAGAAGCGGGCCGCCCTCGGTCTGGAAGAGTACAATCCGGCCAAGTGGGGCAAGTCCGGCGACTGGCGCATGCGCGAGGTGCTGGAACTGCCCTTTGAGGCACGGATTGAGGCCGTGTATGGGGGCAAAAAGTAAGTGCCCGAAATGAAGTCGGGTTGACATTCCTTTGGAGGGAGTGCTATGTCCAGATATATCGCGACCCGAGCCATTCGCGGGGCCCACGCCGTCGTCGCCGAGGCGGAGGCCCTGTTACAGAAAGCCCTGGCTGAAAAGGGGCCGGATACTCCGGTGGCCTTCACCAACACGGCCTATTACCTCCCCGTCATCTACGGGATGATGGGCCACCCGGTGACCAGAATCGGCGACCTGGTGCCGGTCATTGAGTACGCTAAGAGTCTGCTCCATCCCCTGCCGGATGAGAAGTTGTGGGTGCCCTACCTGGGGGAGACGCTGGACTGCGGGATGGCGACGCTGCTGGCCGAAGAGGCCATTGAGGGCATCCGCTTCGCCTACGGGGAACAGCCGGAACGGTATCCCGGCTTCCGGATGACCGGCAGCGCTTCCTTCACCAGCCCGGAGTTTGAGACGGAGGAGGGCGGTGGGGGATACCTGAACGGCCCCATTGACGACATCCAGTTGCGCTCGTGGGGTATCCAGTTGGTGGACGGCCGGATGCCCGGCTTTGCCGCCATCATCGGCGCGGCGCGCAACAACCAGGCCGCCGTCGCCATCGTCCGCGAACTCCAGCGGCGGAACATCCTGGTTTTCCTCTCCGGCAACGTCAACGGGCGCTCCATTATTGACCAGTTGCACGAAGAGGGCGTGGAGATGGGGTACGATACTTACATCGTCCCCTTCGGCCGGGATACGATTGCCACCGTCTACCCGCTGGGCTTCGCCACTCGCTCCGCCCTCACCTTCGGCGGCCTCAAGCCCGGCCAGTGGCGGGAGATTCTCCTGTACAACAAGTACCGTGTCTTCGCTTTCGCCCTGGCCCTGGGAGAGGTGGACGACCTGAAGTACGCCACCGCCGCCGGGGCCATCTCCTACGGCTTCCCGGTCATCGCCGATACCATTATCCCGCAGATTCTCCCCACCGGCATCACCAAATACGAGCATGTCGTCTCCATGCCGTGGGAGGAGATTGAGGGGAAGACGGACGAGGAGAAGGCCGCCCGGCTGGTGCAGAAGGCCATTGAGGTCCGCGGTGTGAAGGTCAAGATCACCGAAGTGCCCATCCCCGTCCCATACGGCTCCGCCTTTGAGGGCGAAGTGGTGCGCAAGGCCGACATGCGGGTGGAGTTCGGCGGGCGCCATAGCCGCGCCTTTGAGTACCTGCGCATGGTGCCGATGGACGAGGTGGAGGACGGCAAGATTGAGGTGATCGGCCCCGGCTTTGAGGACGTGCCCGTGGGCGGAGCGATGGACCTGGGCATCCTGGTGGAGGTCGCCGGGCGGAAGATGCAGGAGGACTTTGAGCCGGTGCTGGAACGGCAAATCCACTACTTCATCAACGGCGCCTCCGGCGTCCAGCACATCGGTCAGCGGGATATCGCCTGGATCCGTATCTCCAAGACCGCGGCGGAGAAGGGCTTCAACCTGCGCCACTTCGGCGACATCCTCTATGCCCGCTTCCATGCCGACTTCGGCGCCATCGTGGACAAGGTACAGGTGAAGATCATCACCGATCCGGCCCTGCATGCCGAATGGCTGGAGAAGGCCCGCCAGGCCTATGACCGCCGCAACCGCCGTCTGGCCGACCTGGTGGACGAAGCCGTGGACACCTTCTACTCCTGCGTCCTCTGCCAGTCCTTTGCCCCCACCCACTGCTGTGTCATCAGCCCGCAGCGGTTGGGCCTCTGCGGCGCCTATAACTGGCTGGACTGCAAGGCGTCCTACGAGATCAACCCCACCGGCCCTAACCAGCCCATCGCCAAGGGGCAGTGTCTGGACCCGGTCAAGGGGTACTTCACCGGCGTCAACGAATACGTCCGGGTGGCCTCCCAGGGCAAGGTGGATACAGTGGCGATGTACTCCATCATGGAGAACCCCATGACCGCCTGTGGCTGCTTTGAGTGCATCGTCATGGTCATCCCCGAGGCCAACGGCGTGATGGTCGTCAGCCGGGAGGATCCGAGCATGACCCCCGCCGGGATGACCTTCTCCACGCTGGCCGGTATGGCCGGTGGCGGCCTGCAGACGCCCGGCGTGATGGGGGTGGGGAAGTACTACCTCACCAGCCCCAAGTTTCTCTCCGCCGACGGCGGTTTCAAGCGGGTGGTCTGGATGTCCTCCTTCCTCAAGCAGACGATGGCCGAGGAGTTGAAGGCGGTCTGCGAGCGGGAGGGCGACCCGGACCTGCTGGATAAGATCGCCGACGAGACCATCTGCACCGACGTGGAGGGTCTGCTGGCGTTCCTGGAGGAGAAGGGGCATCCGGCGCTGACGATGCCACCGCTCTTCTAACGATAGGGGGCGACGCGCCCGGAGGCGTGTCGCCCTTTTCCATCATCTGGGGGTGTATTTCAGTTCTATGGCAAGTTTGCCTCCTCCCAGCCCCGTCTGTTTACGGCGGGGCTGGGGAAACGGCGCATTCCGCAATCTACCATAAAACTGAAATGCACCCATCATCCGGCGACGGAGGGGGGGCCGTCGCCTTCCGGGGCGGCCCCCCCTTTTGCTGAATGGCAGTCCGCAGTCCATAGGCTGACATTTCACTCTATGGGCTTGTGCAGCAAATCCCTTCCGGGGAGCGGCGTGGCCGTGAAAGGGGGGAAAGTGGGGTTTGTATGGGCGGCGAAGCCGCCCATACAAACCCCACACCCCACCTCTTTCCCATGCAGGACGAATTACTGCGCAAGCCCTGTTGTTACCCTGGCTTGACATTCTGTTTATGCAGGAGTATGCTAAACCTGCAAGCGGTGCTTTGTAATCACCTCAGACCGAAGGAGGTTATGTATGCCGGTGGAAATTCCTGTAGAAAAGTGGCCCGGCAGGGTCCTGGAAGCGACCATCGGCGCCACCGCGGCGGAGGGAGGTACCCGCAGCCGGGTGGTCAAGGTGGGAGGAGAGAACACGCTTCCCTTTATGTTGACGGATGGGGAGATGCCCAATCCGCCGCGCATCGCCATTGAGATCGCGGACCGCTACCCGGAGGACTGGTCGCCCCTCCTGCGGGAGGCCTGGGGCGACGCGGCCAGGGACCCGGCCCTATGGGCGAAGGCCGCCGAAGAGGCCGGCGCGGAGCTGGTACTCCTCCAGTTGAGCCTGACCCGCGACGGTGAGAAGCCCACCACGGCCGCCGATGCCCGCGCGCTCACCCGTGCCGTTCTCCAGGCGACGGGCCTGCCCATTATGGTCTTCGGCCCCGGCCAGGTGGACGCCGATAACGAGTTGCTGGTCGCCGTGGCCGAGGAGGCGGCGGGCGAACGGATCGTCCTGGGCATCTGCGAGGAGAAGAACTACCGCACCATCGTCGCGGCGGCGCTGGCCAATAACCATCTGGTGAACGGGCGGACGGCGATGGACGTCAACCTGGCCAAGCAACTGAACATCCTCATCGCCGATATGGGCCTGCCGCTGGACCGCATCCTGATGGACCCGACGACAGCCAGTCTGGGCTACGGCATTGAGTACGGCTATTCCGTGATGGAGCGGCTGCGCCTGGCCGCCCTGCAGGGGGATAAGATGACCCAGTTGCCGATGCTGGTCACCCCCGGCTTTGAGGCCTGGCGACAGAAAGAGTCCAAGGTGGGCGAAGGGGTGCCGGCCTCCTGGGGCGACTGGCGCGAGCGGGCCATCCTCTGGGAGACCCTGACGGCGACCAATCTGCTCCTCTCCGGGGCGGATATCGTCGTCCTTCGCCACCCGGAGACGGTGCGGCGGGTTCGCGCCTTCATTGAACGGATGATGGCACAGTAGGAGGCGGAGATGGCGCTCACCGGATTGCAAATCTACAAATTGCTTCCCCAGACCAACTGTAAGGAATGCGGTTTCCCCACCTGCCTGGCCTTTGCGATGAAACTGGCGGCGAAACAGGCGGAACTTTCCGCCTGCCCGTACGTTTCCGAAGAGGCCAAAGCCCAACTGGATGCGGCCTCAGCGCCGCCCATCCGGCTGGTCACGGTGGAGGGGCCGGGCCATAAGGTGTCCGTGGGCAACGAGACGGTCATCTTCCGGCACGAGAAGACCTTCTACCACCCGCCGGGCCTCTTTGTGCGGGTGAAGGACAGCGCGCCGGTGGCCGACATCCAGAAGGCCGTTCAGGAGGCGATGGGGTACTCCGTGGTGTATGTGGGGATGAACCTGTACCTGGACGGTGTGGCGGTGGAGGCGGCCTCCGGTAATCCGGATACCTTCGCCGCGGCGGTGAAGGCGGTGCGGGAAGCGACCGATCGCCCGCTCATCCTGATCGCCTCCAGCCCGGCGGTGATGAAGGCCGGGCTATCCGCCGCTGACGGCACCCGCCCGCTCCTCTACGCTGCCACTGCGGAGAACTGGCAGGAGATGGCCGCGCTGGCGGCCGGGGCCAATGCCCCTCTGGCTGTTCGGGCCGATTCCCTGGACGGTCTGGCGGAATTGACCGAGAAGGTGAAAGGCGCCGGTGTGCAGGATATAGTCCTGGATCCGGGCGCGCGGGATCCGGCCGGGACGCTGGTGGCGCTCACCCAGCTGCGCCGTCTGGCGCTGAAGAAGAACTTCCGTCCGCTGGGATTCCCGGTCATCACCTTCCCCGGCGAGGGGGCGTCCGACGTCATTGAAGAGGCACAACTGGCGGCGGAGCACATCGCCAAGTACGCCGGCTTCATCGTACTGGACCGCTTCTCCCCGGCGATGGCTTATGCCCTTCTGGCCTGGCGCGTCAACATCTACACCAACCCGCAGGAGCCGATCAAGGTCCAGCCGGGCATCTACGAGATCAACAACCCCAGGCCCGACTCGCCGGTGATGATCACCACCAACTTCTCCATCACCTACTTCTCGGTGGCGAACGAGGTAGATGGGAGCGGGCTTCCCGGCTGGCTGCTGGTGGCCGATGCCGAAGGGATGAGCGTTCTCACTGCCTGGGCGGCGGGCAAGTTTGACGCCGAGAAAATCGCCAGGACGGTGAAGACGACGGGGATTGAGGAGAAGATCGCCCACCGCAAACTGATCATCCCCGGCGCGGTTGCCGTGCTGATGGGCGAGGTGGAGGAGGAGCTGCCGGGCTGGCAGATTCTCGTCGGGCCGCGCGAAGCGGTGGACCTGCCCGGATATCTGAAGTTGTGGAGCCCGAACTGAGCGGAGGAGCGGAGGAGCAGGGGAGTGGAGGGGCGGTGATTCGGAGCCACGAGGAGTAGAGGTCTATCAACTCGCTTTTCAAGCGGCGATGCAGATTTTTAACCTCTCCCGGGGATTCCCCCGAGAGGAAACGTACTCTCTGGTGGATCAGATTCGCCGCTCCTCCCGATCCGTCTGTGCGAACATTGCCGAAGCCTGGCGTAAACGCCGGTATCCGGCGGTTTTTGTCAGCAAACTCAGCGACGCAGAAGCGGAAGCGGCAGAGACGCAGGTGTGGATTCAGTTTGCGATGGAATGCGCATATCTCTCTCCGGAAGTCGGGCAGGAGTTGCGGCAGACCTACGACTACATCATCGGCAAACTGGTCAACATCATCGCCAGGCCGCAGCCCTGGCTTATGCCGCGGGAGCGTTAGCCCTCCATCGCACCTCTGCACCTCCGCACCTCTGCACCCTTGCACCTTTGCCCAGATAGGCGGTCTGTCTGGATATGTCTTATCCTACCGTCACCATCTACTTCCGGCCGGCTGACCGGCGGGTGACTGTACCTGCGGGCACGCTGCTGAGCGATGCGGCCCGACAGGCCGGGGTGGATATCCTGATGCCCTGTGGCGGGCAGGGGCGATGCGGCCGCTGCGCCGTCGTGGTGGAGGAGGGGTCCGTCCGCCGCCGCTCCACCCAGCGCCTCTCCCCGGACGACGTCGCTGCAGGTTACGCACTGGCCTGCCAGACACTGGTGGAGAGCGACGTCGTCGTCTTCGTCCCGCCCCAGGAGCGGATAGAACGGCGAATCAAGGAGACCAAGCGCGCGGCGAAGGTGGAACTTCCCTTCCCCTACGACCGCCACGATCAGCCGCTGCGCAAGTTCGCCGTCACCCTGGACCCCCCGTCGCTGGCCGACCAGACCGATGACTGGTCCCGCCTGCAGCGGGAACTGGCCCGCCGCTACGACCTGCGCAACATCCAGGTCTCCCTGCCGGTGTTGCGGAAACTGGGGCGCGCCCTGCGGGAAGGGGACTGGACGGTCACGGCGGTGGTGGAACTGGATTCCTGGGACCGTCCCAACGGCCCCCCGCGCTTGCTGGATGTCCTGCCCGGCGAGCACCTGGAAAGCCTCTGGGCGGTCGCCATAGACATCGGCACCACCAGCAACGTGGTCTGGCTGGTGGACCTGATGCGGGGCCAGGTAATGGCCCAGGCCGCCGACTACAACGGCCAGATCGCCCGCGGCGAGGATGTCATCTCCCGTATCATCTACGCTTCTAAGGGCAACGGCCTGCAGGAACTTCAGGAACTGGTCATCGGTACCCTGAACCGCCTGATCGCTCAGGTGGCGGCAGAGCAGAACATCCGTCCGGATGAAATCTACAAAGCCACCGTCGCCGGGAACACCACGATGATCCACCTGTTCGCGGCGATTCCGCCGGAGCCGATCCGGCTGATGCCGTTCATCCCCACCGTCAACCACGTCCCCACCTTTCCGGCGCGCGAGGTCGGCCTGGGGATCAATCCGGAGGGGACGGTGGACTGCCTGCCGGGGATCGCGTCCTACGTGGGGGCGGACATCACCGCCGGGGTGCTCAGTTCCGGGATGTGCGATTCCGGCGAACTGACGCTCTTTATTGACATCGGCACCAACGGCGAGATGGTGCTGGGGGACTGTTCCTGGCTCATCTCCTGCGCCTGTTCCGCCGGCCCCGCTTTTGAGGGAGCGGGGGTCGTCCATGGAATGCGGGCCACGGCCGGAGCCATAGAGGAAGTCTGGATCAACCCGGAGAACTATGAGGCGACCTACCGGGTCATCGGCGACGAGAAGCCGCGCGGCATTTGCGGTTCGGGTCTCATCTCCCTGCTGGCGGAGATGTTTATCTCCGGGGTGATGGACAAGAGCGGCAACATCAACCTGAACCTGCCCACGCCACGGGTACGGCGGGGGGAGCACGGGCCGGAGTACGTCGTCGCCTGGGCCCCGGAGACGGCGATCGGGAAGGAGATCGTTATCACGGCGGTGGACATAGATAACCTGATGCGGGCCAAGGCCGCCATCTATGCCGGCTTCTCGGTCCTGGCCCGCAGCGTGGGCCTGACGTTGCAGGACGTTCAGCGGGTGCTTATCGGCGGTGCGTTCGGTCAGTACATCAATGTGGAGAAGGCGATCCAGATCGGGATGTTGCCCGATATGCCCTACGACCGCTTCCACTTCCTGGGCAACACGTCGGTGCGGGGCGCGTACTACGCTCTGGTCTCGCGGGAGATGCGCCAGCGGGTGACCGAAGTGGGGCGGATGATGACCTATCTGGAACTTTCGGCCGATAACACCTTCTTTGACGAATTCAATGCCGCCCTGTTCCTGCCCCATACCGATCTGAGCCAGTTCCCCTCAGTGGCTGCGCTGCTGGAAGGGCGGGGATAGGGCCGGGTGCGCTGCCCTGGGCTTCTACGGAGCGGTTAAGAACCGCGCATCATCTTCACCACCGAGACACAGAGGACGCAGAGTTTTCTTTGACTTACCGATGACAAGACGGCTTTATGTAATTCCAGAAGCGGGCTGCGGACTGTGTAGAGTGTAGACTACGCAATGTCTCTCTGTGTGCTCTGTGACTCTGTGGTGAATAGTTGCGATTTTTCATAAACCCGAGCCTTGCCTCAGGAGGAAAGCGTTGACCCTCACCATTGCGCTGGCCGGTAAAGGAGGAACCGGAAAAACGACCATCGCCGCCTGCCTCATCCGCTATCTGCTGGAGGAACGGGGGGGCTCCGTCCTGGCGATTGACGCCGATCCGGCGATGAACCTGCCCCTGGTGCTGGGGATGGAGGCGGAACAGACGGTCGGCGACATTCGCGAGGATATGCTGGAACTGGTCCAATCCAGCGGGGCGCTGGCGGGCTCCCTGCCCGGCGGGATGAGCAAGCAGGAGTATCTGGACTATCAGGTGCGGATGTCCATTGTGGAAGGGGATCGGGTGGACCTGCTGGTGATGGGACGGCCTGAGGGCCCCGGCTGCTATTGCGCTGCCAACCAGATGCTGCGCCTGATCGTGGATCGGGTGAGCACTCAGTACGACTACGTTGTGATTGACAACGAGGCCGGGATGGAGCACCTCAGCCGCCGGACCACGCGCGATGTAGATGTGCTGTTACTGGTGACGGACCCCACCCAGCGAGGCCTCTCCACTGCCCAGGCGATGGCCCGGATGGCCGGCGATCTGCATATCAACGTGGGGCGGGTCTATCTGGTGGTCAACCGGGTGGTGGGAGAACTGCCACCACCGCTGGCGGAAGCGGTGGCCAGAAGCGGGCTGGAACTGGCCGGCGTGGTCCCCGAAGACCCGCAGATGGCCGAATTTGAGTTCACCGGTCGCCCCCTGATTCAACTTCCGCCGGAAACGGCCGTCTATCAGGCGGTGCGGCGGATCGCCGAGCGGGTGGTGGATGGCAGGAATTCGTGATTCGTGTGGGGCGTGGCGGGAGGTGGAGATGGCGAGATTGGATCGGATAACGGTAGATCCTGAAGTCTGTCTGGGCCAGCCGACCATTCGGGGGATGCGGATAACGGTCAGCGTGATTTTGAAAATGCTGGCCGGAGGCAAGTCGCCGGAAGGGATTCTGGAGGCATACCCCGAACTGGAGATGGAGGATATTCGGCAGGCAATTCAGTATGCTGCCTGGGTTGTGTCGGATCAAGTTCATCTGGTTCCTGCTTTGCAAGAAGGGTAAATGGGGACCTTGCGGTTTTTAGCCAATCGGTGTCGGATCCGGAAACTGTAACCCGAAGGTTGCTGGAGGTTGTCCCGCAAGTGGAATCAGCGCTTCAACAGGGTGCTGCTGTGACCATAGAGGATATTGCCGTGCGGGTGCGTCGTCTCCCTATCGGGTACGAGGCACCAGAGTTGTTATGACCCATATCCCCTCAATGAAGGAGGTCCGGAATGTACATTATCGCTGAAAACATCCATATTATTTCCCCGCGCGTGAAGGAGGCCATTGCCAATCGGGATGCGAAGTTCTTCCAGGACCTGGCGGTCCGGCTGGTGGATGCGGGAGCCAGCGCGATAGACCTGAACATCGGCCCTCAGAAGAAGGCCGGGCATGAGATTCTTCCCTGGCTCACCGAAGTGGTGCAGCAGGTGGTGGATGTCCCGCTTTGTTTTGACACCACCAATCTGGCGGCGATTGAGGCGGCTTGCGAGGTGGTGACCAAAGCGCAGCCGATCATCAACTCCACTTCTGCGGCGCCGGAACGGCTGGAGAAGGTCCCGCTGGTGGCCAAAAAGTACAACACCCGCCTCATCGCCCTGACGATGGGCGAGGGGATGATTCCGGTGAAGGCGGAGGAGCGGGTCAACATCGCCCTGGAGATTCTTATCCCCCGCATGCTGGAGATTGACTTCCCCATCAGCGACCTGATCATTGACCCGCTGGTGCTGACCGTCTCCGGCTGCCAGGAGTACTGCCCGGAGTGCATTGAGGCAGTGCGCACGCTCAAATACGCCTGGGACCCGCCGCCGTTGACCAATGGGGGTCTCTCCAACGTCTCCAACCAGGTGCCGGCGGAACTGCGCCCCCTGCTCAACCGGACCTACATGGTGATGCTGATGGGTGCCGGGATTGACATGGTCATCGCCGACCCGCTGGACCGCGACCTGATGGAGTGGATCCGGATTGTGGAGGAGCGGGACGATTCCACTGCCGTCGGCCGTCTGCTCCTGAAAATCCACGACCGCATCGCGGCGATGGAAGAGCCCCAGCCCGAAGACGTGGACTTCTCCGACCCGGAGCAGGTGGATATCTGGAAGACGGTGCAGGTGTTGCTGAATAAGGTGATCTATACGGACGCTTATCTGAAATTCTGATTAGTGATTCGTGATTAGTGATTCGTGATTAGTGATTCGTGATTAGTGATTAATGATTGGGGGGGGGCGGATGCAGTATCAGGAGTGGGAGTCCCAGATACCGGGAGAAATCCGGCATGACCCCCTCTGGCAAATGGAGGCATATCGGCTGGCGCTGTACCTGTATGATCTGGCGTGGGAGGATTGCCAGGTTCTGGTGCAGGACCCCAGGGGACGTGCAATCGCTGAGCAACTGATCCGCAGTGCCGGCTCCATTTGCGCGAACATTGAAGAGGGTTACGGTCGCGGATTGGGGAAACAGTTCGCCCAATTCCTGGGGTACTCCCTTGGGTCTGCCCGCGAAACCCGCGGCTGGTACTATCGGGGGAGACATCTTCTGGGAATGGAAACCGTCTCTCATCGGTATCAACTTCTGACCCAGGTTACCCGTCTCCTTACCGTTGCCCTTCGTCAGCAGAGAAGTTAACCCGCAATCACGAATCAGCAATCAGCAATCACGAATCAGCAATCAGCAATCAGCAATCAGCAATCACTAATCCTCCAGGAGGCCCCATGACCGCTCAGTTGATTGACGGAAATGCTGTTGCCGCGAAAATCCATGAGGAAGTGCGCGCGGAAGTAGAAGAATTGAAGACGAAGTACGGCATCGTTCCCGGCCTGGCCACGGTGCTGGTGGGCGAAAACCCCGCCTCTCAGTTCTACGTCCGCTCCAAGCAGAAGCGCTGCGGCGAGGTGGGCATCCGCTCCTTCGGCTACGATTTGCCGGAGAGCGCCAGCCAGGAGGAAGTGGAGGGGCTGGTCCGGGAACTCGGCGCCAACCCCGAAGTCCACGGCATCCTGGTCCAACTCCCCCTGCCGCGCCACCTGGACGAGCGACGGGTGCTCAGCGCCATCCCCATTGAGAAGGACGTGGATGGCTTCCATCCGATCAACATCGGCGAACTGGCGATGAAGGGCCGCGAACCCAAGTTCGCCCCCTGCACCCCGGCCGGTTGCATTGAGTTGCTGGACCGCTACGGCATTGAGATCGCCGGCAAGGACGCCGTCGTTCTGGGCCGGAGCAATATCGTCGGTCTGCCGGTGGCGATGCTCCTGCTCAAGCGGGATGCGACGGTGACCATCTGCCATTCCCGCTCCCACGACCTGCCCGGCATCTGCCGCCGCGCCGATATCCTCATCGCCGCCGTAGGCCGCCCCAAGATGGTCAAAGCCGACTGGGTGAAGCCCGGCGCCG